>ERZ808046.1343-NODE-1343-length-11244-cov-7.205785_pt1 | contig 11244 bp, 8 predicted proteins | sample MGYA00380196_ERZ808046 | MGnify/ENA primary metagenome ERZ808046 (study PRJEB31490, sample SAMN06133421) | mouse gut metagenome | isolation source: Z6_2 | host: mice | place: China: Chengdu | collected 2015-05 ...
ACTGTAAAATATTAAATTTTCAAGGTTCATGTGGAGGTTCAAACATAGAAAACACTATGTTTTGACCCCAGCATCATGATATTTTTCTTATACGGCATACCGATTGTAGTATCCATAATTCGGTTAATGGCAAAAGCTAAAGGACTTTCATCTTATACACCTAAACGCAATCCAAAACAAGTCTGTTTTTCACTTTCCAATAACCACCGCTCTGCAAAAAATATGCCAGCCCCGCCATATGGAGCAGGACCGACAATTTCAGATGGAATTTCTCCATTCTTTGTAAACAAAATTTCACAACTACTATTCAAAGAAATAACGGTGACCATTCCGATCAAAAACGCAGAAAATCAGATATGCATCCGCCTTCTGACTTCTTCTCTCAGTCTGGAGCGCCTGATAATGGTGATCAAAGCCGCGTCGATGATCACGCAGCAGGTCAGGACGATTGCAGACCAGGTGATGCCGGGCTTTGTCTGGCGGAAGCAATGGATCAGCAGTTCTACCGCTACCGTATATGCGGCAATCTCTCCCAGGATCAGTGCGGCGCAGGACAGGATAGAAGCATGCATCTGGCGGACGCTGACTGTATAAAGCAGAATCAGCCCTGTGGCCAGAAGCGTCAGGGGGAAAGCCAGACGGGGATACCATCCCTGTCCCGGGTGCAGCCAGGCGATAATCCCAAAATACATGGCAATGCCGGCACCGTCTAAGAAAATACTGACATACAAACTCAGCCGCTTCAAAAAGACCGGCAGACAGAAAACCCACAAAAGTGCACAGCCTCCGATCACATACAAAGACCAGGAAGTCTTCCGGAATATAAACAGATTCAAAAGTCCGCACACTCCGGCAGTTACCGCAAGGATGACGCTGATCAGCAGCATGACATCCGCCCGCTGCGCCGGCGCCACATCACCTTTTCTGGCAGGAAAAGGAGGCAAAGACGTACGATCCACCTCCTGCGCAGGATTCTGGACTTTTGTATTGCATAAAGGACATGAATTGCTGGTGGGGTGAAGCTCCACCCCGCAGTTGACACAATAAGACATCTTTTTCACCTCACCTTTCGGTTGCTCTCTATTTTCACATGAATACCGTCCTGAACCAGTTTCCTAAAAAACAGGCGTTCTACATCCGCTTCTACGATGCTGCTGGCAAAACTGACGGTCAGATTCTCCCCATAGCTGACCACTGCGCAGTTGGTCCGGGCAGAAAAAGGCTGTCCCATCAGGACTTCAAACCGTTCTATATGCGCTCTCATCTCCTCCGGAGTCTCCACAATCCCCAGATTCGTAAGTCCGGCGCTGGACTGCTTGTCCTGCACTCTCTTATAGAACTGCCGGACTACAAAATCTTTGAAAAAAAGAGGAACAATCCGAATCAGCAGATTTCTGGTTACCGCCGCATTTGTGGTAATGTCTGCATTCAGAAATTTGTTATTGATATAATAACGCATATAGTGATGAACCTGCAGTACAATTTCCTCAAAAGTATAATCTCCCATCCGGGGATCAATCGAAGGATAAACCATGGTGATAAAATTCCGAAGCGTCCTGGACGGGAAAAATCTCCGCAGATTCACAGGCATAGCAATGGAAACCGGCCGTTCCTGGAATACCCGGTCGCTTTTTTGCTTCTTAAGCAGTGCATAGAGAAGCACGGCATTCAGATATTCTGTCACGGAAACCTGATACCCTTTGGATATTTGGAGCACCTGCTTTACCGGCAGGATTCCGGTAATAATATTCAGTGTATAAAAGGGCTCCCTGGTTCCCCGAATCCGATAGGTCTTCTCCCTGCTTCTGGGCGGACGGACTTTGGAGCTGGCATACCGAAGGTAGGCATCCTCCAGCTCTTCTTCCTCCGGATCTTCCAGGATGTCCAATACCCCCTGTCCCACCGGAATCTGATGCCCTTTCAGCCTCAGATAGACAGCAGTAATGGTCCGAAGCAGGTACATGGCACCGCCTCCGTCTGACAGAGAGTGAAAGACTTCCAGAGAGATCCGTTTCTGATAATAGTAAATCCGGATCAGGTAGCGGTTATTATTCTGAAAAAACATAGGCATGCAGGGATTCACAATATCCGGCTCCACATAAGGCCCCGGACGGTCGTTTGGTTCCAGATATCTCCAGAACACCCCTTTGCGCATGGACACTTTAAAGGTCGGAAAACGGGGCAGGGTCTGATCCACTGCTTTTTGCAGAAGGTCCGGCTCCACACACTCTTTTAGCACCACCGAAAGCCGATACACCGAAGAAAAATTTTTCCGCTGCAACGTTGGATATACGATCGCCGACAAATCCAGACGATACCATGGGTTTTTGTTATTCATACGTTTGCTCATGTCTAGATTATAACATTATTTTCTTGGGTTTCCTATCAAAATATGCTAAAATAACCGTAACATTTAATAAGAAAGGCACAAAATTTTCATGATTGACAAGCAAAGGCACAACCAGAATCTGATGAAAGCAATTAAAAGAATGCATACCCTGGTGGAAAATGAAGATATTGAAAAGCAGCGGGCCTCTAAAGACAATCTGGGCAGTCTGCTTGTTCGAAGCGGTGACATGAATTACGAAGATGTGGAAGTGGACGGCATCCAGGCAGAGTGGGTCAGCGTAAAAAGAAATCATATGAAAAAATATGTTCTTCTCTACTGTCATGGAGGCGGTTACAATACAGGAAGTTTAAAATATGCCAGAAGCATCACCAACAAGCTGGCTGCCTCCACATCCATGGACGTTTTAAGCTTTGACTACCGCCTGGCGCCGGAGAATCCTTACCCGGCTGCTCTTTTTGATGCGCTGAAGATGTGGGATTATCTGATGTATCAGGGTTACGGCGCCCGGGATGTGATCCTGGCCGGGGATTCTGCAGGAGGCAACCTCGCCCTTATTCTGACTCTGAAATTAAAAGAACAGAAGCGGATCCTCCCAAGAGGACTCGTCCTGTTCTCTCCATGGACGGATCTGACCAGAAGCGGCGCATCCCATCAGAGTAAAAGAAAGATTGATCCGATTCTGACAGAAGAATATCTGACCCGGGCCATCGAGGACTATGCCAAAGACCGGGATCTGCAGGATCCGTTTCTCTCTCCTCTCTACGGAGATTTTCATGATTTTCCGCCTACTTTGATTCAGGCGGGCGGAAACGGAATCCTTCTGTCAGATTCCCAGGATCTGCACAAACAGATGATCCGCCACCAGGTGGGTGCCAGAATTGCCGTCTATCAGGGTATGTGGCATGTATTTCAGATGTCCCCCTTTAAGACGGCTTACGAGGCCATGGACCAGGCAGCGGAATTTATCTTTGATATCTGTCGTTAAAAGCTGCAAAACGGCGGACAAAGCCATCATACATGGTTTTGCACCGCCGGATGCCACAGTCGCAAAAGTTTTGTGTATCAGTCCAGATACTGGATTCCCGCACCCAGCAGTCCGGAACCCAGATAAATACTGAGCGCTGCTCCGATCTTTGCCCGGATCAGGCGGCGGCTGTCCGGCAGGATCTCCACAAGCTTTTTCTCCAGATCTTCACGCTCGGCAGGGGCGCCGCCGTCCGCCACAACAAGACTGTATGGACGCCCTTCTTCTTTCAGCTCTACCACCAGCTGCAAAAGCCGCTTTTCCACCTGCTTACGGGTACGCACCTTTGCAGCTGTGTAGATCTCGCCCTCCCCGTCAAAAGACAGGATGGGTTTGATATCCAGAAGCATTCCTGCTAAGGCTGCCGCTTTTCCGATGCGCCCGCCTTTCTGCAGATATTCCAGCGTATCAATGGAAAAGAACACCTTTGTACTTTTGATGAGTTTTTCGATTTTTTCTTTCAGCTCTTCAAATGTTGTGCCCGCTTCCACGTACTCGGCGGCCTGCAGGGCAATCACGCCGATGCCGATGCTCGCCTGCCTGGAATCATAGACGGCCACTTCCAGCCCTTCCAGCTCATCCGCGGCCAGCCTTACGTGGTTCACGGTACCGGACAGTCCGCCGGACAGCAGGATGGCCACTGCTTTCGTATAGCCCTGTCTTTTGATTTCTGCAAAAGTATCCTCCACATCCGCCCCGCTGGGCGTGCTGGATTTGGGCAGTTCTGTTTTCAATCGTTCATAGATATCTTCTGCATGGATGTCAATCCCGTCCCGGTATGCTCCGTCTGAACAGGTAATCCCCATGGGCAGAATAAAAAGATGATGCTTCCGGACCAGTTCCTGGGGCACATCAGCGCAGGAATCTGTGATAACTGCAATTTTCTCTGTAGTAGACATACGCTTTTTCCATTCCTTTGTCTTTCAAAGTAGTTAAAAGGTATCTTAATACAATCTTAAGAAAGTTGCAAGTACTTTGTATCCGGTTCTATTCGCCTCTTTTCTGCAGCATATCCATAGGTTCTGCCCTCAGGTTCAGCAGGATTCCGGCACCGGCGATCAGGCTTCCTGTAAGCAGAATCCCAGATATAATCCATATGGTCTTATGCAGAGGCATACGAATTTCCTCTTCCGCCTCTTCCATCTGTGTCATGGACGCTTTTCCATTGCTGTATGAAAGGTCATAATAACTGGCCGGTTCGATGTTTCCTGCAATCTTTGCAGACAAAAAACTTCCTGCCATACACCCGAAGACGCTGCCTGCCGATATCAGAAGAAAAATGCTCGTAAACAGCGATAAAAAGCAGCTTTTTCTGGAAAATCCAAGACAGCGTTCGATGGCCGTCCGTTCTCCCTGGCGGATGATGAACAGCCAGGTAAAGTACGACAATACCATAAGGATCAGGACAAGGCCCATGATTACCAGAATCCGGGAGATGTTTTTCATATTGTCAATCCCGGCTTTTAACTGGGTATAACCGCCGTCATAGAAGACAATCTCTACATTTTCGATTCCCTGTTCACTCCATTTTTCCATAAAGTCCTGGATCCTGCCGTTTTCGATCTGGAAGGATGTGGTGCTGCCCCGCATCGGTCCGTATGCCACCAGATTGTTCGTGTCGCTGTTTTTTACCGAACGGCTGGGAATCAGGATCTCATTAGGGGCCAGCCCATACTCATCCGAAAGCCCGACTTTTCCGCTGTACATACCGATGATCGTATACATGCTGTCTTCAAACGCCGGGTAGATCTCTCCCTGTGCATTTAAAAGGGCGGTAACCCCAAGACCGCTGATTCCGAATCGTGCTCCTGCGGCAAATCTGTGATTGGAATAAATCAACGGGAGCCGGATCTGATCGCCCAGTTCCAGGCCGTTTTTCACCGCAAACGTTTCCGATACCAGACAAACCTTCTCTCCGTTCTCATACTCTTCTTCCGTGAATTCCCGGCCGGAGCTGATATAGACCTCTCCGTTATAAAAAGGCATCATCAGATGAATGTTGCCGGTTCCGGTGACGGGAAAAATATGTTTCGTATAGTCCGTAGTTTTCAGATATTCCATCCACCGGCGGCCTCTTCTGGTCTCAAAGAAGCCTTCCGTCACCTCATCATAAAAAGTGCCGTCCTCCACCTCATCTTCCACCGGCGCGCCGTCCGTTCCTACCTGATCCGTCTCAAGAAGCGCTCCTGGTACATATTCTGATACCTCATCCTCCGGGAATTCTTTTTCACTCTCATGGCCCGGTCGGTTCTGAAGACTCATGATGTAGGTATGCCCGGCCAGAAGCATCTCCGGATTGGGATCATAATGGTTGCATACCGTGATATTCAGTCCCTCCCAAAGTCCGGTGCCGCACCAAACCTTGGTAACCGGAAGCTCCACCGGATGATCCGGTATCACATCTTCTGTGGGAGTCACTTCCACAACCACGCTACCCATCAGATTTTCATACATAAAATATTCCGGAATATAAGCCCCGTAGAACACTCTTTTTTCCGGACCGGACAGATAACCGGCCCCTTCAAAATCCAGTACGGACAGCGGAACAAAGGTGTTGTACACCGAGCGGTTGTAAAGATGGTAATCCTTGATTCCCGCGTCCCAGCTCCGGATCTCCTGTACCGTGTCCGCCTTCTGCTCCACCGTACCGATGGTCATAAAACTGTCTTCGTAGGCTTTCATATTCCGGCTGTTGATCTCCTGAAAGCCTCCGCCAAGGCTTAAAAGCCCGGACGCAAACAAAAGCAGTAAAAAGAACAAAGTCGCTCTTCCCTTCATCCGCCAGAGCTGACGGATGCTGTTTTTCATCAGTTTTCCCATCAGCGTACCTGCTCCATTCTGCCGTCTGACATCCGGAATACGTGGTCTGTCTCTTCCGCCACCTTCTGGTTATGGGTGATGACAATCACCGTATAGCCGTCCTTGTGTGCCAGCTCCTTTAAAAGTTCCACGATCTTCTGTTCGTTTTCAGAATCCAGATTGCCGGTGGGTTCATCTGCAAGAATGATCTCTCCCCCGGCCGCCACAGCCCGTGCGATGGCTACCCGCTGCTGCTCGCCGCCGCTCATCATCTTCGGAAACTGCCGGAAAATCCGCTCTGTTAGTCCCACCCGCAAAAGAAGCTGCGCCGCCCGGTCTGCTGCCTCTTTCTTCCGGATTTTTTTAAATTCCATGGGAAGCATGACATTTTCCAGGGCCGTCAGAAGGGGAAACAGGTGAAAAGACTGATAAACCACCGACGCCTGATTCAGCCGGTAGGCATCCCGGTCCATCTGATTCAGAGACTGTTCCTGCACATAGATCTCCCCCTCCGAAGGTACGTCCAGCCCTGCCAGAAGGGATAAGAATGTACTTTTCCCGCTTCCGGATTCCCCGATGATCGCGTAGAATCCTCCCTGCTCAAAGGTACAGCTCACATCTTTGACCGCATCCACCTTCTGATACTTTGTCTGATAACTGTATGACACATGATCCGCCCGTAAAATATTCATTTAGAATCCTCCAATCCATTGTTTTTTATTCCCGCGAGCAACGAGCCAAGTGGCTGTTTGCAGACATTTGGCGACTGCCGCGAGGGTCAAATACCCCGCTGCTCTGCAGCGCTGCAAGCAGGTATTTCTGAAAATCTGCTCCAAAGCGCCGTTCATCAGGTCTGGAACAGCGCCTCCATGACGCTCACCTTCAGAATCTTCCAGATCGCCAGGCTGTTGCCCAGCATATAGAATATGCAGACCAGACAGCCGGACAGTGCCGAATCCGCCCCGTAATTCCCCTGCAGAACCACCGAGCACATACTTCCCAGCACCACTCCGGACACCACCAGCAAAAGCTGTTCCATAAAGAAAATCCGAAAACAGCACCACCGGCCAAGTCCGATGGATCGAAGAAGCGCCGCTTCCTTTCTCCGGCTGTTCAGCAAAAGCAGCGTCACCAGATATCCAACACAGACAATCAACACCAGCAGGAACGGGAAAAAGGTCCAGACCGCGTCGATCACCTGCCGCAGATGATTGGCGGAATCAATAAAGGAAGCATCGTTCACCGTCAGTGCCGCTCCGTTCAGAGTAGAATCCCGGGACAGAGGATTCATATTCTGAAGTCCCAGCTCCTTCATCTCCTGTTTAAATGCATTCAGCTCCAGGGCATTTGCCAGCGAGAAAGAGACGGAATCTGCATAAAAAGGAATGTCGTGTTTCTTATAGGCTTCCCGGATCAGGGAAAACGGTACCAGAATATCCGGGGTTACCTGACTGCTGTTCAAAGCCCATTTAGCTGTCAGATCTGCGTATCCGGCAATCTCATAGACCGTCGTCTCCAGCGGGTCCGCATAAAGCTCTGTGCTCTTTGGATCTTTCCGGTAATAATAATACTGGCACAAAGTAATCTGGTCTCCCAGCTTCCAGCCGTTTTTCTCAAAAAGATCTTTGGAAACCACACACTTGGCTTCGGTACCCTGGAGGATGGAGCTGTCCTCTCCCACATTCCAGACCACATCCGCATTTCCCAGATTCCGGACCGCCGCCTCCAGCCGGTTGGCCCCGGCCAGAAACAGATTCAGGTGCTCCCATTCCCCTGGAATCACTTCGTCAAACCCTGCCTTCAGACGCACATTCAGATTGATGTCCTGCACATATTCCGAATCGATAATCCCCTGTACGATCTGATCCTCGATAAAAATCCCCGCCTGCTGGGTTCCGTCCAGCGTCGTAATATAGGCGTTCACCGGGATTGCCTCCGGAAGCTTCAGAAGCTGTTCCTCATTGTTGGCTATATTGGACAGATAGGTGTGCATAAGCAGAACGACCAGCATATCCATCAGAATAGTCAGCACGCTTTTTATCTTGTGCCTCCCGATCTTCACCTCACTGATCCGGTCACTTCTCCAGAGGATCACAAATGCCGCTGCCATACAGAGCACGGAAAGAATGCCGGCCCATATATAGAAGACCACCGGATCCCCGTACCAGGGCAGGGACAGCACGGTACGTTCTGAAAGCAGTGTGCCCGGGCTTTGCCCCGTCAGATGCCGTACCCCGGCCCAGGCCAGATAGATGATTCCGCAGGCGCTGGCAAAAAACAAAATCCTGGCTTTCCCCATCTGGCGCCTGTCTCTTTTCGCCTCTTCTGACCGGATGATGGTATCTTTGACTGCCAGCTCCGCTTCTTTCCGGTCGATCACCGGTTCCCGGATCCGCTCACTCTGCATCAGCTCCAGGATACTCACGCCCAGATGCTCTGCCAGCGCGTCCAGCATTTTGATGTCCGGAAAACAGGCACCATTTTCCCACTTGGAGACCGCCTTGTCCGACACGTACAGAAGCTCTGCCAGCTGCTTCTGAGTCAGCCCCCGCTCCTTACGCATCTCCCTGATAAATTTTCCAAATCTGACTGTATCCATCTTTCACTCCTGTGTGTTTTTATACCTGAAGTGTAGCATGAAGAAAGCCCAAAAGGCAATCCACCAAAAGTAGACTGCCTGTTTTCGGCCCATTTCACGGGTATACGGACATGTTTATTTTCAGTCACATGACGCAGAATGAATGTTCAGCCTGCAAAGCGAAGGAGGCGATGTTGGTGGCATCGCTGACTGAAGACCACGCGGCAGACCGAAATTCAGGCAAGTCATTGGGGGAACTATAAACGTGTCGGCACATTCGTTTTGGTGATTATTTTACGATTTCAGAACATATATTCTTTATTGGATCAGGTTATCAAAGACAGGAACTGGCATGCCTGCGTTTATTACAGGAGGCATGGCTGCAGTGATTTTGGTGATGACAAATCAACTGCGTTGCTTTTTCTGGCAAAATTATAAGTAATTTTATACAGAAAAACAACATTTTCCTCGCATTTTCTTGACATTTTGCGACATTCGTATTACTCTATAACCATCTGTAAGTTAGAAAAGAAAAGATAGAGGCGCGGCTGATACCATCAGGTTCCTTTGCTACCGGGACAGGCATCCCGAAGGTAACCGAAGAGATCCGCCGCCGAAGCGGTGCACCTGCCTGGAGGGATACTGCTGGGGTGCAGCAGAATATGCCGTACACTGTCACAGGTATGTGGAGCGCTATCGTTTGTGAAATGGATTGGGATTTCTGCGGTCATGGACGTTGCACGTGCCATGACTTTTTCTTTTGTCAGGCTGCAGAAATAAAAAACAGGTGGGAAAATGTTATGTATGCAACTTTCTGGTCCCTGGTGCCGCCTCTGGTAGCGATCATCCTTGCGCTGATCACCAAAGAAGTCTACAGTTCTCTCTTTATCGGAATTGTAACGGCTGCACTTTTTATTACCAATTTCAATGTGGTCTCTGCCTACACGACCATGTTCAGCGACGGATTCATCGCTTCCTTATCGGATGGCGGACATGTGGGCATTCTGATTTTTCTGGTCATCCTGGGCACCATCGTCGTGCTGATGAACAAAGCCGGCGGCTCTGCTGCCTACGGAAAATGGGCGCAGGAAAAGATCAAGACCCGAAAAGGCACCCTTCTGGCTACTTTTACTCTGGGCGCGCTGATCTTCGTGGACGATTATTTTAACTGTCTGACCGTGGGAAGCGTCATGCGTCCGGTAACAGACAAGCACAATGTATCCCGTGCAAAACTGGCCTATCTCATTGATGCGACTGCTGCTCCGGTCTGCATGATCGCTCCGATCTCCTCCTGGGCGGCAGCTGTGGCAGGTGTGGTGGAAGGAACGGACGGACTTACTTTGTTCATCCGTGCGATTCCTTACAATCTGTATTCCCTGCTGACCATCGCTGCCATTATCATCATCACGCTCTGGGATATTGATTTTGGCCCCATGAAAACCCATGAGAAAAATGCCAAAAACGGTGATCTTTTTACTTCTGGTGAAAAAGTGGCAGAGGATGCATCCATGAACGCAGTATCAAACAAAGGAACCGTCATCGACCTTGCTTTCCCGGTCATCGTTCTGATCATAAGCTGTGTCATCGGCATGATCTATACCGGCGGATTCTTTGACGGCGAAAGCTTTGTGAATTCTTTCGCAAACTGTGATGCGCCCCTTGGCCTTTCCATGGGTTCTGTGGCAGCACTTCTGATTACGGTGATTTTCTATCTTGTACGGAAAGTACTTACGTTCAAAGACTGTATGAGTGCATTCCCGGAAGGCTTCAAAGCCATGATCAGTCCGATCCTGATCCTGACCTTTGCCTGGACCCTGTCCGGACTGACTGGCAATCTGGGGGCAGCCGAGTACGTCAGCGGTATCTTTGAAGGAAGCGCGGCAGGGCTGACCGGCATGCTTCCGGCCATTGTCTTCCTGGTTGCGATTTTCCTGGCGTTTTCTACCGGTACGTCCTGGGGAACCTTCGGCATCCTGCTTCCCATCGTCGTGGGCATCAACCTGCCGGGCAACCTCCTGATCATCACCATCGCGGCGTGCCTTGCCGGTGCGGTCTGCGGAGACCACTGCTCTCCCATCTCTGACACCACAATCATGGCTTCTGCCGGAGCGCAGTGCGATCACATCAACCACGTGTCCACTCAGCTTCCCTATGCCATGCTGGTGGCTGCGGTATCCTTTGTGGGGTACTGTATCGGCGGTTTTGTACAAAATGCCTGGGCGATCCTGGCGATCTCTCTGGTGCTGCTCTGTGCGGTACTGTTTGGATTGAAGAAATTTTTCCTTGTAGATACAGAAGCATAATCGGTTTTTTCCGGAAAACCGGGGCTGTTGCAAAAGCAGATGAAGAATCTGCCAGAATAACAAGAAATAAGCATCCTGACTCTCACAAAGTTGGATGCTTATTTCTTTAATAAGATGTTGGGGTCAAAAGGTTTTTTGCCCCCTGCTGCCTACGGATTGCTCCGCATTTCATGCTCCCGCAATCCTAAAA
>ERZ808046.1344-NODE-1344-length-11241-cov-3.029738_pt1 | contig 11241 bp, 7 predicted proteins | sample MGYA00380196_ERZ808046 | MGnify/ENA primary metagenome ERZ808046 (study PRJEB31490, sample SAMN06133421) | mouse gut metagenome | isolation source: Z6_2 | host: mice | place: China: Chengdu | collected 2015-05 ...
CGCCGCAGGCGACTTTAAATGGGCCGGATGCGTTACTATTTGCGGCCTCCCAGGCCGTGAATAGTAACAACGAAAGAGGGTGACAGTTGAAAAACAGAGGATATCATGTATAATAACAGATAGAAATGACAGGCTGCTGTTCACGGGGTATCTGTGAACAGCAGCCATGACAGGAAAGGAGTCTTCAAATGTACCGTATTTTAATAGTAGAGGATGATGACACCATTGCGAGGACTATCCGGAGGCATCTGGAAAAGTGGGACTACGAGGTTTTGTGTATTGAGGATTTCAAGAGAGTGGAAGAAGAGTTTCAAGGATTCCATCCACAGCTTGTGCTGATGGATATATTGCTTCCGTTTTATAATGGCTTTCATTGGTGTACACAGATCCGGAAGAGTTCCAATGTGCCGATTATTTTTCTTTCTTCGGCAAGTGATAATATGAATATTGTGATGGCAATGAATATGGGAGGGGATGATTTCATAGAGAAACCATTTGATTTAAATGTACTGACGGCAAAAATCCAGGCGGTTCTCAGGAGGACCTATGCATTTGCAAAGCAGCAGAATCAGCTGAACCATGGCGGGGTCACCTTGAATCTGAATGATGCGACGGTTGCATATGGAGAGGAAAAGCTGGATCTGACAAAAAATGATTTTAAGATTTTACAGCTTTTAATGGAACATACGGGGAAGATTGTACGTCGGGAAGATATCATGGAGCGGTTGTGGGAGAGCGATGAATTTATTGATGATAATACATTGACCGTTAATATGACAAGACTCCGTAAGAAATTGGAAAGCATTGGTGTGCATGACTATATTACTACAAAGAAAGGAATCGGGTATCTGATAGAATGAGAAAGCTTTTGACAGGTTATTTTCGGAGGGAATTGAAATATATTGTAGGATATCTGGGCTGCGTGGGGATTTTCTATGCAGTTCTCTTTTTATATAATGTAAACCTTGAGGCAGTAAGCTATGGGGCGATTCTGGCAGGGAGTATTCTGGCAGCCATACTGATGATGGATTGTATCAGGTATATCCGGCATTATGGAGGACTTTCGGCTGCATTGGCGGCAGTTCCATATGAAGTGAGAGAATTCCCACAGACAGGGGATGAGATGGAAAAGCTGTATCAGGAAAAAATACGGGCGCAGTATATGTACGCAGCAGAATTGGAATCCAAGCTGCGGATTGACCGGCAGGACATGCTGGATTATTACAGCCTGTGGGCGCATCAGATTAAGACTCCGATTGCTGCAATGCGTCTTCTGATTCAGGATCAGGAGGGGGTGGAGCTTGAAGGACGCGGAGGCACGGCAGAGGAAATAGGAGAGCAGTGGGCGGCGTTCCTCAAGAATCTGAAAATGGAGCTGTTTAAAACGGAGCAATATGTGGAAATGGTCTTGTCTTATCTTCGCATGGAAGATATGTCTTCAGACATGGTGCTTCAATGGTATCCGCTTGATGATATCGTGCGTCAGGCCGTGAAGAAATATTCCTCGCTCTTTATTATGAAGAAAATCCGTTTGGAGTACCAAAAATGTGAGACAATGGTGCTGACAGATGAAAAATGGCTGGTATTTGTACTGGAACAGTTGTTGTCGAACGCCCTGAAATACACTGTTGGCGGGACAATCACAATCCATGAGGAAAGCGGGGAGGATGGATGTCTTGTGATAGAGGATACGGGGATTGGAATTCAGGTGGAAGACCTGCCGCGGATTTTTGAAAAAGGATTTACCGGATATAATGGACGGCAGAACAAGAAGTCTACGGGAATCGGATTGTATTTATGTAAGAGTATCTGCGATAAACTGAACCATGGGATATCTGCAGAGTCAGAGCCGGGAGAAGGGACGAGGATTTATCTGGAATTGAAGCGGCGGGAATTGCCGGTAGAGTGATTGTCCTGCAAGAGATTTGATGTCTGGGTCATGCTGCCATCATGCTTTTGCAAACAGGCACACTATCGTAACAGTCAGCCGAAGGCTGAACTGTTACGCAGCATCCTTACAAAAAAGTAAGATACTTGCAAGGTAAAGCTATGGCAGCGCCCGCCGGACAGCCGCTATAATAAGTGCATAGAAATAATACTATTCACAGCCGCTTTACTCACATGAGTAAATGCAATTTCAGAAAGGCAGGGCAATCAAATGTCATTATTAGATGTAAAAAATGTAAAGAAGATTTATACGACCCGTTTTGGCGGGCAGCAGGTGCAGGCGCTTTCTAACGTGACCTTTTCTGTAGAACCGAAAGAATATGTGGCAATCATGGGAGAATCTGGCTCCGGTAAAACAACGCTGCTCAACATTATGGCGGCGCTGGATAAGCCCACCAGCGGGAAGGTGTGCTTAAAAGGAAGAGATTTAACGACCATTCAGGACAAAGAGATGGCTGTGTTCCGCAGACAGAATCTAGGATTTGTTTTTCAGGATTTTAATCTTCTGGATACATTTTCGCTGGAGGATAATATTTACCTTCCGCTCGTTCTTGCAGGAAAAAAATATGCGGAAATGATCAGCCGTCTGCAGCCAATCGCGGAACAGCTTGGGATTACCCATCTGCTGAAGAAATATCCATACGAGGTATCCGGCGGACAGAAGCAGCGTGCGGCAGTGGCAAGAGCGCTGATTACCAGGCCGCAGATGATTCTTGCAGATGAGCCGACCGGGGCGCTGGACTCCAGGGCGGCGGACGATCTGATGGAGTTGTTTACCGATATCAATCGGAATGGACAGACCATTGTAATGGTAACCCACAGTGTCCGTGCAGCAAGCAGCGCCAACCGAGTGTTGTTTATCAAGGATGGAGAAGTGTTCCATCAGATTTACCGGGGCAACTTAAGCAATGAAGAGATGTACCAGAATATAGCAGCCGCATTGACTGTTTTGACAACAGGAGGTGACAGGTGATGTTCTATCCAAAGCTTGCCGTGACAAACATCAAAAAGAACCGGAGGAGTTATTTTCCGTATATCTTGACATGTATTCTGACGATCATGATGTTTTACACAATGGATGCAATCTGCAAGAATGACGGTATTTCCAATATGCCGGGGGCAGAAAGTATGATGACCGTCCTGAATATGGCTTCATGGATTACCGGGATTTTTGCGGCGGTTTTTCTTTTCTATACGAACAGTTTTCTGATGAAACAACGGAAAAAAGAGCTGGGTGTTTATCAGGTGCTGGGCATGGACAAACGGAATCTGGTGAAAATGCTTCTAAGCGAGACCGTTTTGACGGCTGTTGTCAGCATCGGAATGGGGCTGATACTGGGAATGTTGCTTGGGAAATTGTTTTTTCTTATTTTGTTGAAAATGATTCATTTTTCCGTACCGTTTGCGTTTGCAATTGAAACAGAATCCATAATCCGTACACTTGTATTTTTTGGCGTTGTATTTGCAGTGACCTTTTGTTTTAATCTGCTGCAGCTTAGGAAGGTTAATCCGGTGGATCTGCTTCATGGAGGAAATGTGGGAGAACGAGAACCGAAGTCGAAATGGTTTTTGACACTCATAGGGGTCGTACCGCTGGCAATTGGTTATGGGATTGCGCTTACGACAGAATCCCCTCTTTCTTCTATTGGCAATTTCTTTATTGCCGTGATTCTGGTAATCATCGGCACATATGCTTTATTTACTGCGGGAAGTATTGTGTTTTTAAAAATGCTGAAGAAGAATAAGAATTATTATTACAAAACGAATCATTTTGCAACCGTGTCCGGTATGCTGTACCGTATGAAGCAGAATGCGGCGGGGCTTTCCAATATCTGCATTATGAGTACGATTGTACTTGTGCTGATTTCTGTAACAGTATCATTGTATACAGGAATGAATGATATTTTGGAGCTGCGTTTTCCGATGGAGTATCATGTGACCGTTTATAATCCGAATCCGGAGCGCGTCTCGCAAATGCAGCAGATCGTGGAAGAAGAGTTAAAGAGGGAGAATGTGCAGTTAAAAGAGAAAGAAGAAATGGCGGCTTTGTATCTTGCAGGAATGATATCCGGAGATACATTGGCTATGGCGGGTGATGAGGATGATTTTGCAGTAGACAATATGCGGGGCGTCGTTGTCACCACACTGGACAGCTATAACTATATGGAAGAAAAAAACAGAACCTTAGATGAGGGAGAAATACTTCTATGCTCACCGAAAGGCGAACTAACCGGGGATACGGTGATGATCGGGGAGGAGAAGTATTGGGTGAAAGAACATCTGGAGTCCATAGAAATGGAGAGATATGAAGATTCGGCAACTATAAAAAATATATATGTTGTTGTGTCTGATAAAGAGGAACTGCATAATCTTGCCGGGAAATATGCCTTTGAAGGAGATAATGGAATTGCATATCACCAGTATTTTGAGCCTGAGGGAGGAAAAGAGACCTGCACAGCCGCAATGAAGGCGATTTATGAACGGGGCGCACAGATGGAGGGAACCTATTTCGAATGGAGAGAGTCTTCGGAAGAAAGCTTCTATCAGTTGTACGGCGGTTTTCTGTTTATCGGAATATTTGTAGGCTTCCTTTTCCTGATGGGAACGGTATTGATTATTTATTATAAGCAGATTTCCGAAGGTATGGATGACAGAGAACGATTCCAGGTCATGCGCAAGGTGGGCATGAGTCAGAAAGAAGTGAAGAGGACAATCCACAGCCAGGTGCTGACCGTATTCTTCCTGCCGCTTGGAGCAGCGGTGATACATGTAGCTGTGGCATTTAAAGTCTTGACGAAATTGATGGCTACATTAAATCTGACCAACGTTCCTCTGGAAGCGGTCTGTACCGTAGGGACGGTATTGGTTTTCAGCATTTTCTACCTGATTGTGTTTATGGCCACATCCAGAGAATATTATAGGATTGTAACAGTTCAGACAAGATGACCTGTTGCATAGGATTGACAGATAGTGGGAATCGGTTAGAAACAGATATCGGAGGATTGCTGTAATATTTACAATGTAGTCTTGGAAAATAAGTAAGAAAATACCGGATTAGGTAAAAAAATTGAAATTAAAATCTTCTTGTGATAAGTTGGTAAAGTCTGTTTGAAGAACAGAACATCGTTTACACAGGAGGAATGAGAAATGAACATGAAAAAATATGCTGCAGAATTTATTGGTACAGCGGTACTCGTTATCTTCGGATGCGGCAGCGCTGTAGCCGCAAACACGCTGGCAGCAGAGAATGGAGCACAGATTCCATTAGCGCTGTCCACATTGCTGATTGCATTTGCTTTTGGTCTGTCCATTGTTGCAATGGCATATTCCATCGGAAATGTATCCGGATGCCACATTAATCCGGCAGTATCTTTTGGTATGCTGGTAGCGGGCAAGATGGATGTAAAGGAATTTATTGGTTATATCGTGGCACAGTTTATCGGCGGTATCGCGGGCGCGGGTGTTCTGGTAGCTTTTTTTGGCAGCAATGAGTCGCTTGGGCAGAACGGATACGGTGAACTGAGCGCTCTCGGAACAAGCATGGGAACAGCGTTCCTTGTAGAAGTTGTACTGACCTTCGTATTTGTACTACTGATTCTTGGAGTAACATCTAAGACGGAGAATGGAGCAGTGGCGGGACTGGTAATTGGTTTGACACTGACACTGATCCATATTCTTGGGATTCCGTTTACAGGAACTTCCGTAAACCCGGCAAGAAGCTTTGGACCTGCACTTCTCGGAGGTGGTACAGCGCTTTCTCAGGTGTGGCTGTTTATCGTGGCACCGCTTGTTGGAGCAGCAATTGCAGCATTGGTATACAAATACTTGCTTACAAGTGAAGAAAAGTAATTCTGAAAATTGAAATGTTACAGAATAAGAAAGCAGTGGAAGTGTGTTCTGCTGCTTTTTTTGTGAGAATTTTTATCAGTCTGGTTGTTTATGAAGGAAGGGCTAAGATACAATATTGTATACATGTATATATATAAAAAATAAAATCTTTTATTCCCCATTGAACCACTCGAAAAATAATGTTATAATTCAATACAGAATGCGTAAATATGCACAGATCTGGCAACAGTCCAGCTTTCTGACGGACTGTTGCCAGATGTAGTAAATGGAGTAGGTGGCGAAGTTGAAGAATAAGATCAAACGTCTGTCAAAAGGAGAATTTTACATTTCCCAGCCGGAGATTATTTTTCCGGAAACACATCTGATTATGAGAGTGGGGGAAGGGGAAAAGTATAGAGGAAGTTTTTCATTACAGAATCAGGGGGAAGGAAGTATCAGAGGGCTTGTCTATCCGTCTTCTTTTCGCGTCCAGTGTGATGAACAAGGCTTTGACGGCAATCCCGTAAATATTTACTATACATATGACGGAACAGGACTGGTGCCGGGACACGTGGAACATGGCAAGTTTACGATCGTCTGTAACGGAGGTGAATATGATGTGGCATTCACTGCCATCATTGAGAAACCTTTCGTTATGACACGCTATGGCAAGGTACAGAGTCTGGATGATTTCAAGAAGCTGGCATTCCGCGATCCGGCGGAGGCAGAGAAGCTGTTCCGTTCCAGAGATTTCTATGAAATCCTGAAATATGAGGACAAGCGGATTCAGGCGCTTTATGATAATATGCGTACCTGGGAGCTGGATCAGCAGGCGCTGGAAGAATTTCTGGTCGGCTGCAAGCAGAAGGAGAAAATCTTCTTGTCACTGGAAGAGGAAAGCCGTGCGTTTACTTCTCTTACAGAGACGAGAAAAGATACGTTCACGATTAAGAAGAACACATGGGGGTTTCTTTCGATAGATATCCGTGTAGAAGGAGACTTCCTCGAAGTGGGCCGCACAAGGATTACGACAGAGGAATTTGTCGGCAATTCTTATAGGCTTGAGTATTTTGTCAGGCATGACAGGCTTCACAGAGGGAGCAACTTCGGACAGATTGTTCTGGAGTCTCCGTACGAGACGCTGGCTTATGAGATTATTGTGGAAAAAGATATCGTAAGGGATGATGAGCGGCGTGAAAATGAACTGGAGTTTGCAAGTATCCTGAAAGGATATCTGCAATACGAAGCGGGCAAAAAAGACATCAATACATGGACAGACGAAGCGCTGAAGCGTATAGAGCATCTTCGTAAGGTGGATGATAGAAATGAACTCTACCTTCTTGTCCATGCTCATATCTGTCTGATCGGACATCGGATGGATGAAGCGAAATGGCTTCTGGAATCTTACAATTACAATCGGTTTGCTATCGGAAAAGACGTGGAGATGAGTTCTTATTATCTGTATCTGACGACGCTTCTAAGCAATGATTCTATTGGACAGAGACGGGTGGCGGAGGAACTTTCCAAATCTTATCTGAAACATCCGGACAGCTGGAAGATTCTCTGTATGCTGGTCAATGTGGATTCGGAATACAAGATTCTGACGGAGCGTCTTCGGGTGATGGAGCAGATATTTAATGAAGAAAAGGTTCATAGCCTGATTTTTTATATGGAGGCATTCCGATGTTATCGTGAAAAGAGTATGACGCTGAAGAAATTGGGACTTTTTGAAGTGAGGGTACTCTCTTTTGCGGTAAAATATAAATTGATGACTAAGGAACTGGCGCTTTATACCGCCAATCTGGCGAGTCAGCTGAAGACTTACGATAAGCATCTTTATGAGACGCTTGCCGGAGCCTATGAGATGTATCCGGAATCTATGATCCTGACTGCAATCTGTAAGCTGCTGATTAAAGGAAACTGTATAGACGGAAGCTGTTTTAAATGGTTTGAAAAAGCAGTGGAAACAGAACTCAAAATTGCACAGCTTTATGAATATTATATGGCCTCTCTGGATCTTAAACATTTTAAAAAGGCATTGCCCAGAAGCGTGTATCTGTATTTTATGCATGGGAATACATTGGATTACAGGAGATGTTCTTTCTTATACTCAAATTTGATTACCTATATGGATGAGAGCAGTGAAATCTACGCCCATTACAGGGACGAGATGGAAGCATTTGCGTGGAATCAGCTGGACCGCAGACATATTGATGAACAGCTGCGTATTATTTACAAGCGTTTTGTTGTGGAACAATCCATGAATCCAGATCGTGTGAAAGCATTGTATGATATCTGCCATGCCTATGAAATTACCACAAAGGTGTCGAATATGAAATATATCCACGTTGTCGAAGAGGATGGCACGGTATCTCAGAAGGTACCATATTCAGAACACGGTACGCAAGTATTCCTGTATTCCAAGACCACCCGTCTGGTATGGGAAGGCAGGGACGGCAGACATTATACTGACTCCATCCCATATGAGAGCAGGAGATTATTCTACGAGCTGCGTTATATGGATATGTGCCGAAAATATATCAATGGCCTGAAGCTGAACCGGGAAGAGGAAGAAGCCGAAGAAATGACATTGGAAGTTGTCCGTAGAAAAGGACTGGAGAAGTACAATGACACGGAACTTCTGACACTTTGCAGCAGGACAATCCGGGAAAACAATTATGAAAATGATGATTTCCTCACATATGTGTGTTTTGAATTGTTTAAGAAGAATCAGTATGACAAGGTGATCCTGACTTATCTGGCTGCTTTCTACTGCGGTGCGACCATTGATATGAAGCACCTCTGGAGAGAGGCAAAGGAATATGAGGTGCATACCCACAAGCTGGCAGAGCGGATTCTGACGCAGATGTTATTTGCGGAAGAGATTTTCGGTGAATCGGCAATCTTTGAAGATTATTATGCAGAGGGAGCATATTTCCGGCTGCAGCAGGGATATCTGGCATATATGTCGAGAGAGTATGTGACCGAAGAACGTAAAATCAGCAAGAGTGTCATCGACATTATCTGCCGGGAATATGAAAAGGGCGAAGAAGTGATTGATATCTGTAAAATTGCAGTATTGAAGTATTATTCCACACGAGAGTATGGCAATGCGCGAAAAACCGTGAAGCAGTTTTTACAGGAACTTTGCGGCAAGCAGATTTATTTCCCGTTTTATCTTTCTTATGAGAAGGACTGGCTGATCGAGCTGCAGATATGGGACAAGACGCTGATTGAATATAAAGGCCAGAAGGGCAGCCGCGTCATGTTGTATTACCAGCTTCAGAAGGGCGGACAGGAAACGACGGACTATTCAACGGAAGTGCTGACACCGATGTACGAAAATATTTATGTGAAGAAATTCGTTCTTTTTGCAAATGAGAAACTGAAATATTATTTCAAGGAGACCATTGACGGCAATTCTTACCGCAGCGACAAAGAGGAATGCGCCAAGAAGCTTCCGAAGGGTGAGAACGGACGATACGGCCGTCTGAATGATATCCTGCTTTCAGAAGGCGCAGAGCGGGAATTGAAAATGAAGGCTTATACACTGGAAGATGCGACTGCGGCACATATGTTTGTGCAATATTAGGATTTCGTGAGCACAAAGTGCGTAGAAATCCGCAGGCATCAGGGGCAAAATACTTTCTGCCCCAACATCTTATTAAGGAGGCATACTGTTATGGGACAGGGCAGTATCATTGGATACGAAATAAATGAAAGAACATGCCAGATCAGTTACTATAACGAGGAGCAGCTTGAGCCGGAGACACTGGAAGCGGATGCGGATAATTATCAGATTCCGCTGATGATTGGAAAACTCAGGGATACCTGGGCATATGGAAAAGAAGCAAAACGTCTGGCAACGGTCAAGGAAGGTTTTGCCGTGACAAGGCTTCTGGAACGCAGTCTGGCAGGTGAGAAGATTGAATTTGCCGAAGAGACTTATGAGGCGGTCTGGCTGTTGTCCAAGTTCGTACAGATGTCACTGCATGCATTTCCTCAGATTGACGGTATCGTGTTCAGTGTGCCGGAGCTGACGGAGGAACTGGCACAGCTGCTGCGGGGGATCGCAGTACGGATGGGGATTGATAAGCAGCATATTTTTATACAGGATTACAAGGAAAGTTTCTGTAATTATCTGTTTTATCAGCCAAAGGAGTTATGGCAGTACGATGCGGCGTTGTTCTGCTGCGACAGAAATGAGATTAAGGCATATATGCTCCGCAGGCTGAAGGCGGGATTAGGAGGCGGCAAGACCACGTTTGTAACGGTAGATGAAGTTGCAAGCGCCCATATGAAAGAGCTGGCTGCGGTCTATCCGGTGCTGAATGAAGATAAGGCACGGGAGGCGGATTCCATGTTCTGCAGATTTATTGAGAGTGTATTTGACAAACGGATTGTTTCTTCGGTATTCCTTACAGGGGAGGGGTTTGACAATAACTGGTATCCAAGATCCCTGCGGGTGTTGTGTAACGGAAGGCGTGCGTTTATCGGGAATAACCTGTACAGCAAGGGTGCCTGTTATACGGCATACCGGAAGGAATATATGCATATTGAGAATCCGGTGTATCTCTCGGAAAGCAAGCTCACAGACCAGATTACAGTGAATATGCGGGTGAACGGGCAGGAATTGAATTATCCGATTGTGTCTTGGGGCGCCCAGTGGTACGAATCCAACAGCCAGATTGAAGTGCTGGTGGACGATCTGCAGGAAATCGACTTTCATGTTGAGTCTTTGGTACAGGGCAGCGTAAAGACTGAAACCATTTCTCTGGAGCATTTTCCAAAGCGGTCGGAATATTCCATGCGGTTACAGATCGAGACATTATTCTTAAACGAAAAGACTTGCAAAGTGACAGTAAAGGATGCAGGATTTGGAGAATTTTTTTTGGCTTCAGATTTTCAGGAAGAGAAGATTATACATTTAGGAGGCAACGATGGGAAGTTTAGTTCTTTGTCATGACAGACATGCGACACATCCATATGAAATCTCGCGGATCCACTGCAAGATTTTTACAATTGAAGAATTATGCTACTATCTGTGCAACAATCTGTATCTGATTGATTATATGATCATGAATGAGCAGCTCTGTACATGGCTGGAGGAAGAACTGGGGATGGGAGAGCTGGCAGGAATGCTCCGGGATGAACTCCGGCTGCATGGTTCTGTGGAAAAATTTGTTTTGACGATTCTGAAATACTCCAGAATTTACCGTGAACCGGAAATGATTCGGATTCAGAATGTATTGGAAAGGCTGAAAAACCAGAAAGATATCGAACGTCAGAAATTCAAAGGCGACAATCTGCTGGAAAGCGGCGAAATTGAGGAAGCAATCATTGTATATCAGGCAATCCTGAATCAAGAGAAGGACGAGACAGTAGACAATAAGTTCTATGGCAGGATTTATGCAGGATTGGGCGCCGCTTACGGAAGGCTTTTTTTGTATGAGGAATCTGCGAGGA
>ERZ808046.1345-NODE-1345-length-11240-cov-2.715668_pt1 | contig 11240 bp, 7 predicted proteins | sample MGYA00380196_ERZ808046 | MGnify/ENA primary metagenome ERZ808046 (study PRJEB31490, sample SAMN06133421) | mouse gut metagenome | isolation source: Z6_2 | host: mice | place: China: Chengdu | collected 2015-05 ...
ACGGACCCGCCGGCGTATCGTAAACCGCGGAAAAGGTTAAACCGCCAGTTACTGCCACCATCCCCACCAAAACAGCGACACCAGCCATCTGTTCCGGCGTGCGGGCAAAGCGACGCGCAGTAGCTGCAGGAATAATCAGCAACGAAGTAATAATCAACGCACCGACAAATTTCATCGCTACACCAATCGTCAATGCCGTCACCAGCATCAACAACAATTTCACTCGCTGTAATTTCACACCATCAACAAACGCCAGATCCGGGCTTATCGTCATTGACAGCAAATTGCGCCATTGCCAGAACAAAATAGCCACCACGATGACCACGCCAATCGCAATAGAGATGAGATCTTCTGGCGTCACTGCCAGCAAATCACCGAACAGGTAAGCCATCAAATCAACACGAATGTTAGACATCAGACTAACGACCACCAGGCCCAGCGACAGGGCACTGTGCGCCATAATCCCTAATAACGTGTCGATCGCCAGCTGTGGACGCTTCTCCAGCCATACCAGACCGCCCGCCAGCAGCAGCGTAACGGCAATCACCGCATAGAATGGATTCACGTCCAGCAACAAACCAAACGCGACACCAAGTAATGAGGCATGAGCCAGCGTATCACCGAAATAAGACATACGACGCCAGACTACAAACGAACCCAGAGGACCCGCGGCACAGGCGAGCATGATCCCGGCTAACCAACCGGGAAATAATAATTCAATCATGAGCGATCATTTCCCCGACGCAAAACAATTCGTCCCTGTAAATCGTGACGATGGTTATGATGATGGCGATAGATACCCAGTTGTTCAGCACCACGAGGACCAAACATTGAAATAAACTCCGGATGCAGGGAAACAACTTCCGGTGTGCCGGAACAACAAATGTGGTGATTCAGGCACAGCACTTCATCGGTTTTTGCCATTACCAGATGCAGATCGTGAGAGACCATTAAAACGCCACAATCCAGTTCGCGACGCAGTTGGTCAATAAGGTCATATAACGCCACCTGGCCATTTACATCCACGCCTTGAGTGGGTTCATCCAGCACTAATAATTGCGGGCGATTTAACAATGCTCGCGCTAATAGTACACGCTGCGTTTCGCCACCAGAGAGCTTTTGCATCGGTGCGTTAATCAGGTGCCCGGCCTGGACACGTTTCAGTGCAGGCAAAATATCTTCTTTATGTGTACCAGGGCGTAAGCGTAAAAAACGGTTTACGGTCAGTGGCAACGTGGTGTCGAGATACAGCTTCTGCGGTACATAGCCGATGCGCAGTTTTCCGTTGCGCTTGATAACCCCTTCATCGGGTGTTACCAGCCCGAGCACTACCCGTACCAGTGTCGACTTACCTGCGCCATTTGGCCCAAGTAAAGTCAAAATTTTTCCAGGTTTAAGTTCCAGCGACACATCAGAGAGGACGCGGCGTTGGCCAAAAGAAACCGAGACATTTTCCAGGGAAACCAGACTTGTCATGTTAATTTTAGTCTTGCAGTAGTCATGAAATGTTATAATATCACACTTCTCATATTCATTACGATGATTGGTCGCATTATGTTACATAAAAAAACGCTTCTTTTCGCAGCATTATCCGCCGCTCTCTGGGGAGGTGCAACACAGGCCGCAGATGCCGCCGTTGTCGCTTCGCTTAAACCCGTTGGGTTCATCGCTTCTGCCATTGCTGATGGTGTAACAGAAAAGGAGGTTTTACTGCCTGACGGCGCTTCAGAACATGATTATTCACTGCGTCCATCGGATGTAAAACGCTTACAGAACGCGGACTTAGTCGTTTGGGTTGGCCCGGAGATGGAAGCGTTTATGCAAAAACCGGTAAGCAAATTACCAGGAGCGAAGCAGGTAACGATTGCGCAGCTTGAAGATGTGAAACCGCTACTGATGAAAAGTATTCACGGCGATGATGATGATCACGACCACGCGGAAAAAAGTGACGAAGATCACCATCACGGCGATTTCAACATGCATCTTTGGCTTTCCCCAGAGATAGCGCGGGCTACAGCGGTTGCAATCCATGGAAAATTAGTGGAACTTATGCCGCAAAGTCGAGCCAAACTTGACGCCAACCTGAAGGATTTTGAGGCACAATTAGCCTCAACCGAAACGCAGGTTGGTAACGAGCTCGCGCCGCTCAAGGGGAAAGGTTATTTCGTTTTTCACGATGCTTACGGCTATTTCGAAAAACAGTTTGGACTGACACCGCTTGGTCATTTTACCGTTAACCCTGAGATTCAACCTGGCGCGCAGCGTTTACATGAAATAAGAACACAGTTGGTTGAGCAAAAAGCAACCTGCGTTTTTGCTGAGCCACAGTTCAGGCCAGCGGTCGTTGAGAGCGTCGCACGAGGGACATCCGTTCGTATGGGAACGTTGGATCCCCTGGGGACGAATATCAAACTGGGTAAAACAAGCTATTCAGAATTCCTGAATCAATTAGCCAACCAGTATGCGAGCTGCCTGAAAGGAGATTAATGAGGAAGTGATTACGTGCAACAGATAGCCCGCTCTGTCGCCCTGGCGTTTAATAATTTACCGCGACCACACCGCGTTATGTTGGGGTCGCTCACCGTTCTTACTCTGGCCGTCGCTGTCTGGCGGCCTTATGTTTATCACCGTGATGCCACGCCAATTGTCAAAACCATTGAGCTGGAACAGAACGAAATTCGTTCGCTCTTACCTGAAGCCAGTGAGCCGATTGATCAAGCTGCACAAGAAGATGAAGCCATTCCCCAGGACGAACTGGATGACAAAATCGCCGGTGAAGCGGGCGTGCATGAATATGTTGTTTCCACTGGCGATACGCTAAGCAGCATTCTCAATCAGTATGGTATTGATATGGGTGATATCACCCAACTGGCTGCGGCCGACAAAGAATTGCGTAACCTGAAAATCGGTCAACAACTCTCCTGGACATTAACCGCGGACGGCGAACTGCAGCGCCTCACCTGGGAAGTGTCTCGTCGTGAAACCCGAACCTATGACCGTACTGCCGCTAACGGTTTTAAAATGACCAGCGAAATGCAGCAAGGAGAGTGGGTTAACAATCTGCTGAAAGGTACCGTCGGGGGGAGCTTTGTTGCCAGCGCCAGAAACGCCGGTTTAACCAGCGCCGAAGTGAGCGCAGTGATTAAAGCCATGCAGTGGCAAATGGATTTCCGCAAACTGAAAAAAGGCGATGAATTTGCGGTGTTAATGTCTCGAGAAATGCTTGATGGTAAACGTGAGCAAAGCCAGCTGCTGGGCGTACGTTTGCGTTCAGAAGGTAAAGATTATTACGCTATCCGCGCTGAAGATGGCAAATTCTACGATCGTAACGGTACTGGTCTGGCGAAAGGATTCTTGCGATTCCCGACGGCGAAACAGTTCCGTATCTCGTCTAACTTTAACCCGCGTCGTACTAATCCGGTGACCGGTCGCGTTGCACCACACAGAGGTGTTGATTTCGCCATGCCGCAGGGTACGCCAGTGCTTTCAGTGGGTGACGGTGAAGTGGTGGTTGCCAAACGCAGTGGTGCAGCAGGTTATTATGTGGCTATTCGTCATGGTCGCAGCTACACCACGCGTTATATGCACTTGCGCAAGATTCTGGTGAAACCGGGACAGAAGGTGAAACGTGGCGACCGTATCGCGCTTTCCGGTAATACCGGACGTTCAACTGGGCCGCATCTGCACTATGAAGTATGGATAAACCAGCAGGCCGTAAACCCGCTGACGGCAAAACTGCCGCGTACTGAAGGGCTGACCGGCTCCGATCGTCGCGAATTCCTGGCGCAGGCCAAAGAGATTGTGCCGCAGCTACGGTTTGATTAATTAACATCCATTCGCAGCCGGTACGCAGTCAGTACCGGCTTTTTTTATTTGGTGCGGGGCAAGTTGCGCCGCTACACTATCACCAGATTGATTTTTGCCTTATCCGAAACTGGAAAAGCATGGAAACGAAAAAAAATAATAGCGAATACATTCCTGAGTTTGATAAATCCTTTCGCCACCCGCGCTACTGGGGAGCATGGCTGGGCGTAGCAGCGATGGCGGGTATCGCTTTAACGCCGCCAAAGTTCCGTGATCCCATTCTGGCACGGCTGGGACGTTTTGCCGGACGACTGGGAAAAAGCTCACGCCGTCGTGCGTTAATCAATCTGTCGCTCTGCTTTCCAGAACGTAGTGAAGCTGAACGCGAAGCGATTGTTGATGAGATGTTTGCCACCGCGCCGCAAGCGATGGCAATGATGGCTGAGTTGGCAATACGCGGGCCGGAGAAAATTCAGCCGCGCGTTGACTGGCAAGGGCTGGAGATCATCGAAGAGATGCGGCGTAATAACGAGAAAGTTATCTTTCTGGTGCCGCACGGTTGGGCCGTCGATATTCCTGCCATGCTGATGGCCTCGCAAGGGCAGAAAATGGCAGCGATGTTCCATAATCAGGGCAACCCGGTTTTTGATTATGTCTGGAACACGGTGCGTCGTCGTTTTGGCGGTCGTCTGCATGCGAGAAATGATGGTATTAAACCATTCATCCAGTCGGTACGTCAGGGCTACTGGGGATATTATTTACCCGATCAGGATCATGGCCCTGAGCACAGCGAATTTGTTGATTTCTTTGCCACCTATAAAGCGACGTTGCCCGCGATTGGTCGTTTGATGAAAGTGTGCCGTGCGCGCGTTGTTCCGCTGTTTCCGATTTATGATGGCAAGACGCACCGTCTGACGATTCAGGTGCGCCCACCGATGGATGATCTGTTAGAGGCGGATGATCATACGATTGCGCGGCGGATGAATGAAGAAGTCGAGATTTTTGTTGGTCCGCGACCAGAACAATACACCTGGATACTAAAATTGCTGAAAACTCGCAAACCGGGCGAAATCCAGCCGTATAAGCGCAAAGATCTTTATCCCATCAAATAAAAAAGCCTCTCGCGAGGAGAGGCCTTCGCCTGATGATAAGTTCAAGTTTGCTTCAGAATATTCGAAATCTGTTGAACTATCATTGAACTGTAGGCCGGATGTGGCGTTTTCGCCGCATCCGGCAACGTACTTACTCTACCGTTAAAATACGCGTGGTATTAGTAGAACCCACGGTACTCATCACGTCGCCCTGGGTGACAATCACCAGGTCACCAGACATCAAGTAACCTTTATCGCGCAGCAGATTAACCGCTTCGCTGGCAGCTGCTACGCCGTCATTAGCGCTATCAAAGTGCACCGGCGTAACGCCACGATAGAGAGCAGTCAGGTTCAGCGTACGTTCATGGCGCGACATGGCGAAAATTGGCAGACCAGAGCTGATACGGGAGGTCATCAGCGCGGTACGACCCGATTCGGTCATGGTAATGATCGCCGTAACGCCTTTCAGGTGGTTAGCTGCGTACATTGCTGACATGGCAATAGCTTCTTCCACATTGTCGAACTGAACGTCCAGACGGTGTTTAGAAACGTTGATGCTCGGGATTTTTTCCGCACCCAGGCAAACGCGCGCCATGGCTGCAACAGTTTCTGACGGATACTGCCCTGCGGCAGTTTCTGCAGACAGCATCACAGCGTCAGTACCATCCAGAACGGCGTTTGCTACGTCCATGACTTCTGCACGCGTCGGCATCGGGTTAGTAATCATTGACTCCATCATCTGGGTCGCCGTGATTACCGCTCGGTTTAGCTGACGCGCACGACGGATCAACGCTTTCTGAATGCCGACCAGTTCCGGGTCGCCAATTTCCACACCGAGGTCGCCACGTGCAACCATTACCACGTCAGAGGCGAGGATGATGTCATCCATTGCATCCTGGCTGCAAACGGCTTCCGCACGTTCAACCTTGGCAACAATTTTCGCATCACATCCTGCATCGCGTGCCAGGCGACGGGCATAGTTCAGATCTTCGCCACAGCGTGGGAAGGAGACAGCCAGGTAATCTACGCCAATCAACGCCGCAGTCTTAATGTCTGCTTTGTCTTTTTCGGTCAGCGCTTCAGCCGACAAACCGCCGCCAAGTTTGTTGATACCTTTATTGTTGGAGAGGGGACCACCGACGGTGACTTCGGTGAACACTTTCATGCCCTGAACTTCCAGTACTTTTAACTGGACGCGACCATCGTCCAGCAGCAGGATGTCACCAGGCACGACGTCAGCAGGCAGGCCTTTGTAGTCGATACCGACTTTTTCTTTGTCGCCTTCACCTTTACCCAGGTTGGCGTCGAGCAGGAATTTATCCCCAATATTGAGGAAAACTTTGCCTTCTTTAAAGGTGGATACACGGATTTTGGGCCCCTGGAGGTCACCCAGAATAGCCACATGACGCCCCAGTTTTGCGGCAATCTCACGAACTTTATCCGCGCGCATTTTGTGATCTTCAGGCGAGCCGTGAGAAAAGTTCATACGTACAACGTTGGCACCCGCCGCGATAACTTTTTCAAGATTATTATCGCGATCTGTTGCTGGGCCTAACGTGGTAACGATTTTTGTTCTGCGAAGCCTTCTGGACATGTAATACTCCGTTGACTGAAACAACCAGGTGTTGCTTGAACATGAAATCCGAATGAAATAACGCCGCGATGGCGATAAATTAATCTCATTCGGATGTCGTATAAGATTAGGACAGTGACAGTCGTTTTTAGCGATCGTCACTTAAATTAAGTAACTGCTTATCAAAACGCGATTCCTTCAGCGCTTCCTTGACCCGCTTCAAGTTATCTCTGAATTTTGCACCGCGTCGCAAAGTAAATCCTGTCGCCAGCACATCTATCACGGTCAGCTGTGCAAGTCGAGAAACCATGGGCATATAAATGTCAGTATCTTCCGGTACGTCGAGGGTAATTGCCAGCGTTGCTTCCCGGGCGAGCGGGGTACCCGCAGAGGTGAGGGCAATCACCATTGCGTCGTTTTCGCGAGCCAGCTGCGCCAGCTCGACCAGATTTTTTGTTCTTCCAGTGTGAGAAATCAGCACCACCACGTCTCCGTCGCTACAATTCATACAACTCATGCGTTGCAGCACGATATCATCGGAGTACACCACCGGAACATTAAAACGAAAGAACTTATTCATCGCATCGTGGGCAACGGCGGCTGAAGAGCCTAATCCGAAAAAGGCGATTTTTTTTGCCTGAGTGAGCAAGTCGACGGCGCGGTTGATGGCAGATTTATCCAGTGAATGACGGACATGATCAAGCGTTGCCATTGCGGACTCAAATATTTTCCCTGTGTATGATTCAACGCTGTCATCTTCATTGACATTGCGATTAACATAGGGAGTGCCATTCGCCAGACTTTGTGCCAGATGAAGTTTAAAATCAGGAAAACCGCGCGTGTCCATGCTGCGACAGAAACGATTCACCGTCGGTTCGCTAACATTGGCTTCCAGCGCCAGAGCAGCAATACTCGAATGGATCGCGTTATCGGGCGAAGCCAGAATGACCTCGGCAACTTTGCGCTCTGATTTGCTCAAATGTTCCAGCTGAGACTGGATTTTTTCCAGCATATTCATGATGTAAAGAAACTCACGGGTAATGACGATTTCCGCACTGAAAGAAATCGAAATGCAGTTTTGTCAGATATTACGCCTGTGTGCCGTGTTAATGACAAAAGCAGATAAAAAAGTTGTTATTTTTTTTCATAACATGATCAGTGTCAGATTTTTACCCAATGGAAAACGATGATTTTTTTATCAGTTTTGCCGCACTTTGCGCGCTTTTACCGTAATCGCACGGGTGGATAAGCGTTTACAGTTTTCGCAAGCTCGTAAAAGCAGTACAGTGCACCGTAAGAAAATTACAAGTATACCCTGGCTTAAGTACCGGGTTAGTTAACTTAAGGAGAATGACATGGCGGTAACGCAAACAGCCCAGGCCTGTGACCTGGTCATTTTCGGCGCGAAAGGCGACCTTGCGCGTCGTAAATTGCTGCCTTCCCTGTATCAACTGGAAAAAGCCGGTCAGCTCAACCCGGACACCCGGATTATCGGCGTAGGGCGTGCTGACTGGGATAAAGCGGCATATACCAAAGTTGTCCGCGAGGCGCTCGAAACTTTCATGAAAGAAACCATTGATGAAGGTTTATGGGACACCCTGAGTGCACGTCTGGATTTTTGTAATCTCGATGTCAATGACACTGCTGCATTCAGCCGTCTCGGCGCGATGCTGGATCAAAAAAATCGTATCACCATTAACTACTTTGCCATGCCGCCCAGCACTTTTGGCGCAATTTGCAAAGGGCTTGGCGAGGCTAAACTGAATGCTAAACCGGCACGCGTAGTCATGGAGAAACCGCTGGGGACGTCGCTGGCGACCTCGCAGGAAATCAATGATCAGGTTGGCGAATACTTCGAGGAGTGCCAGGTTTACCGTATCGACCACTATCTTGGTAAAGAAACGGTGCTGAACCTGTTGGCGCTGCGTTTTGCTAACTCCCTGTTTGTGAATAACTGGGACAATCGCACCATTGATCATGTTGAGATTACCGTGGCAGAAGAAGTGGGGATCGAAGGGCGCTGGGGCTATTTTGATAAAGCCGGTCAGATGCGCGACATGATCCAGAACCACCTGCTGCAAATTCTTTGCATGATTGCGATGTCTCCGCCGTCTGACCTGAGCGCAGACAGCATCCGCGATGAAAAAGTGAAAGTACTGAAGTCTCTGCGCCGCATCGACCGCTCCAACGTACGCGAAAAAACCGTACGCGGGCAATATACTGCGGGCTTCGCCCAGGGCAAAAAAGTGCCGGGATATCTGGAAGAAGAGGGCGCGAACAAGAGCAGCAATACAGAAACCTTCGTGGCGATCCGCGTCGACATTGATAACTGGCGCTGGGCCGGTGTGCCATTCTACCTGCGTACTGGTAAACGTCTGCCGACCAAATGTTCTGAAGTCGTGGTCTATTTCAAAACACCTGAACTGAATCTGTTTAAAGAATCGTGGCAGGATCTGCCGCAGAATAAACTGACTATCCGTCTGCAACCTGATGAAGGCGTGGATATCCAGGTACTGAATAAAGTTCCTGGCCTTGACCACAAACATAACCTGCAAATCACCAAGCTGGATCTGAGCTATTCAGAAACCTTTAATCAGACGCATCTGGCGGATGCCTATGAACGTTTGCTGCTGGAAACCATGCGTGGTATTCAGGCACTGTTTGTACGTCGCGACGAAGTGGAAGAAGCCTGGAAATGGGTAGACTCCATTACTGAGGCGTGGGCGATGGACAATGATGCGCCGAAACCGTATCAGGCCGGAACCTGGGGACCCGTTGCCTCGGTGGCGATGATTACCCGTGATGGTCGTTCCTGGAATGAGTTTGAGTAATATCTGCGCTTATCCTTTATGGTTATTTTACCGGTAACATGATCTTGCACAGATTGTAGAACAATTTTTACACTTTCAGGCCTCGTGCGGATTCACCCACGAGGCTTTTTTTATTACACTGACTGAAACGTTTTTGCCCTATGAGCTCCGGTTACAGGCGTTTCAGTCATAAATCCTCTGAATGAAACGCGTTGTGAATCATCCTGCTCTGACAACTCAATTTCAGGAGCCTTTATGAACCCACAATTGTTACGCGTAACAAATCGAATCATTGAACGTTCGCGCGAGACTCGCTCTGCTTATCTCGCCCGGATAGAACAAGCGAAAACTTCGACCGTTCATCGTTCGCAGTTGGCATGCGGTAACCTGGCACACGGTTTCGCTGCCTGCCAGCCAGAAGACAAAGCCTCTTTGAAAAGCATGTTGCGTAACAATATCGCCATCATCACCTCCTATAACGACATGCTCTCCGCGCACCAGCCTTATGAACACTATCCAGAAATCATTCGTAAAGCCCTGCATGAAGCGAATGCGGTTGGTCAGGTTGCGGGCGGTGTTCCGGCGATGTGTGATGGTGTCACCCAGGGGCAGGATGGAATGGAATTGTCGCTGCTAAGCCGCGAAGTGATAGCGATGTCTGCGGCGGTGGGGCTGTCCCATAACATGTTTGATGGTGCTCTGTTCCTCGGTGTGTGCGACAAGATTGTCCCGGGTCTGACGATGGCAGCCCTGTCGTTTGGTCATTTGCCTGCGGTGTTTGTGCCGTCTGGACCGATGGCAAGCGGTTTGCCAAATAAAGAAAAAGTGCGTATTCGCCAGCTTTATGCCGAAGGTAAAGTGGACCGCATGGCCTTACTGGAGTCAGAAGCCGCGTCTTACCATGCGCCGGGAACATGTACTTTCTACGGTACTGCCAACACCAACCAGATGGTGGTGGAGTTTATGGGGATGCAGTTGCCAGGCTCTTCTTTTGTTCATCCGGATTCTCCGCTGCGCGATGCTTTGACCGCTGCCGCTGCGCGTCAGGTTACACGCATGACCGGTAATGGTAATGAATGGATGCCGATCGGTAAGATGATCGATGAGAAAGTGGTGGTGAACGGTATCGTTGCACTGCTGGCGACCGGTGGTTCCACTAACCACACCATGCACCTGGTGGCGATGGCGCGCGCGGCCGGTATTCAGATTAACTGGGATGACTTCTCTGACCTTTCTGATGTTGTACCGCTGATGGCACGTCTCTACCCGAACGGTCCGGCCGATATTAACCACTTCCAGGCGGCAGGTGGCGTACCGGTTCTGGTGCGTGAACTGCTCAAAGCAGGCCTGCTGCATGAAGATGTCAATACGGTGGCAGGCTTTGGTCTGTCTCGTTATACCCTTGAACCATGGCTGAATAATGGTGAACTGGACTGGCGGGAAGGGGCGGAAAAATCACTCGACAGCAATGTGATCGCTTCCTTCGAACAACCTTTCTCTCATCATGGTGGGACAAAAGTGTTAAGCGGTAACCTGGGCCGTGCGGTTATGAAAACCTCTGCCGTGCCGGTTGAGAACCAGGTGATTGAAGCGCCAGCGGTTGTTTTTGAAAGCCAGCATGACGTTATGCCGGCCTTTGAAGCGGGTTTGCTGGACCGCGATTGTGTCGTTGTTGTCCGTCATCAGGGGCCAAAAGCGAACGGAATGCCAGAATTACATAAACTCATGCCGCCACTTGGTGTATTATTGGACCGGTGTTTCAAAATTGCGTTAGTTACCGATGGACGACTCTCCGGCGCTTCAGGTAAAGTGCCGTCAGCTATCCACGTAACACCAGAAGCCTACGATGGCGGGCTGCTGGCAAAAGTGCGCGACGGGGACATCATTCGTGTGAATGGACAGACAGGCGAACTGACGCTGCTGGTAGACGAAGCGGAACTGGCTGCTCGCGAACCGCACATT
>ERZ808046.1347-NODE-1347-length-11226-cov-2.630012_pt1 | contig 11226 bp, 11 predicted proteins | sample MGYA00380196_ERZ808046 | MGnify/ENA primary metagenome ERZ808046 (study PRJEB31490, sample SAMN06133421) | mouse gut metagenome | isolation source: Z6_2 | host: mice | place: China: Chengdu | collected 2015-05 ...
GAATATGTTTGTTTCCGGATTTATTGGATCACCAGCGATGAATTTTATTCGCGGCACGATCGATGGCGATAAATTCGTTACGGAAACGCTTAAATTAACCATTCCCGAAGAGAAATTAGCGGTTCTGAAAACACAGGGAAGTTTGCATAAGCCCATCGTGATGGGAATACGTCCGGAAGATATTCATCCGGACGCGCAAGAGGAAAATAACATTTCCGCCAAAATTAGCGTGGCAGAATTAACCGGTGCGGAATTTATGCTCTACACCACGGTTGGGGGGCACGAGTTAGTGGTCCGTGCTGGTGCGTTAAATGATTATCATGCAGGAGAAAATATCACTATTCATTTTGATATGACGAAATGTCATTTCTTTGATGCAGAAACGGAAATAGCAATTCGCTAAATACAGGGGGAAGGCATTCCCCCAGAATAATACAAGGAACAATAATGAAAAAGTTATTACCCTGTACCGCACTGGTGATGTGTGCGGGAATGGCCTGCGCACAGGCCGAGGAAAAGAACGACTGGCACTTTAATATCGGCGCGATGTACGAAATAGAAAACGTCGAGGGTTATGGCGAAGATATGGATGGGCTGGCGGAGCCTTCAGTCTATTTTAATGCCGCCAACGGGCCGTGGAGAATTGCTCTGGCCTATTATCAGGAAGGGCCGGTAGATTATAGCGCGGGTAAACGTGGAACGTGGTTTGATCGCCCGGAGCTGGAGCTGCATTATCAGTTCCTCGAAAGCGATGATTTCAGTTTCGGCCTGACCGGCGGTTTCCGTAATTATGGTTATCACTACGTTGATGAACCGGGTAAAGACACGGCGAATATGCAGCGCTGGAAAATCGCGCCAGACTGGGATGTGAAACTGACTGACGATTTACGTTTCAACGGTTGGTTGTCGATGTATAAATTTGCCAACGATCTGAACACTACCGGTTACGCTGATACCCGTGTCGAAACGGAAACAGGTCTGCAATATACCTTCAACGAAACGGTTGCCTTGCGAGTGAACTATTATCTCGAGCGCGGCTTTAATATGGACGACAGCCGCAATAACGGTGAGTTTTCTACGCAAGAAATTCGCGCCTATTTGCCGCTGACGCTCGGCAACCACTCGGTGACGCCGTATACGCGCATTGGGCTGGATCGCTGGAGTAACTGGGACTGGCAGGATGATATTGAACGTGAAGGCCATGATTTTAACCGTGTAGGTTTATTTTACGGTTATGATTTCCAGAACGGGCTTTCCGTTTCGCTGGAATACGCGTTTGAGTGGCAGGATCACGACGAAGGCGACAGCGATAAATTCCATTATGCAGGTGTCGGCGTAAATTACTCGTTCTGATAATGGGCTAAATTGCCGGATGCGGCACGAGTACTTTATCCGAACTATAAATGTAGGCCGGATAAGATGCGCTAGCATCGCATCCGGCATTCAGGCAAGGTAGCTGGTATTTATTTCAGCGTCATATGCGTGGCAACGGTAATATTCTGTGGTGACGGTTTTCCAGAAATTAAGCGGAATAATAACTCGCAGCTTTGTTGACCTAACTCCTGCGTCGGAACATCGATGCCGCCCGGTGCAGGCGTTAAAATAAATGACAGCGTTTCATTGCTATAACCCACCACCGCTAACTGCTGCGGAATAGCAATATTTTTCTCTGCTGCCGCACGATAAATACTCATTAATTTCAGGCTGTCAGTAGCAAACACTGCCTCAGGCAACGGTGACTGGCTTAATAATTCCCGCGCGGCTTGCAGTGCTGTTTCATGGGTATAACCGCCGTCAACAATCCATTCATCACGCACTGCAATATTATGCGCAGCCAGGCTCTGCTTATAACCATTTACCCGATCCACTGAAACATGGACATCAAGCGGAGCATGCAGGCAGGCAATATTTTGATGCCCACTTTCAATTAATGCATCGGTCAACGCAATGCTGTCGCCAAAATTATCGGTATCGACAGAATAAACATGGGCATATTGACCTTCAACTTTGCCAATCACCACGACAGGAATATCGTATTTATCAAGTTGGGCAAAAAATGACTCATCCGCTGGCGAACTTAGCATAATAATGCCTTTAATCATTTTCTGCTTAATTTTGCTTTCACATTTTTGTAAGTCTTCTGCCGGATTGTGCGACGTCTGCAATATCACGTCGAAACCTTCCTCTTCAGCTTTGGCGGTGATGGCATGAAAAACTTCAGAGAAAAACGGATTACCCGCCGTAGTTTTGGTCGAACGGGTAGAAATCACCATAATGGCATCAAAACCCGAAGAGGTCAGCGCGCGGGCCAGCTTGTTTGGCTGATACTGTAATTCTTCAATGGCCCGTAACACTTTTTCGCGCGCTTCCGGGGAGAGATTAGTTTGCTTATTCAGCACGCGTGATACGGTGGATTTTGATACGCCTGCAACCCTGGCAATATCATAAATAGTAGGGGACATAGGTCAGGAACTCCGTCCGAACGTGAATGCTGCACATCTTATGGAGTTCGCCCGTCGATGACAACACGGGCAGTTGATAATCAATGGCCTGGCCCCCACATTCATATCCTTACGAATGTTTTTTTTCTGGTCTTCAGAGCAGCACAGGACAGCAATGAAGCGACTTAAAAATGAACTCAATGCGCTGGTGAATCGGGGTGTCGACAGACATCTGCGCCTCGCTGTAACCGGACTTAGCCGCAGCGGCAAAACAGCGTTTATCACCGCGATGGTTAATCAGTTGCTTAATATTCACGCCGGAGCACGTTTGCCGCTGTTAAGTGCGGTGCGTGAAGAGCGCCTGCTGGGCGTGAAACGCATTCCCCAGCGTGACTTTGGCATTCCGCGCTTCACATATGATGAAGGACTGGCGCAGTTATATGGCGATCCTCCCGCCTGGCCGACGCCAACGCGCGGCGTCAGTGAAATCCGCCTGGCGCTACGTTTTAAATCGAACGATTCGCTGCTACGCCACTTCAAGGACACCTCCACGCTGTATCTGGAGATTGTGGATTATCCCGGCGAATGGTTGCTCGACCTGCCGATGCTGGCGCAGGACTATTTAAGCTGGTCACGCCAGATGACGGGCTTACTCAATGGTCAGCGCGGCGAATGGTCGGTCAAATGGCGAATGATGTGCGAAGGGCTGGACCCGCTAGCGCCTGCCGACGAAAACCGGCTGGCAGACATTGCCGCCGCCTGGACCGAGTATCTCCACCTCTGCAAACAGCAGGGGTTGCACTTTATTCAGCCTGGGCGCTTTGTCTTGCCGGGAGATATGGCAGGTGCGCCCGCGCTGCAATTCTTCCCGTGGCCGGATGTCGATGCCTGGGGCGAGTCCAAACTGGCGCAGGCCGATAAGCACACCAATGCCGGAATGCTGCGCGAGCGGTTTAATTATTACTGCGAGAAGGTGGTGAAGGGGTTCTATAAGAATCATTTTCTGCGCTTTGACCGCCAGATTGTGCTGGTGGATTGCCTGCAACCTCTCAACAGTGGGCCACAGGCATTTAATGATATGCGTCTGGCACTGACGCAGCTGATGCAAAGTTTCCACTACGGGCAGCGTACCTTGTTCCGGCGTTTGTTTTCGCCGGTTATCGATAAGCTATTGTTTGCTGCCACTAAAGCAGACCATGTGACCATCGATCAGCACGCCAATATGGTTTCATTACTGCAACAACTGATTCAGGATGCCTGGCAAAATGCGGCGTTTGAAGGGATTAGTATGGATTGCCTGGGGCTGGCCTCGGTGCAGGCGACCACCAGCGGCATTATTGACGTCAACGGCGAGAAAATTCCGGCATTGCGCGGTAACCGGCTCAGCGATGGTGCGCCACTCACCGTTTATCCCGGTGAAGTTCCTGCGCGTTTGCCCGGTCAGGCGTTCTGGGACAAACAAGGGTTCCAGTTTGAAGCGTTTCGCCCGCAGGTGATGGATGTCGACAAACCGCTGCCGCATATTCGTCTTGATGCCGCGCTGGAATTTTTAATAGGAGATAAATTGCGATGACCGAACCGTTAAAACCACGTATTGATTTCGACGGTCCGCTGGAGGTCGATCAGAATCCAAAATTCAGGGCGCAGCAGACCTTTGACGAAAATCAGGCGCAAAATTTTGCCCCGGCCACGCTCGATGAAGCGCCTGAAGAAGAGGGGCAAGTTGAAGCGGTAATGGATGCAGCGTTACGTCCGAAACGCAGCCTGTGGCGCAAAATGGTGATGGGCGGGCTGGCTCTGTTTGGCGCAAGCGTTGTCGGGCAGGGTGTACAGTGGACAATGAATGCCTGGCAAACTCAGGACTGGGTGGCGCTGGGTGGATGTGCCGCTGGGGCATTGATTATCGGCGCTGGCGTAGGTTCTGTGGTAACAGAGTGGCGGCGCTTATGGCGCTTGCGACAGCGCGCCCATGAACGCGACGAAGCGCGCGATTTGTTGCACAGCCACGGCACGGGCAAAGGCCGCGCATTTTGCGAAAAACTGGCGCAGCAGGCGGGTATTGATCAGTCTCATCCAGCGCTGCAACGCTGGTATGCCTCAATCCATGAAACGCAAAACGACCGTGAAGTGGTCAGTTTGTATGCGCATTTGGTCCAGCCAGTTTTAGATGCCCAGGCGCGGCGCGAAATCAGCCGTTCGGCGGCGGAATCAACGTTGATGATTGCGGTCAGCCCGCTGGCGTTGGTCGATATGGCGTTTATCGCCTGGCGCAATCTGCGTTTAATTAATCGCATCGCCACGCTGTATGGCATTGAACTGGGGTATTACAGCCGTTTGCGTCTGTTTAAGCTGGTATTGCTGAATATCGCTTTTGCCGGAGCCAGCGAACTGGTGCGCGAAGTGGGGATGGACTGGATGTCGCAAGATCTCGCTGCTCGTTTGTCTACCCGCGCAGCTCAGGGGATTGGTGCAGGACTTCTGACGGCACGACTCGGGATTAAAGCTATGGAGCTTTGCCGCCCGCTGCCGTGGATTGACGATGACAAACCTCGCCTCGGGGATTTCCGTCGTCAGCTTATCGGTCAGGTGAAAGAAACGCTGCAAAAAGGCAAAACGCCCAGCGAAAAATAATGCAATATCGGGTGCTGACCGGATATCTTTACGCCGAAGTGCCCGTTTTTCCGTCTTTGTGTCAATGATTGTTGACAGAAACCTTCCTGCTATCCAAATAGTGTCATATCATCATATTAATTGTTCTTTTTTCAGGTGAAGGTTCCCATGCGTCTGGAAGTCTTTTGTGAAGACCGACTCGGTCTGACCCGCGAATTACTCGATCTACTCGTGCTAAGAGGCATTGATTTACGCGGTATTGAGATTGATCCCATTGGGCGAATCTACCTCAATTTTGCTGAACTGGAGTTTGAGAGTTTCAGCAGTCTGATGGCCGAAATACGCCGTATTGCGGGTGTTACCGATGTGCGTACTGTCCCGTGGATGCCTTCCGAACGTGAGCATCTGGCGTTGAGCGCGTTACTGGAGGCGTTGCCTGAACCTGTGCTCTCTGTCGATATGAAAAGCAAAGTGGATATGGCGAACCCGGCGAGCTGTCAGCTTTTTGGGCAAAAATTGGATCGCCTGCGCAACCATACCGCCGCACAATTGATTAACGGCTTTAATTTTTTACGTTGGCTGGAAAGCGAACCGCAAGATTCCCATAACGAGCATGTCGTTATTAATGGGCAGAATTTCCTGATGGAGATTACGCCTGTTTATCTTCAGGATGAAAATGATCAACACGTCCTGACCGGTGCGGTGGTGATGTTGCGATCAACGATTCGTATGGGCCGCCAGTTGCAAAATGTCGCAGCCCAGGACGTCAGCGCCTTCAGTCAAATTGTCGCCGTCAGCCCGAAAATGAAGCATGTTGTCGAACAGGCGCAGAAACTGGCGATGCTAAGCGCGCCGCTGCTGATTACGGGTGACACAGGTACAGGTAAAGATCTCTTTGCCTACGCCTGCCATCAGGCAAGCCCCAGAGCGGGCAAACCTTACCTGGCGCTGAACTGTGCGTCTATACCGGAAGATGCGGTCGAGAGTGAACTGTTTGGTCATGCTCCGGAAGGGAAGAAAGGATTCTTTGAGCAGGCGAACGGTGGTTCGGTGCTGTTGGATGAAATAGGTGAGATGTCACCACGGATGCAGGCGAAATTACTGCGTTTCCTTAATGATGGCACTTTCCGTCGGGTTGGCGAAGACCATGAGGTGCATGTCGATGTGCGGGTGATTTGCGCTACGCAGAAGAATCTGGTCGAACTGGTGCAAAAAGGCATGTTCCGTGAAGATCTCTATTATCGTCTGAACGTGTTGACGCTCAATCTGCCGCCGCTACGTGACTGTCCGCAGGACATCATGCCGTTAACTGAGCTGTTCGTCGCCCGCTTTGCCGACGAGCAGGGCGTGCCGCGTCCGAAACTGGCCGCTGACCTGAATACTGTACTTACGCGTTATGCGTGGCCGGGAAATGTGCGGCAGTTAAAGAACGCTATCTATCGTGCACTGACACAACTGGACGGTTATGAGCTGCGTCCACAGGATATTTTGTTGCCGGATTATGACGCCGCAACGGTAGCCGTGGGCGAAGATGCGATGGAAGGTTCGCTGGACGAAATCACCAGCCGTTTTGAACGCTCGGTATTAACCCAGCTTTATCGCAATTATCCCAGCACGCGCAAACTGGCAAAACGTCTCGGCGTTTCACATACCGCGATTGCCAATAAGTTGCGGGAATATGGTCTGAGTCAGAAGAAGAACGAAGAGTAAGCGCGAATATGCCTGATGGTGCAACACCATCAGGCATATTAAATTATGCTTTCAGTACAGCCAGAGCTGCTTCGTAATCCGGCTCGGTAGTGATTTCATCCACCAGCTGGCTGAAAATCACATTGTCATTTTCGTCAATAACCACAACGGCACGCGCTGCCAGACCTTTCAGTGGGCCATCAGCAATTGCCACACCGTAGGCTTGCAGGAATTCAGCGTTACGGAAAGTGGAGAGGGTGATAACGTTGTTCAGACCTTCTGCGCCGCAGAAACGAGACTGGGCGAACGGCAGATCGGCAGAGATACACAGCACAACGGTGTTGTCGATCTCGGTTGCCAGTTGGTTAAACTTACGTACTGATGCGGCGCAAACTCCGGTATCAATACTCGGGAAAATGTTCAGCACTTTGCGTTTACCCGCAAACTGACCGAGGGTGACGTCAGACAGATCTTTTGCTACGAGAGTAAAAGTCTGCGCTTTGCTACCCGCCTGCGGGATGGAATTGGCGACTGTAACCGGGTTGCCCTGGAAATGAACGGTTTGTGACATGATTATCTTTCCTGTTTACATATAGTTAACGTCACACCTAGTTTATGCTAACTGTCAATAACACAGCAAACGCTATTTGCGCTTAATCCGCAGACCACCGCGACAACAAGGAGTAAAGATGAGAACCGTTAAGGTATTCGAGGAAGCCTGGCCCTTACATACCCCGTTTGTGATTGCCCGGGGAAGTCGCAGTGAAGCGCGCGTGGTGGTGGTTGAACTGGAAGAAGAGGGTATTAAAGGCACCGGCGAATGCACGCCGTATCCGCGTTATGGGGAAAGTGATGCCTCGGTAATGGCGCAAATTATGAGCGTCGTGTCGCAATTAGAGAAAGGGCTGACACGGGAGGAGTTGCAAAAAATTCTCCCTGCCGGCGCAGCACGTAATGCGCTGGATTGTGCATTGTGGGATCTGGCCGCGCGAAAACAGCAGCAATCGCTGGCTGATTTGATCGGCATAACGCTTCCCGAGACAGTTATCACTGCACAGACGGTAGTCATCGGTACGCCTGATCAGATGGCCAATAGTGCATCAACACTCTGGCAGGCAGGCGCGAAATTACTGAAAGTGAAGCTGGATAACCATCTTATCAGTGAGCGGATGGTGGCAATTCGCACAGCTGTGCCCGATGCGACGCTGATCGTTGATGCAAATGAATCCTGGCGTGCAGAAGGGTTGGCGGCGCGTTGCCAGCTATTGGCGGATTTAGGCGTTGCGATGCTTGAACAACCGCTTCCTGCGCAGGACGATGCGGCGCTGGAGAATTTTATTCATCCGTTACCGATTTGTGCTGATGAAAGTTGTCATACTCGTAGCAATCTGAAGGCGCTGAAAGGGCGCTATGAGATGGTTAACATTAAGCTCGATAAAACCGGTGGTCTGACGGAAGCGCTGGCGCTGGCGACTGAAGCGCGTGCACAAGGTTTCAGTCTGATGCTGGGCTGCATGTTGTGTACCTCTCGTGCCATTAGCGCCGCTTTACCGCTGGTGCCGCAGGTCAGTTTCGCCGATCTTGACGGACCGACCTGGCTGGCGGTAGATGTGGAACCGGCGCTTCAGTTCACGACGGGCGAATTGCATCTTTAGGATGCCAGCGCAGCAAGTTTGCCATCGCAAAGAGATATTTGTCGCTGGCTTCGTCGGAGGAGATGGGCGGAAACTCTGCGGTGATGCAATGCAGGTTGAGATCCGCACACCAACTGCCGAAAGAGCCAGGCGTTTCATAACCGACGCTGGTTACCAGAGGCAATTCAAACGCCTGAGCCAGCCATTCGCCTAATTCGCTGTGTCTGGGATCTTCAATACAGGCCAGTGGATCGTGGAATGAGACCACCCAGGCAGGTTGAATGCGGTGTATAAGCTGGCACAGCGCCTGGGTTTCAGGTTCGGAGCCAGGTTTGTCACCTGTCAGCAATACGACATCACGTTCTTCAGCGGCGCTGTTCCAGCGATAAACCGTTTCACCTTCCTTCCAGTTCGCCGCCGGAAAGTTTCTGTTTAAATCCACACCATTAGCATTGGCCCGTAACCCCAACTGGCAGCCGTCAGGATTCACACACAGCACCACATGATGGCGGCGCAAAGAAGGTGTCAAAGTCCGCAGAGCACAGGAGAGCGTGACGACCGAAGAGTTTTCATCACCGTGAGTGCCAGCCAGAATCAAACCACTTTCGCGACTGGCTGCAGTGGCCGGAAACCAGATTAACGGCGCGCCCAATAATGAACGTCCGTAATGTTCTGTTCCGGGCGGAAATGCGCCGCGTTCGGCGCGTGGGCGGTTTACGGTCATGATCGTCTCTGGTTCAGGAAGTATTACAGGCAGTGTTGTGCAAATTTTGCGGATTATCAAATCCTTTTCTTCAACGCTATGTCATCGATCTTGTATCACTTTTTTGCCGGAAGTTGTTTGCATTTTATTAGTTGGATAGGGTTTGTGGATTTTTGCTGGCTGACGGGCAAATAAAGTTTGTTTAATGGTTTGTTTATCTGCCAGTTGATTAATCACATGGCGGGCTATCTGACCGCCAGCACCAAGAATCAGTACATTTTTCATGAAACTTTTCCCAGATTATTGGCAGCAATATGCCAGTCCATATCACTATTGCGGATTTGAATATGTTTCATTACAGAGTTTCCTCAAAGAACGGAGCTAATACTGAAATTGCTTCAGCCACATAGGCTTTGCCGTCATAAAGATCCATATGGTTTGCGCCTTCAACAATGTGATAGCGTTTATCCTGGCTTGATGCTCGATCGTACAGGTCGTCACTCATCCATTTGCTCCCTGCCTGGCTGCCCGCCACAATCTGCATCGGCTGAGTCAGGTACACTTCCGCCATATGGTAAGCATCATAGGTAATAATCTGGTTAAGGCTGCGCAAAGTAGCGTAACCCGGTGCTGTTGGATACTGCGCGCGAGGGGTGTGGTAATACTCCCAGGCCTGACGCAGTTCTTCGTTCGGCGCATCGGACTCCTTCATTGGTGCCAGTGGCATAATGGCGTATTCTCCGCTGCTAATATCGCTGGTTCTGGCGTTTGAACCCGCTTCAACGTATGGCAGGGCATCAATAGATTTCACATTGTTTTCCCAACCATTACGGAACATCGAACCAATATTGACCGCACTAACGGTACCGATGGCCTTGATGCGGCGATCCTGAATTGCAGCATTGGCTGTATATCCTGCACCGGCACAAATTCCCATCGCACCAATTCGGGTATTGTCGACATAAGAAAGCGTTGTCAGGTAATCAATCACGGCACTGACGTCTTCAGTACGAATGTATGGGTTTTCTAACTGACGCGGCTCGCCGCCACTTTCACCTTGATAAGATGCGTCATAAGCAATAGTGACAAATCCCTTTTCCGCCAGTTTTTTGGCATAGGTTCCGGCCGTTTGTTCTTTAACGCCCCCACCTGGGTGAGATAACACAATTGCCTGATACTGACGGGTTTCATCAAATTTTGGAGGGAAATAGATCACTGCAGACAAAGAGATGGTTGGATTATTGCTGTTAGTGAAGCTGACTTTATTATTCATCATTCCGTTCCTCATGGAGTTGTTGGTTCGTTTTAACGGTTGGTGATATCACTATAGATATTGATCATTAAGTTGATTAGACCCAAAATCATGATTAGACCTATCATTCAAATGATTAATAGATTGTATGGAGATACTGAATGAAGCGTGAAGAAATCGCTGATCTGATGGCGTTTGTCGTCGTTGCAGAGGAGCGTAGCTTCACTCGCGCAGCAGCCCGCCTGAGCATGGCGCAGTCAGCTTTAAGCCAGATAGTGCGCCGTATAGAAGAACGATTGGGATTGCGGCTTCTGACGCGAACCACGCGCAGTGTTGTACCCACTGAAGCGGGCGAGCATCTTTTGTCTGTTCTTGGCCCTATGTTGCATGACATAGATTCAGCCATGGCATCCCTGAGCGATCTGCAGAACCGCCCATCCGGGACAATACGTATTACTACTGTAGAACATGCAGCAAAAACGATATTGTTACCAGCAATGCGCACATTCCTGAAATCGCATCCTGAAATTGATATTCAGCTCACCATTGATTATGGTTTGACCGATGTCGTTTCTGAACGTTTTGATGCAGGCGTCCGTCTGGGTGGGGAGATGGATAAAGATATGATCGCCATTCGAATCGGGCCAGATATACCAATGGCTATTGTTGGCTCACCGGATTATTTTTCTCGCCGAAGTGTTCCAACGTCAGTGTCACAATTAATAGATCATCAGGCAATTAATTTGTATCTTCCCACATCGGGTACAGCAAATCGCTGGAGATTAATACGCGGTGGACGTGAAGTTCGTGTTCGCATGGAAGGTCAGCTTTTACTGAATACGATAGACCTGATCATTGATGCTGCAATTGATGGGCATGGATTGGCGTATCTACCTT
>ERZ808046.1348-NODE-1348-length-11216-cov-17.194631_pt1 | contig 11216 bp, 18 predicted proteins | sample MGYA00380196_ERZ808046 | MGnify/ENA primary metagenome ERZ808046 (study PRJEB31490, sample SAMN06133421) | mouse gut metagenome | isolation source: Z6_2 | host: mice | place: China: Chengdu | collected 2015-05 ...
CGGTACTTCGTACCGTTAAAAACGGAATAGCCGTTCCGCTTAGGCGGAACGGGTGTCCCCTTTGGGCGTAATTTGCAGGAATCGCTTAGATATCTTGCAGGATACCAATTATGTGATGAATACCATCTGTATCGGCTATGCTATGAATGAGTTGATCAGTATTATGGAAAATGCGGGGCTTATGGGAATTCCATTACCTGCGGTGATTCAAGGAATTATAGAAGTCCTTTTGGATGAGGATAGCAAAAAGAAGACAAAATGATTCGGTTAAGTTTACATATCGCCTCAAGCTCTCTTACTATTTATTAGATAATCGATTATCAGAATAAATAGTAAAGGAGAATATGTATGTCTAATATTTTTTGTGTGAACAAGAGCGGAGTATCCGTACCGGTTTATTCCAATCAGAATGAAAGTCAGAGAATAGGAACGATTGGGAACAGAGAAGCATTTGGGTACGATCGGAACTGGGGCGGAGACGGAGTCCGCTGTAATATCATTTTCCTTAATTCGAGCGGTTCGCTGTCATATGGGTTCCTGCTGAACCCGCCGGACAGGACGCTTACGCCTTGTACGGAGTATCCGTATGGTACAGCCAGAATTAACGGCACGGAATATAAGACCTTTATCATGAGGCGTTCACGGAATGTATATAAGGCGGACGGATCATTATGGGGAACAGTTGCAGCAAACCGTAAAGTTGCATGCCTCAGTGGAATGTCCGGTGATAGCCATCCGGACTGGAAAGGCATCAACTATGTTGAGAATACAAGCGGTGCCTGGGTCCGTGTTACAGGTGCAGGATCAAATTATGGATTTGTAGACACGGGATTGGGAGTTGCATCAGGATACAGTTCTATTCCGATGTATGGAAGATGGTAGAAAACTGAAGAATCAGAAATCACTTTCGCGGCGCACGGTTTTTGGCTGTGCGCCCTGACATTTTGAAGGTAGATATGATGGAAAAAGATGTATCAAGCAGGAGGAAATAATATGGCGGATAGTAATGTCTTAAGAGCGCAGGAGTATCTCAATGCAATGTTTGGAGGGCATCCTAAGTGGGTGCATTTGGATACGGACGGTTATACAGGTTCCCAAGTTATGCAGGGGATTATCAGAGCTTTTCAGATACAGAATCATGTATCAAGTGTCACGGGCAGTGTGGGACCGCTCACACTCAGTAAGATGAAGAGCTTGCCCATTATCAGCAAGATGGATCCGGATGATGAAGGCAGCGTTAATGTATGTCTCATTCAATGTGCATTGTTCTGTAAAGGCTATAATGCCGGAGGAATAACTGGTATATATTACAATGCCGGGGAAACTGCGGTGAAGGAGATGCAGAAGGATGCGGGCATAGAGGTGACAGGAAAAATCGACTGGAAAGTCTGGTCAGGCCTTCTTTCCATGAACTGGTTCAAGAAGGTATCCGGCGGAGATAACATCATACGGCAAATTCAGAAACAGTTAAACGGGGATTGGTCAGATATCATTGGTGTAGGACCTTGTGACGGAATTGCATCAAGGCAGACGATCTTGTCGCTTGTAGGAGCGCTGCAGGCGGCAGAAGGAGTTACTACTGAATTAATAACAGATTTGAATTCTGTTAATTTCGGAGAGAAAACTACCGATGTATATAATATATTCCCAATAAGCCTTAACACAGAACGGAATTCAGCCTCATATGTTCCGTTTAATAAATTAGCACAGTATGGATTATATTTTAATGGCTATAATCCTGGGCGATTTGATGGGATATATGATTCGGCAACTCGCAGTATGGTAGAAGCTTTTCAAGAATTCTATTGCTTAACGGGAATAGGGCTTGTAAAGGCAGGAGAAGTCAATGTCTCAACAATGAAATCGTTGTTAACCAGTAAAGGAGATACAGGAAGGAGCGCTAAAGCATGTGACTGCGCTACCGTGTTGAACAGGCAGCAGGCACTTGATTTGAAGAGGGCTGATTATACTCATGTGGGCCGTTATCTTACTGGTACGGTTGGACAAGAATATACACCCAAATATATGACGCTGGAAGAGATCAGTTACATAGAAGAAGCGGGGCTTGCGGTTTTTCCGATATATCAGGACGGGGGATATTATCCGGAGTATTTTCAGAATCCTTCGCAAGGATCAGTTGACGCACAAACGGCGGTATTGGCTGCTGAAAGGATTGGAGTGCCGGTAAATTCAACGATTTATTTTGCGGTAGATTTTGATTGTTATGAGTACCAGATAGATTCTTATATTATTTTAAATGCATTAATATTTTCTTCAATAGTGTCAAAAACTATAAAAAATATAAAGTCGGTATTTATGCGCCGAGATATGTATGTACCAAAGTAAGTGAACTTGGATTAGCCAAGACTTCTTTTGTAGCGGATATGTCTACAGGTTTCAGTTGTAATCTTGGTTTTCCGATTCCGTTCAATTGGGCGTTTGATCAGTTTTGTGAGATAACATCATTTGCATCGTCCCCGTCTTTTCCGATTGATAAAGATGCATATTCAGGACGGGATGCAGGAATTTCAGTATTTGATAAAGTGGAAGAGAAGACGCCGGAAGAAATAGAGAAAGAAAATCAGGAAGCTAATATAGAGATTGCACGTAATCAGTTTATTTATGATGTATTAGAGCCGTTGGGATATTTGGATAAAATCCTGGATATTGGTATTGAATATAATCAAGAGATTCCTTTGGGCGTATTTGCAAGTCCTGAAGGGGAAATCGAATTAACAGCAGAATTCTCGACACAGGTTAGAAAACCGGCGGCAGAAGCTTATAATATCGAGATTACTATTGATAACAGCGGCAGCCTTACTGCAGGATGTCAAAATCAAATTACGGAAATTTCAACTGAGCTTGATCTGAATGGAATTAACGAGGCAGATGCATTCGGAGAGATTTTGAGTAATATAGCTTTGTCTGTAAAATCTGGAAATATAACATTTGAAATAAATGAGGTTACTTCTTATTATGCGGAGTTTTCTATTGCAGTCAGTACAGAAAATCTGATGCCAGATGATAGTAAACTGGAGGCTGCTATTTCTGTAACACTTCATTTTAAGATATCGCTTAATGGGAATGGGGATAAGCAGTTTGATGCGGAAAAAGCTATTGTACTGGTAGGCGTTGGAGTTGCGGCAATTGTTTGTGCAGTGGCAATGTTTTCTCTTCTTCCTGAAGGAGCATTTGCGAGCATTTTTGCTGCATTAGCACAAATAGGCAAATTTATTATACCAGTAAGCTGATGCTCCGATATGGGGGATTTAGAATCTGATATTATAATTGGTGTTAAAAGGAGAAGACGTTATATGAAAATTATTCAAAAATTTAGTGAAGATGATAAAAAGGAACTGGAGCATTTGCTTTCTCTTCAATATTGTATGCTTTATGTAGCATGGGGGAATCGAAAATTAGCTCATAAAGTAATATATATTTTAACACCAGTGTTATATATTCTTTCGGTGTTCTTATTTGTGGTTCAGCAGTATGCAATGTTTACAGTGGAATTAACAGGAGGGATCTTGTCTACAGTATGGATAATCTGGTATCATAGAGTCGGTAAGAAATTTGAAGAGAAGGTCCATAAGATGGTATATGAAGATTTTGGCAGACAAACAGAAGCAGTTGTTGACGAATCTGGAATTATCTTTAATGATAAATCTATTGATTATGCTGATATTTCAAATGTGATTTTCTACGATAAATTTATGTTTGCTATAGTGACTGGCAATAGATTTCTTGTAATAAAAGTTAATCAGGCAGAAAAAGAATATATACAAACCATATTGGACAAGAATAAGCATATTAGGCAAGAACTACAAACAAAACCATTTAACTTATATCTCTATTTTAAAGGGAAATAAGTTTGACGAAAGAGAAACAGGGGAGTAGAAAAGAATAAAAACAATAAAATAGATGTGCAGTTGGGCATCTGTCAGCGCAGATGTCCTTCTGTGCGTTCAATAGAATCCGAAGGAAATAGGAGGCCATTATGGATATAACTTGCGTAAGTCTCATATTCTTAATATTATTTTTTCAGGTAATGTTAATAGCATCCTGTATTAAGTTTAATACAGGAATGATATTATGCATGGAATCCACAAAACGTTTATTGGCAGCTTTTGATATCTCAGCATAGTGGTACAGATTTACAATGGATTTACCCATGGGTATCCAGCGTTTGGATACGCTCCCGTCCTTATGTTGGACATCTTAAAAAAACTTGAATTCCCTGGGGCCATTAGTTAATAATATTGATTTATTTTTGTAGGATAAAGTGACTATATCCAGGTAAATAAAGATGGGTACAGTCCATCTGCGTCATTTTTCCGGGAGTTCCTTGGCTATACCACCTGTGACGCCTATATTTCTTACCAGGTATTGGAAGTGGAAAGCGGCTAGGACATCCTTACAATTGGCTGCTTCATGTATTGCCGGCGGTATTTTGCGGAAGCGTTTTTTGTACAGAATGTTGCTACCATGAGTGACGAGGAGCTTAGAGAACTAGAAAAATATTTGTTAAATATGCCGGAATAACTCCTGGGGGCTATCGAAGACCATCTCCAAACAGTCTCCATATAGAAGCTGTGGAAAATATGGAGCGCAGACGGAAATAAGGAAAGGAGAAGTGACTGATAGATAGCTAGAACTTCTCCTTTTTGCTAAAATAATACTAAATCTGTTGTGTTTCTTTCAAATTAGAGGGGAAGCCCTGCCTCCAGTACATCATTTCCCGCCTTCGTTCAAATGCTGCTTGTATTACTTCTATCCGGATGCCATATTATATCAAATCGGATCAATGTGTATGACTTGATTGACCCGATTGACCCGATTGACCCGATTGACCCGATTAATCCGATGCTATTTCCTCGGGTACATAGGCTTTCCCTTAATTGATACAGACTTAAGTACAGTTTTAAATGGGAAAACTGCGTTCAACACTTACCTTCAACAAGTGAAAAAATGGGTGCCTGATGAACCAGTAATTCATATCGATGACAGTGATATTGTAAAGCCCAAAGGGCATAAATTTGAGTCTCTTGGAATCGTCAGGGATGGTTCTGAAAGCACTGCCACAAAAAATGTTTACAAAAAAGGAGAGGATGATATCTATGTATGTAGAATGTTACACTAATAACGGAAAACCTTATCTCCGTCTGGTCCAGTCCGTCCGGGTTACCAATCAATCTGGACACAAAGTTCCACAGAAACAAGTCGTGGCCAACATCGGCCCTTTAGACCGCTTTGATGACGGGCAGCCTGACTATGTCGCACGCCTGAAAAAATCATTCAAAGCCGGTTCCCCACTGATTCCATCGCTGGAACCATACTGTGCTTCTGTAAAAACAGCTGAAACATACCACCTTTCCATCAACGAGGGCAGCCCGGAATGTTTTCATGTAGGTCATAAATGTAGGTACATTTTCTCAAAAACTCATAAACCGCATAAACACTGGAAAATCTGCATAGTTACAGTGAAAATGGAGCCGTTATGGCTCCATTTTGGACTTTATAAGTGGCAAACTCGGGGTACATCACAACATGCACTTCTTTTCATTACGGTGTGTTTTGTATCGCTTACGAAACTCAAGTTGAATAAAGGCTTTACACCACATTCACCGATTGATATAATAAAAGTACCAAGTAAACGGCACTTATAAAAAGGTGGTGAGGATATGACAGAAAAAGAAATGCTTAAGATTTCTGTAGAAGAGTTTGACAGATTACAAGATTATATGCAGTCTTGTACAGATAAGGAGTCAGAAACATATATAAAAATGAAGCGAAGATATACAGCGTTAAAAGTTATTTTGACAGCTTCAGGAATCAATTTGACAGAAATTGATTACATCAAAGAGTAATTTACTCAAACTTCCCACACCATTTTGGTGTGGTGAAGCTTGAAAAATCAATACTTTAGCCCATAAAAAAGGCATAAACCACTTGCATGTGGTATAATTGAATGTAATGCCGCAAAGGTGAAGGGAATCCCAGTAATCGAAGTGTTTCGATACCTGTTCTGTCTCATTTTTTTGGATCGAAGCATGTATATGCAGAGGAAAACGGGTGTATTTGACGGCTCTTTCTGTAAAAACACGGTTTACCGTTTCCTCTGCTTCATTGATTCTGTTCTTATTATTTTCGGTGGAGAGAAGGACACTGTTGACCGGGAGAAAAGTGCTTCCATCTGACCTGCTTAATGTAAGTATACGAAAACCAAATTTATAATAATGTTTTGCATGGTCATATACCTTTGCAAGAAGTTCCACTTTTTTGGAACGGTTATGTTCAAACATGGAATCGTTAATGATCAGTACGTTAGTACGGCATCCTTAATGATTCGGCTGGATAAAACCGTTGTGAACCGAATCCAGTTAATCTGGAGCATTTTCATAAAACGATAAACCCAAAAAATTGAAGAAATGGTGGTATATTTGGCAAAGAATAGTTCTAGTAGAAGTGTTCTATATTTTGTATATAAGGTTAAAGAACCTGAGGGAATTGAGAAACATATTCAGCGATTAGAGAAATGTTTAACATGTATAGATAATATTTAATAGGTTTTTGAGAGATCAATCATTTAGGAATATTGAAGTTTGATGAAAGGAGAAATCTTTGAAAAAAGATGTCCAAAGATATATTATTCGGATAAAAATTGCAATTATTTTGAGCTTATGTATCAATTTGTTTGCATGTAAAAGGATTGAAGCTAGAAAAATATCAGAAAAGTTATCTGTAGAAATGCGAAAACATTTTTGTTCTATAGTATTTCAACAAGATTTTATATCGTTTGATGAATATATATATGGTAGTCTGATTCGTGCCGAAGTGAAAGAGAATTTCGGAAAATATTTGATAGTAAGAAGCTTGAATAATGACGATTTGTTGGGATATGATATAGATGTAGGGGTGTCTAATATAGTTAAAACATCTGATATAAAACCTCTAGATATTGTATATATATGTTACGATGGAATGGTACTTGAATGTGTTCCGCCACGTATTTCCGCCGATGCAATATTTTTTAGTGAAAAAGAAAGCGTTACATATTTGTGGAAGCGATATATAGAATACTGGCCTGATTTTGGAATAATGCTACAGTAAAAAGTTTCGAAAAGGAGAATGAATATATGAGAAGAACAAAAAGAATAAGTATAATTATAGGCATAACTACATTTATAATTGGCGGATTAGTTTGGGGTAAGGAAGCTAATGCGACAGAATTGGATCTTTCTGATAATGAAAAATACAATGGAAATATATAAAAAAGATTTTTCTGCAGATAGAGAAGAAGTTGTGGAAATTCCGATTTCTTCTTCATACGATGTTTTAAATGGAGATGCATCAAGTCCGAATGATGTTAGTCCTAGAAAAATAATAGGTTCTGATGATCGAACTAGGATTCCAGATATGCTTATGAATAATTCTCCATATTCATGTGTAGGTGTTGTACGAGTAGAGTATTATAGTGGAAAAGTAAGTTTTGGAACAGGATTTCTTTTTGGACCAAATGATGTTGCAACAGCAGGACATGTTTTGTATGATTCAAAAGATAAATCTATTGCTAAAAAAATATCTTTTATTTCGAAGATAAACGGACCATATCTTTCTTCAACTGGACATGCTACTTATACAGGTAGAAATATGGCTATACCAAAAGAATTTATGGATACTGCTGATCCTGGATATGATTATGGTGTTTTTTCTCTAGATACAAATATTGGAGATAGTCTGGGATATTTTGGGTGGACAACAAGTGCGACAGTAGGTCAAACAGTCCAAGTATTAGGGTATCCGAGCGATAAGCCTCAGTTTGAATTATGGCTAGCAGGAGGTCAGTTAGAAAGTGTAGGAGACTTGATTTTAACACATTTTGTAGATACGGAAAAGGGACAAAGTGGTGCACCAGTATTTATTTCAGTAGTTAATAAAATTGTGGGTATTAATATATCGAGTAGTAATATTTCTAGTAATAATGTTGGACGGAAAGTAGATCAGAAGTTGGCAAATGTATTATATAATACAAGGAATGGAAATTATTAGTCGTTTGAATATTGTTATCAAGTGTTTTTGTTGCATTTATATATCAATTGTTTTTTCATTCCTTATGGTCGCAGATGGATGGCAGGAAGAAGTTAGATATATTAATTTAAATTATTCCAGTTTTGCAAGACGCAGAGGGATTAGTTGGTCAGGAGTTAAGGTTTCTTATTAAAAAATTAACTGTTGTGTAAACAAAGCTGTTGTAGTAAGATAAAAGGAAAGAAGATATTGTATGTTAAATATGATACAATGATATTTTATTTGCTTTTTCTTAATGCGACAGCTTTTTGTCTGTTGATTGTGGCATATAATATAATTTTACAATTCGTTGGACAAAATTATGTTATGAAAAAGGCACTTGTTAATTGTGGATTGGGGGAATAAGTTTGAAAAGATTAATAGGCGTATTCTTAATAGCCTTTTTTCTGATAATATTAATAGTAGAATGTATTCAGTTCAATATAAGGGGAGCAAAAAAAATAGTAGAGATGAAAAATATTTCTGAGAATATATCCAATCAGACAAAAATAATGAAAATAGAATTGAATGATGATTATGATAAAAATGGTCAATATTTGAGGGGAATATGTGGAGAAGTTTTGGAAATAAGAGAAAGCGAGATATTAGTACAATATTCAAAGAATAATGAAATAACTTTCACAATAAAAGGAGTTAGGCTAAATTTAGTTGTATTTGTGATGATGATAGTCTTTTTTTAGAATTAATGACAAAATATGTCAAGCAATATGAAAAAGATAATTGCAAAGAATTTAAAATCATCCAGTTTATAAATGAGGATAGACTTGTAGAATATCTAAAGAAAGATCCGGAAATTGATATTTTATTCTTAGATGTCTTGCTGTACCAGAAAAATGGTATTGACATAGCAAAGGAGATTAGAAAGACGAATCATAAATTGAGGATTGTCTTTGTTTCCGCCTGTGAGAAATTCGCTGTGAAAGGATATGATGTGAATGCGGAAGGATATATGCTCAAACCATTTAATTACTCGGAGTTCGCGGATAAGATGAATGATCTGATGACAAGAATAGATACACGAAGCACAGAAGTATTCTATGACAACACGGATAAAGGCAAGCTTCTGATAGATGTAAATGATTTGATCTATATAGAGACTTGTCGGAGAAATACGAAGATACATACCCGGGAAGATACCTATATTAGCTGTAAGAAAATGAAAGAGCACGAACGATTATTACAGGGATATATCTTTTGCAGATGCCATGCTTCTTATATAGTTAATCTGAGTTATGTGCGGAGTATAGATGGATTGTCATTATATTTAAAAGACGGAACAGAGATTCGGATCAGTAAGAGCAGGCGTGGTGAATTCATGGAAGCTTTTGCCAAATATGTTGATTCAGTTATTCGTTTTTAGGATTTTTAAGGGAGGGAGACTGTGTTATTACATGCTTGTTTTAATTTTCCTGACGATATTCACCCCAATTAGGCAATAAATGAGACGAGTTATCCAAAAATGTGGTAAATATTCTTAATATTTGGTATCTTATAAGAGATAAAGTTAATGTGTATTCGCGACGGGGGGAGGAAAACTATGTTATTACGTTCCAGGATGAGATTCATACCGATTTGTATCATTATAATGATGATATTTTCAGCGTGCAGCAGTAATTCAGAAGAGGGATCAGAACAGACGGCTCTAAGACCGGCGGAAGAGATAACACAGGATCAGGATATAGATGTAGACGAAGACAAGGATATCACAGAACCAGAAGAGCCGGAACCTTCCTGGGACTGGTCGGTCCAGCAGCCGAGAGGGATCGAATATCATGGGGCGGACTATGTATCTCTTAGTAATGGAATATATAAGATAGCAGGCGAGAATGAGCCGGAGAAGATATTAGAATGTCAGGATGCCGTTGGAAGGGTGCATGGAGGGTATATGTACTGGGCTGTCTATAACGAGGGAAGTGATCTGCAGATCCTTCGGTTTGACGCGGACGGGCAGATGCTTGAGATCGGACGGGCAAGCGTTGCCTGGCTGGTAAGGAATATCGATTTTAATCAGGATGTTCTCTATATCCGGGATATTCTTGACCGTGTAGATGCATATCGGATAGGCGCCGACGGCAGCATAGCAGCAATTGAGTCAGGGCCGGAGCTTCAGCTATATGAAGAAGAGAATCTGGCGGCGGATATGCGTACGGACCACCCTGACGACAGGGAGGCAATCCGGCAGATGCCGTATCATGTCCTGGATGCAGGGTATGCACAGGAAGCTGTGGGTAAGCAGTTCCTGGCAAGGCATCGTTCAGCGGGTGAAATGGGTGTAAATGAGCTGTTTGTCAGAGATGCCGAAGGTGAGAATCTCCTATTGTCCTTCTATGAGGAAGCAGTCATTGCCGAGAATAAGATTGTCTATATGAGCGATGTCGACAGTACGGAAGTGTCCGTATACGATATGGAAGATCAGGCTGGGAATCAAACGTATCCTCTTTCTCAGGGAACCTTCACATTGCAGTATGTATTTTCGGAGATGGCATATGGGATCTGGGACAGTATCTCCAGTGGATACTATTATTCAGGGATTCATCTGGCAACCGGAGAGAAGAAGGACTTCTTTCAGGCGGACGGATATACAGATTATATACAGATAGGGAACCGGCTGTATTACACGGAACCGGAGACGCAGGAGATCAGCAGAAAGATACTGGAATAACAAGACGTTAATAGGAATTGAATTAGAGAAAATAGCACGCCGCAATCTGGCGTGTTATTTCATATATGATAATGAGTTTACGACAGCCGACTATAAGTCTTATTATCTTTCATAATATATTTATGAAAGAAGGTATCTCAAAATGAAAGTAAAAATATGTAGTATTGTCGGTGTGATCGGGAGCAGTGTTATGGCAATTGTGGATAAAGGGGGAGCTGCGCTGGAGACATTGGTCATATTCATGATCATTGATTATATTACAGGGGTTTCTGTGGCTGTCTTTTTCGGAAGATCAAGGAAGACGAGAAAAGGAGCATTGAAAAGCGAAGCGGGATGGAGGGGATTATGTAAGAAAGGAATGATACTTGGATTTGTATTAATCGGGAATCTGCAAATTCCGGTCGAACGGTACGCACATTCCGAAATCATCGGGACAGCTATTCCGCTATAGCGGTATGAATTTTCC
>ERZ808046.1349-NODE-1349-length-11208-cov-3.654568_pt1 | contig 11208 bp, 8 predicted proteins | sample MGYA00380196_ERZ808046 | MGnify/ENA primary metagenome ERZ808046 (study PRJEB31490, sample SAMN06133421) | mouse gut metagenome | isolation source: Z6_2 | host: mice | place: China: Chengdu | collected 2015-05 ...
TTTATCCGACTCGCGCCCAAGGATTGTATTCATTAAAACCGAACTGTTTAGAACTAATCCCTGCTGATGCCTGTCCGGAGGTATCAATGCTACACCATTTTCTCGTATCCGGGGAGCGGACCATTTTGTAATGTCCTCTTTTCCTTTGATAATTTTACCCTCCGATACCTGAATCATTCCCAAAACCGCATCTATAAGTTCATTTTGACCATTTCCGTCAACTCCGGCTATTCCTAATATTTCTCCGCCTCTGATATCCAAATTGATTTTTTGAAGTCCCGGAGAGAAGCGCGTCCGTTTTGTAGATACATCTTGTAAATTCAGAATAACATCCCCCTTTTTCGAGGGTGCCGGTTCTCCGGACAGGTTCACCTCTCTTCCAACCATCATTTTAATCAGACGTTCTGGAGTAGCTTCATTTTTAGTAAGACTGCCAACCATTTCCCCGGTTCTCAAAATCGTAATATCATCAGCAATATCCATTACCTCTTCCAGCTTGTGACTTATAAAAATGATGCTTTTTCCGCTTTCTTTCAGGCGAATTACATTCTCACATAATTTCCGAGTTTCCTGCTGAGTTAAAACGGCGGTCGGTTCATCAAGGATAATGTATTGCGCATTTCTTATCATCACTTTCAGGATTTCGACATTTTGCTGTTCCCCAACTGTCATCGTTCCGACAATCTGATCCGGATCTATATCGACTCCATATTGATCCGCCGCTTCCTTGATTAGTTTCAATGCCGCCTTCTTGTCAAGATGATGTCCCTTTTTTACGGGTTCCATGCCTAGCACGATATTCTGCCAGACCGGCAATGTCGGAATCAGCATAAAATGTTGATAAACCATGCCAATCCCATTGGTTGTAGCATCCTGAGGCCCATGAAATACCTTTTTTTCTCCGTCAATATATATTTCACCCGCTGTTGGCTCTAAAGCGCCGCTGAGGATATTCATCAGCGTAGACTTTCCGGCGCCATTTTCGCCAACAATTGCATGAACACTGCCGCATTTTACATAAAGATCTATTCCATGCAAGACAGTCTTTTCGGAAAATTTTTTTATGATTCCTTTCATTTTAAGCCCTGCTTCCATAAACTCTCCTTTCCCGTTTCAACAAAAACTCCCTGCCCAAATTGTCAGGCAGAGAGCTTTCGTTAAAAACCATCTCTTTATTCATATTTAGTCACTTTAATTTCTCCGTTTGAAATCTTCTCTTTCGCCTGCTGCACCGCTTCTTTTGCTTCTTCGCTTAAGTGTTCGCTGTCAACAAGCCCTACACCGTCATTACTGCAATCCAAATCATAAAGCCCTTTCAATATACTTCCGTTCAGGTAACTCTCTGTAAACAGATAAATGGCCTGATCTCCTTTCGTCAGTGCACTGGTTAATACACGATCCGGCGACAGATGAGCCTGATCTACGTTTACGCCGATTGCCCACACATCTTTTTCTGTACAGGCCTCAATCATACCAATTCCACTGCCGCCTGCCGCATGATAACAAACATCCGCGCCATTGTTAATACAGTCGATTGCCAGGGATTTTGCCGTTGCCGGGTCACTCCAGGCCGAATTGTCATTACCTATGTATTTCGTAATAACCTTAGCCTCCGGATTCACATAATGAACGCCTTCCTCAAACCCAACCTGAAATCTGACAATGCCCGGTATTTCCATACCACCGATAAAACCAATAATCCCGCTTTCGGACGTTATAGCGGCAGCGACCCCTGCTAAAAACGAGGATTCATGAGAGGCATACATAAAGGATGTAACGTTATCTATATCTTCTATCGCAGAATCAAAAATTGCGAAATTAACATCCGGATAATAGGGTGCCACTTCCCGAAGCGCATCTGCGAAATTAAATGCATCACATACAATGAGTGAATAACCATTCTCACTCAAGCTCCGCAATGTATCAACATATGTAGAACTATCTGTACATTCAACATATTTTGTTGTAACGCCAAATTTGTCACCCACCAGTTTAAGTCCCTCGTATGCCTGATCATTAATCGATTCATCTCCTAATGATCCCTCAAGCAACAAAGCAACTTTAACATCTGCATTGGGATTATCTGTTTTCTCTGAAGTTCCGCATCCTGCTAAAATAACTGCTGCTATTGCAGCCCCTAGCAAACATGTTGTAACCTTTTTCATCAATCTCTTCATTGTTTTTCTCCTTTTTCTGCTTAGGCTTTTTCTGAAATATTTAATTTCCCACTCTGGATCCGTTCTTTTTACGCATAAAGCTAATGCTATAATATCTGGGGTGTAAATAATGCTTGCATAACGCAAGCGGCTCCTCCCTAAATCCATAAAGTATTTCTTCGATATAAATAAGTGGTGTATTTATGCTGGTTTTAAGAAAATCGGCCACGCTTTCTTCTGCATTGGTAATTGTCAGTTGACTTTCCGCATAAGTGGATAATTCAAATAATTTATTCGTCACAAGTTCCATGATAGCTTTTTCGTCATGCAGATCAATTTTCAGCTCGGACAATACCTTACTTGCTATTTCTACATAAGAAAGCGCAATTGGTGTTTCCTCGATCTGATAAATGCTATTCGTACTTAATGTAATATCATAAGCAGAAAGACCCAGTTTCTCTTGCACAGTTTTTGCTGGCGGGCTGAAACTATACTGCGTCTCAACTTTCTGGCACTCTGTTTTCGCAGCAGACAGGGCAATATTATCCAGTTTTCCCATTTCCTGATTCACCGGCTTGTAACTTGGACTTATAAAGTTTCCCTTTCCCTGTACATTATATATCAATCCTTCTTCACACAAAACTGCCAGTGCCTGTCTCAGTGTATTTCGACTAACCTCATACTTTTCCGCCAACTTTACCTCTGGCGGAAGCTGCTCATTTGGCTCATATTTGCCGCTTGTAACTTCGTCATACAGCTCATTGTAAATTCTGACATAGGACGGAATCTTTGATTTGATTATTTCTGCATCCTTAACCTTATTCATAGACACCTCTTTCTGATGTTTATACATCTGCACTTTCTTTTCCGAGTAATATAATGTTATGATGCCAGGGTCAAAAGGTCTGACACCACGTGTGCTCGCACACTAGTGGTGGAATGACCTTGAGACCCGCCCCAATATGAGCATAAAAGTGGGGCGTAAGCGCCACGATATGCGAATATGGGGTAGGATTGTGGGAGTGCGCAGCACGGAACAATCCGTAGGCATCATAGTCGGGGCTTTTGACCCCGACATCATATCATTGATTATACCTCAAACTACCTTGTAATGCCATAGCTATTTCATAGAAAAAACCGGGCATAGCCTGCCCGGTCTTTTTTATTTTGCCTGTAGTCCCAGATATCGCAGAATCCGTCACGAATTAGTCGTAAAGGTTCGGAGCGATGTCATCAGATTCCATATTGTCATTGTTGTACCAGTAACCTTCCATCGGGATATCCTGAACATCTTTTCCATCACAGATATCTGTCAGAGTGTAGATACATTCATAACCCATCATCAACGGAGACTGTGTTACAGAACCAAGGAACTGTCCGTTTTTGATTGCTTCTTTCTGAGGAGTACCAGCGTCAAATCCAACACCGATGATTCCTTTTTCCGGATCTACGTCTAACTTATTCAGAGTATTGTTAGCCTGAATAAGACCCTCTGCTGTTACCTGATTAGAACCAAAGATAGCGATTGTATCTTCTTTGGACATAATCTTCTGAGCTTCTGTAGCTGCAAGGTCTGGTGTTGTCTGTGCCGGAACGCCAACTTCGATGATAACTTCAGCCTCAGCCTCGTCAACCTTGCCTTCTGCTCCATTTACATAGAATTCGTTACCAACTACTGCAACTTTCTTTCCTGCACCTGTACACAGTTCAATCATCTTGTCGATGAATCCCTGTCCACGCTGCTGAATATTCAGAGCTGTTGCATCCTGATTAACCTCACCGATACGGACTTTTGCGTCTTTTGTAGCTGCTTTGATCTTCTCCTCGATAACCGGGAACATGTTCTCTGCTGCCACTGAACCAGCCTGTGCGTTGTCTGTAGCTACTGTAGCATATACAGAACCTTCCGGAGCATTGTCAACACCAGTGTCGAAACATACAACCGGGATACCAGCATCTAATGCTGCCTGAAGTGAATCCAATACAGAGTTAGTATCACATGCTGCAAGACCGATTCCGTCCGGTTTCTTCTCAATAACGTTGTTCAGCATTGTAACCTGATCAGCGATATCAGACTCTGTAGCCGGTCCGTTAGACTCTGCAGTCACACCAAGTTCATCACAAGCCTGTTTGATACCTGTAACAGCTGCCTGCCAATATGTAGACTGGAAGCTCTTTACAATCACTTCAAAGTGATAATCTTTGCTTTCTCCGCTTTCTCCACCTTCATCTGTTGTTTCTGTCTTTTCTGTTGTGCCTTCCTCCGGCGCCTTTTCTCCGCCGCCGCATGCTGCCAGTGAGAATACCATTGCCGTGCTAAGTAAAACAGCTACAAGTTTCTTTTTCATCTTTCTTTTCCTCCTTGAAATGAAATGTTTTTATTTATATGAAGTTCTGCCATGGTATCAGTTCAGCCCATAATAAGTCCACCTGCGGTGAAAGGGCCGGATTCTGCCTCCATCACACTTTCTTGCAGACTTTGCAGCAAGTGCAAAGTCCTACGCTAAACCGTTACCCGCTATGAACATCATACTCTGATTATTATTTTTTCTTCTTTACAAGATCAATCAATACGGCTGCAATCAGCACGATACCTGTAAAAATCTGCTGCCAGTTCGCCTGAAGCCCGATAAACGGCAGTCCGACCTTCATCAGACAGATTACGAATACACCAAAGAAGGTTCCGAGGATTGTACCAATACCACCCGATGTAGATACGCCGCCTACGATAGCTCCGCCGATTGCATCAAGCTCAAATCCTGCTCCGGTTCCCGGATAGATTGTGGATACATATGCCGCATATGCAACTCCTGCAAGACCTGCAAACAGACCACAAATCACATATGCCAGTGTATGGTAGAATTTTACATTCACTCCGGCAAGCCTGGTTGCCTCTTTGTTACTTCCGATTGCAATGATGTAACGCCCCACTCTTGTATGATCCAATACGAAGGACATTACAATCACAAGTACAATCATAGATACAATACCAATCGGAATAATCTTGCCTTCTGCTGTTGTAAACTTGAACAGATTTCTGAACGCACCCTGCTCGGACATTGCCGACGGCCAAGAGATACCCATACCACCGCAAAGTGCCGGTCCAAGACCACGGGTAATCATACATGTACAAAGTGTTGCCAAAAACGGCGGCAGATCCATAATCGCTACCAGGACACCATTCAGTGTGCCAATCAGTATTCCCATAAGGACACATACGAGAAGCCCGACTCCTACCGGCATTCCTTTCTGTACTACCAGATATCCGCCAATCAATGCATAAGTTACAAGACCTGTACCAATGGACAGGTCAACACCTCCTGTAATCAACGGGAAGGTTACACCAATCGCCATCAGTGTGATGTAATATGAAATATCCAAAACACTTACCACGGTTGGATAGGACCTGAATGTCGGGCTGAGAATACTGAAGAGAACAATCATTGCAACATTAATTCCCAATACCATCGCCTCTCGCCCTTTTAATCCGAGAAACTTTCTATTCTTTGACATCTTCTCACCCCTCCTTATTCAATCTCTCTTGTTGCCAGATTCATAATTGTTTCCTGTTTAGCCTCTGAAATGTCAAGCTCACCGGTCTTCTTACCTTCACACATAACAACCACACGGTCGCTCATTCGGAGAATCTCGGTCATTTCGGAGGAAATCATGATAATGGATTTGCCTTCCGCTACCAGCTTGTTCATCAGCTTGTAAATCTCATTCTTCGCTCCTACGTCGATACCTCTTGTCGGTTCGTCAAAAATGAGGATGTCACAGTCACGCGCCAGCCATTTTGCGATAACGACCTTCTGCTGGTTACCACCGGACAGATTCACAACCAACTGGTCTACATCCGGCGTCTTTGTCGCCAACGCCTCTACATACTGCTCTGCAACTTCTTTTTCTTTCTTCTTATTGATGAAGATACCGTTCATAAAGTCTTTCATATTTGCCATAGATGTATTCTCGGCAACTGTCTTCTGTACAACGATACCATATCTCTTTCTGTCCTCTGACAGATAACCAATACCACAGCGGACCGCATCCTGCGGGGTGTGGATGGTTACCTTCTCGCCATTGATGTAGATATCTCCGCTTTCCTTCGGATCAGCCCCAAACAACGCCCTTGCCGTCTCAGTACGTCCGGCTCCCATCAGTCCGGAGAAACCTAAAATCTCGCCTTTGTGAAGTTCGAAGCTTACGTCCTGTACCATCTTCCCTGCATTCAGATGCTCTACCTTCAGAACAACCGGAGCATCCTTCGGAACAGCGCTCTCTGTCTTAGGATCTTCATAAATAACACGGCCAACCATCATGTTGATGATATCTTCCTTCGTACAATCCTTTGTAATCAAAGTTCCTACATATGTACCATCACGCATAACCGTTACACGGTCTGTAATTACCTTAATCTCATCCATACGATGGGAAATATATACCATTGCAATATCTTTTTCCCGCAAATCACGGATAATCTTGAACATCTCTTCAATCTCAGACTCTGTCAGGGCCGCAGACGGCTCGTCGAAGATGATGACCTTGGCATCAAAAGAAACTGCCTTTGCAATCTCGCACATCTGCTGCTTACCTACTGTCAGATTAGACATCTTCTCTCTCGGATTGATATCTACATGCAGCCTGTCAAACAGCTTCTGCGCCTCTTCGTTCATCTTCTTATCATCAATTTTGATTCCCTTCTTGAACTCCCTTCCGATAAAAAGGTTCTGGGCAACTGTCAGATGTCCAAGCATGTTCAGTTCCTGATGTACGATTACGATACCTGCGTCCTGAGCTTCTCTGGTATTTTTGAACTCAACTTCTTTTCCTTCATATGTAATCGTACCGGAATCTTTTTTATAAATGCCCGTCAGCACCTTCATCAGAGTTGATTTACCAGCTCCGTTCTCACCCATAAGCGCAAGGACTTCACCTTTTCTGACCTCTAAATCAACGTGGTCAAGCGCGTGTACACCGGGGAAAGTCTTGTCAATGTCTTTCATTGTCAAAATAATCTCACCCATTACTATCTCTCCTTTCTTATGCCATTATCAATTCTTTCTGCGTCTTGCAGATACATCTGAGTAAACTGCTGCGATAACGATCAATCCGGTAATAATATACTGGTAATCTTTCGTGAATCCCAATGCAAGAATACCCTGCTGCAAAAGAGAGATAATAATTACTCCGATTACAGTACCGCTGATAGATGCAAGCCCTCCGACCATGGAAGTACCTCCCATAACGCAGCCTGCAATCGCCTCATTGTTGTACTGATCGCCGTATCCCGGCTGAACTGTCGTATATGTAGCTACAAAGAAGATAGATGCGATTCCAACCAGTGTTCCGCAGATAATGTATGCCAGCATTTCCCATTTCTTAATATTGACGCCGGAAAGCCTGACGGCTTCTTTGTTGCTTCCGAGACAAAGAATATAACGTCCCCATTTGGTCTTGTTCAGAACCACTGCGCAGATGATGGCAATTACTATAAAAATAATCAATCCCATCGGGATGCCGTTCCAGCTTATAATATTTCTGAACCATCCGCCTTCTGCGCTTGACTGCGGCCAGCTGACTGACTGTGTCTTTGTAAATACGGCGGCAATACCTTTTGCGATATTCATACTTGCCATAGATACGATGAACGGCGGTACCTTCCAATATGCTACCAGATATCCGTTAAATGCGCCGAACGCCACACCAATCAGTATGCTCATCACTAATGCGGCTCCCATCGGCACGCCGTAGGTCACCAGACTGTAGCCCGAAACAAGTGAACAGCAGAACATGACTGGTCCGATTGAGAAATCAATTCCTCCGGTCGCAATAACAAATGTTACGCCCAGGGAAAGGAAACCCAAGAAGTACACATAATTCAGCGTATTCATAATACGTGAAGCAGTGAAGAAACTTCCGCCTGTCATCAGTCCAAAAGCCAGATACATCAGTATCAGCAGAACAATCAGGACAATTCTGTTAAATCCCACCTTTTTCACCAAAGGATTCTGTTTTAATTTTTCCACTTCTCTTCCTCCTATTCCTTTACTTTTTTCTGTCCGAATTACGCACAGACAACTATCGAGGCACGAGAATCACGCCTCATTTATGAATAAATTATGAACTTATTTTGAAGAAATAGGAATTGAATATCTTACTAAAAAAGGTTAAAAAATTACTGTGCAGTAATTTTTTAACCTTTTTATAAAACCTCCCTTTTTATATCCCTCTTATGCCCTACTGGTCAGAAAACGGATAAAGCAGTCTCTGGTTCTCTTCTTCATACATGTTATCTCTTGTAATCAGCTTGCTTCCGGAATCTATTTCACGCTCCACCTCACGGTTAGTCAGCACATTGATTGCCTGTTCCACCCCCAGATATCCCATGTTAAATGGTTTCTGAATGACAATAGCATCAAAGACCCCCGCTTCCAGATATTGGATTTCCTCGATAGAACTGTCAAATCCAATCATATGTATCTTGCCTGACACCCCCATGTCACGCACAGCCCTTGCCGCGCCGATTGCAGAATACTCATTGAGTCCAATCAAGACATTCATATCCGGATAGTCACTTAACATCCGCTTCGTCAGTTCATAGGCTTTCTCATAGGAAGAGTTACAGAACACAATATCTGCAATCTGTGCTTCATATCCTCCCAGCCCATCCCGGATTCCGTTTTCACGTTCCATTGCGGTTGAAGTCCCCTGTACATGGGCAACAATCCCAATCACCGATTTCTTATCCAAAAATCCGCCGGCATATTCTGCCAATTCTTTCCCGGCTACATAGTTGTCTGTACAGACAACTGCATCTGCAATATTCTGGTCGATCGTAGAATCCAGAAGAATCAGTTTAATCCCACTCTCCTTCACATCGCGCAAGGCTTCTGTCGTTCGGGAATAGTCCGCCGGAGCAATCATCAATGCATCCGGTTTCTTATTTATACAAGAATAAATCAATCCGATCTGCCCGTCTACATCCTCCTCAGAATCTGTGCCGAGAACTTCAATCTCCGCCCCAAACTCTGCCGCTCCAAGCTCTGCCCCCTGAATCAATGCCGTCCAGAACCCGTTGGAAGAATCAATTGTCTTTGGAATGAATACCAGTTTATAAGGATCTTTTTCCTCTGCATCCGGCCACACCATCGCAAGCATTACAAAAAGGGAAATGCCCGCTATGATACAGCTTATCAGGGTGTTTGTCCATTGTGTCTTAATCCATCTTCTCATGTTCCCTGTCCCCCTGCCGTGGAATCCTGATTACTGCCCGCGTCCCTTCTCCCGGCCTGCTTTCGTAGATGATTCCATATTCTTCCCCGTAATAAAGCTTCAGACGTTTCTGCACATTAGACACACCGACGCCGTTTTGCTTCCTGCTCTTTTCCTTCTCGTCAAAAATGGTCCCAAGCACGCTATCATCCATTCCAATCCCGTCATCTTCCACTGCGATACAGACATCCTTGCCGTCTGCATAAGCACGAATCCACAAATTTCCTTTACTTTCTTTATATTTAATCCCGTGATAAATTGCATTTTCTACGATAGGCTGCAGCACCAGCTTCACAATCTGCACATGGCTTACCATCGGCTCAATCGCAATGTCATATTCTAATTTATCCTGATAACGCATCTTCTGGATTGTCAGATAATTGCGTACATACTCCATTTCCTGTACCAATTCGACCTGTTCGTTGTCATTACTGATACTCTGACGGAGAAGTTTGGCAAGAGCGGAGGTCATTTCCACAACCTCGTCATTCTGTCCCGCCTCAGACATCCAGATAATTGAGTCTAATGTATTATATAGGAAATGAGGATTAATCTGCGCCTGCAGCGCCCGCAGCTCACTTTTACGTTTCTGCTCCTGCTCATAGACATTTTCTTCCATAAGAGTATGGATACGCTCTGTCATCAGATTATACGACTTCTCCAGGCTCCCTATCTCGTTTTCCATCGTCACATATACATTTGCCCGGTCAAACTGCCCTTTCTCCACCCTGCTCATTGATTCAGTGAGCTGACGCAAGGGTCTGGTAATCGCTCTGGAAAGCATGCTGGAAATCAGAAGAACCCCCAGAATCAGAATGACGGCTGCCAATATATACAGCATTTGCGCCTGCTTGTTATTTTTTAACAATTCAGAAGTATATGCGGCTCCCACTACGATCCATCCTGTCTTATCTGAACGCGACAGGGTATAGAGCTTATGCTCCGTGCCATCGCGCACCGTCAGTGAATCATTCTGGCATGCCATAATTTCGTCGATATGTTCTGTAAGCAGACCTCCGTACATCAACTGCTGCTTGGGATGATAGATGACATTCCCCCCGTCGTCCAATACAAAAATATATCCTTTGTTGCCAATGCTGTTATTGTTGCACAGATCGCTGATTGCACTATAATTCAAGTCTACAAAGAAAAGGCCTTCCTTCTCACCTGTCCGGTTGTTCACAAGCACTCTGCTCAATGTGATGACCCACTTATAGCTGGATTGAATTGCATTCTGCACATGGGAAGAAGACACTGCGATTCCGGTGTCTGAATCCATGGCCGCCTGATACCAGTCCAAATCCTGAATATGAATGTATGGAGTCAGTTCATCCTCCCCCTGATTCAGGATGTATCTGCCGTTCTCCGCCACTGCCGCAATATTATAAATGTCCTGCCGGCTCTCCATAATGGTATTGAACTGTGTCAGTATACGTTTCCGTTCCTCATCCCTCTCGTCCCCGGACTGTTCATTCTCAAACAAATAGATATCCAGCATACCATCTGTACTAAATTCTTCAGCCATTTTCTTCTCCTTTCTCCCTAATTTTATCTTATGCTTTCTCCACCGCAGACCTGAGACATTAAATCAGCCCCAGCTTTTTTAATGCCTGCTCAAATTTATTCTGGTCAATAGGCTTTCCCGAATAGATTGTGCACCCTAACTCAAATGCCATTTTTACATTTCTCTCTTCATTCAGTGCTGTGGTCATGATTACCTTCACTGCCTGATCCTCCGGTATATTCCTTTCTTTTTCCAGATTCCGTATCTCTATCAGCG
>ERZ808046.1350-NODE-1350-length-11207-cov-3.283738_pt1 | contig 11207 bp, 10 predicted proteins | sample MGYA00380196_ERZ808046 | MGnify/ENA primary metagenome ERZ808046 (study PRJEB31490, sample SAMN06133421) | mouse gut metagenome | isolation source: Z6_2 | host: mice | place: China: Chengdu | collected 2015-05 ...
TTGAGTTTAAAGGAAAAAAAGTTTTGTTTATGCTCATGCTTTCCACGATGATGATTCCGTGGGATGTGCTTGTAATACCGTTGTACATGCAATATAACGCATTTGGATGGCTGGATACTTTTAAGCCATTGATTATCCCGGCATGGTTCGGGGGAGCATTTTATATTTATCTGCTGGTTCAGTTTTTGAGAGGAATTCCAAGGGACTTTGAAGAATCAGCGGTTATAGACGGAGCAAATCACTGGCAGATTTTCACCAGGATATTTATTCCGCTTATGAAGCCGCAGATGTTTCTGGCAGGAATCATGTATATGATTGTTGTGTGGAACGATTATCTCGGACCGTTAGTGTATATCTCGGATTCTGATAAATTTACACTGCCGATCGGGTTGTCCTTGTTTAAGGGAGCCTATACTGTAGATTATACATCAATCATGGCAATTGCAGTTTTGATGACTGTTCCGACTATGATCGTATTTTTCCTGGGACAGAAACAGATTTTGAATAATGACGCAGCATCAGGAATCAAGGGATAAAGGAGCACCAATGAAAACAATTGATTTAAACGGAAAATGGGAATATAAGGGAAATAGAACTGGCTGGATGACAGTTCCCGGAGTAGTAGAACAAATTGAAGATGAACGGGAATACTGTGGTGTGTTCCGGCTTAAGAAAACATTTGTACTGGATGAAAAAGAGGCAGACAAGAGATATGTTTTAAATTTTCACGGGGTCAGCTATACGTGCAATGTGTTCTGTAACGGGAGAATGTGTGGGGAACATGAAGGAATATGGGATGCGTTTAAGATTGAAATTACAGATGCCGTGAAAGTGGGAGAAAATGAGATTGAAGTAGAACTTAGAAAACCAGATTTTGAAAAAGACAGTCCGTATTTCTTCCGTTCTGTATTATTTGGTTTTATTCCGGACATCATGCTTCCTTTCGGAGGAATCTGGAAAGAAGTGGAGATTGAGATAAAAGAAAAATATTGTTTTGAAGATTTTTCCGTGCTTTTTAATACAGAGCACAAGTCGGCTGAACTTGAAATGAAATTATCCAATATGAAAGACGAAACAGAAAAACTCTGGGTTAAAGCGGTACTGGCCGACCCTGATGGAAAGGTGAGGGAATGGGAGATTCCTTACGAAGACCGTGTCAGCTTAAAGCTTGATGAAATAGTGATATGGGCACCGGACTCACCTGCAGTTTACAAAGGGACTGTGCAGCTATGCAGCAAAGAAGGAATACAGGATGAAGCTGCTTTTTCCGGCGGATTCAGAAAAATACGGATTGAAAACGGAGAAATCTATATAAATGATAAACCGTTTTATATGAGGGGGATTTTGCATTGGGGATATTATCCGGAAAAAATGTGTCCGGATCCTTCTTATGAAGAGGTAAAAACAGAACTTTTAAAAATCAGGGACATGGGATTTAACACAGTAAAACATTGCCTGTATTTTCCGCCGGAATATTATTATGAATTATGTGACGAATTGGGAATTGTAACGTGGCAGGAACTTCCGCTGTGGCTTCCGTATTGTAATGAATACCTTATAGATCGTATTTTTTCACAGTATCCCAAGATGATAAATATATTTAAACAATATCCGACTGTTGTTTTGGCAAGTCTTGGATGTGAACTGGATGGAACCGTCGGTTCAGAAACATTGAACAATCTTTACTATATGTTAAAAAAGGAAATGCCGGAAGCAATTGTATGTGACAACAGTGGATCAGGCGAGTGCTTTGATGGAGTGAAGGATTCTGAATCTGATATCTATGATTATCATTTTTATGCGGAATTATATAACCTGAATCAGTTAATGCAGGAATTTACGTCAGGTTATAGAAAGAAAAAACCATGGCTGTTTGGTGAATTTAATGATTCTGATACATTCCGGCTTGTAAAAAATAAGGAAAATAAATGGTGGTGCAGTCCGCTGGAGAGTAAGAACCCGTTAAGAAAAGTACATAAAGGATTTGGTTCGGATCAGCCGGTATATTATCAGGATGAGATACTGGAAAAATATGGTGTGAGAGAAGAAGCTGAAAGTCTGGAGAAATTAAGTATCGAACAGATGAAGGATATCAGAAAATTCATCCTTGAAACAACAAGAAGCTTTCCGGAAATAAAAGGCTATAACATTACAACATTACGAGATGTTCCGTTGACCACGGCGGGAATGTGTGATGATGAAATGGAATGCAAGGTGGATCCTGAATGGTTCAGGAAGGTTAATGGCGATGTTGTTGTTTCTTTTCAGAAAGATCTGGCAAGAATATGGAAAAACGGAGCAGACCGCTTCTTTGTCAGGGACCGCTTCAACTATGTTTCCGAAGAAAAGCTGCATGGAAGATTTTCTGTGTCAAACAGATCGGAGGGCAGCCTTGATGGAGAATATATAATTACGCTGGAAGATCAGGGGAAGGTAGTTTGCGCTTATCAGAAAGCAATGCACATTCAGCCCGCTGAAACGGTGGAATTGGAACAGCAGGGAATTACAATGCCGGTTACCGGAGAGACAAAATGCCTTGAATTACGCATCAGATTGACATATGGAGAAAAGGAGTATGAAAACTCATGGTTTGTCTGGGTGTATCCAAAGAACGTAACAGAAAGAAAAATACATGTGCTTGATTCAGCGTTCCATATGGAAGGAATAGAGGATAAGTTTCAGGTCCACAGGCTTGCTGACTATGACGCAGTTTCAGGACTGAAAGAAGGCGATATACTTGTAACGTCCCAGTTGGGAAAAAGCGTGAAAGAAGCGGCAAAAAGAGGTGTTAAGGTTATCGCTTTTGTTTCGGCGGGAACGGAACTGCCGATTGTCAATGTACCGTTTTACAGAGAAGCGGTGATAAAGATACAGGATCATCCGGCAATGCAGAATCTTGAGCACAGAGGATTTGCAGGACTTCAATTTTTGGGAGTTGCAGGAGATAAGGCTTTGGAAAAGATTGAATTTGAAAAACAATATCCGTGTTATAAGAGCCTTATCAGGAGATTTGATGCAAGGAACTTTTCGACACGAGAATATGCAGTTGAATTTACAGAGGGAAGAGGAAGGGTTATTCTGTCGACACTGAATATTTCAGGCGGAAAAGGCGAACAGCCATCAGGATTTACAGAAAATAAGCTGGCGGTGAAACTGTTGGATGAATGGATAAAATATATAGATGCGGAGTGAGCGGTATGGGAAAACAAACTGTGTTAAGGACAACAGAATATCATCGTGAAGATAATAAGCATTATGAAGGCGCAATGACGCAGGGAAATGGTTATTTTAATATCCGGGCATCTTTTGAAGAAGATTTACAGGAAGAAAATCAAAACGAGAAATACTGGAGATTACCGGCAAATGTGACTCTTGAAAAACTGAGAAATCCAGTTTCTAAATGGGGGATATATGTGCCGGGAATATATGGAAAGCATCCTATATTGGGAGAAGAGCTCGTAAATCTACCATACTTCCTTGGTGTAAATATTTACTGTGGGGGAGAGAAATTCGATATGTCCGAATCTGAGTATACAGATTATGAAAAGACTTTGGACATGAGTAACGGTGTGCTTTCGAGGAAACTATCTTGGAAAACGCAGACCGGGGTGAATATCAAAATTACATGGACACGTTATCTGAGTATGAAGTTTAAACATTCTGTTGTGCAGAAGATAGATATGAAGGCAGACCGTGATACGGTGATTAAAATGGAAAGCTTTCTGGATGGAGCTGTTACGACAAACGGATATGACCATTTTTGCGAATTTGAGGCAGGTTTTAATCAGGGACTTAAAATGAGTCTGGGATTGGACAGTAATCAACATGTACTTATAAGGACGAAAATGGAGCTGCCGGGAAATAGTGAACCGGTCTATGAAGCAGAAGGAAGAAGAATTTCGGAAACATATGTCATAAATCTAAAAAAGAATGAAGCTGTATCTGTCAAGAAGACCGGCACAGTTGTTACAGATGCCGATATGGAAGCAGGAGGATTAGAAAACCGGCTGGAAAAAAGCGAGAGTGAAATTGACAGTTGTGAGAATGAGTTCTCTGAACATTTAAAAATCTGGGGGGCAATGTGGGATAAATCCGAAGTATCCATAAGTGGTGATGATGAACTGGAGTTTAATCTAAGGTTCAGTATTTATCATCTGCTGAGAGCCGGAAACATTGGAAATAAAGTGGCGGTCGATGCAAAAGGATATGCAGGAGAAGCATATTTCGGACATTATTTCTGGGATACAGAAATGTATCTTCTGCCATTTTATACTTATACACAGCCGATTCAGGCAAAAAAACTGGTTGAGTACAGATATAATATGCTGGAGGGCGCAAAAAAGAATGCTGCCAGATATGGGTACAGAGGAGCAAGGTATCCATGGGAGTCATGCGTATCCGGAGAAGAACAGTGTCCGAACTGGCAGTATGCAGATTTTGAAGTACATGTTACGGCAGATGTTGCTTATGGGGTGCTTGAATACTGTAAGCTGACCGGAGATGAAGAATTCCTTGAAGAAGCAGGCGCAGAAATCCTGATTGAAACCGCCCGGTACTGGGCGTCTCGTGTGAGAAAAAAAGAGGATGGATATCACCTTGAAGGAGTTATGGGGCCGGATGAATATCTGCCATTTACAAATGATAATGCATACACAAATTATCTGGTGTCTTACGTATTGAAGCAGACGGTTCAGGTTGTTTCCGGACTCTCTGATGATCGGAGAGCAGAACTGAAAGTGACAGATAAAGAAATGCAGCTAATTGATGAAATTGCCCGGAAACTTTACTTCCCATATGACAGAGAACATAGTTTTATCTGGCAGTCAGCAGATTTTGACGAATATGAAGAAGTGGATTTTGACGAAGTATGGAAGGATCGATCCCGTCCTTTCGGGACTTGTATATCTCAGGAGAGAAATTACCGGACGAAAGCATTGAAGCAGGGGGATACGGTAATGCTTTTCTACCTTTTCAAACAGGCTTTTTCGGATGAGACAAAAAAGAACTGTACGGATTATTATGAAAAAATTACAACGCATGATTCGTCGTTGTCTTATATTATCCATTCTTTCGTGTATGGAGATTTGGGAGAGTGTGAAAAGAGCTATGAATATGCAGTGAAAAGTATGAACATAGACTGGGGAGAAAAGGGCGCAGCGGAAGGAATCCATATTGCAAATGCGGGAGGATTATGGCAGGGCATAGTGTGTGGATTTGGCGGATTATCGGGAATTGAGCCTGATGGTGGTCCGCATATAGAACCTCATTTACCTGAACATATATCAGAGATCAGCTATTCGGTATCTTTACGTGGAAAATGGTATCGGATAACGGTGAAAAAAGAGTCAACAGAAATTAAGGAGTGTGAATGATCGTGCGGGATGATATACATGAAATTTATCAACTTAAAAAATATACTTCCAGAGCGATAACAGCTGAAAATCCTACAGGGAAAAAGGGTGGGGGAGGAATGGCTGAAATCGGACCGGATGATAAAAATCATCCGGCGCGGGAACTGGGAAAAGGATGGAAAGTACGCCCGTATGTCGAAATTGCTCCGGGAGAAACATTTATAGCGGCGGATATTGAAGGAATGGGAAAAATAACGCATATTTGGATGACTGCATTTCCTGACTGCTGGAGAGAACTTATTCTGAGAATGTACTGGGACGGAGAAGAAAATCCGTCGGTAGAAGTCCCATTGGGAGATTTTTTCTGTAATGGCTGGTGCGAGCGGAAAAATGTGAAATCTGTGCCTATTGCGGTAAATCCTGCAGGAGGTCTGAATTGCTATTTCCCCATGCCCTTCGGTCAAAATGCAAGAGTGACGGTGGAAAATACTGGAGTGGAAAAAAGAATCTTTTTTTATCAGATAGATTATCTGTTGGGAGATATACCGGAGGAGACAGGTTATTTTCATGCGTCATTCCGCAGAGAAAATCCTGTACAGTATATGCAGCCTTATACGATTCTGGATGGTGTGGCCGGCAGAGGGCAATATGTAGGAACTTACGCATCGTGGCAGGTCAATTCAAATGAGTGGTGGGGCGAAGGTGAAGTGAAATTTTATATTGATGGCGATAAAGAATATCCTACGATATGCGGAACCGGAACAGAAGATTATTTTGGCGGTGCATGGAACTTTGAACATCCAAAAGGACAATATGGAGAATTCAGTAATTTATATCAGGGCTTCCAGGTGATCAGTCCGGACGGACTTTACAGAGCTAATCAAAGGTTTGGCATGTACAGATTTCATATTCCGGATTCCATTTACTTTGAAGAAAATCTAAGAGTGACGATGCAGGCCTTGGGGTGGAGAAAAAACGGAAGGTTTCTTCCTCTGAAGGACGATATTGCCACGGTGGCATATTGGTATCAGACAGAGCCTCACAGCAAATTTAAAAAACTTCCTGATAGAAATGAACTGGAGGTAATATAGGATGAATGAGGTAAAAGGTGCGATTTTTGATTTAGACGGTGTCATCTGTAATACGGCCGGATATCACTATCTTGCATGGAAGAGGAGGGCCGACCAGAAAAATGAATGGAAGATAAAAATGGAATGATTGGTTATAAACAGACAAAAGCTGCTGAGGTTACAAAAAATGACCTCAGCAGCTTTTTCTTGTACTTGCACTGTTCACCTGCAAAATTTTATGTTATGATAGAAAGCAACAGCTTAATTATATAGTATGAAATGTATTTGTGATGAAAAAATCGGGGTCTATAAGCAAAAATATATATCCAGTGAAAAGGAGGAAGAAAGTGTGGATAAAAAAATAAAGATTGCATTAATCGGAGCAGGGACGGTTGGGACCGGAGTTTATAAGCTGATTCAGCGGAGGGCAGATGTGATGGAGAAGACCATCGGCGCAAAGCTGGAATTAAAGAAGATTTTGGTGCATAGCCTTGGTAAAGAAAGAGAAGGTATTGACCCAAGCCTGCTGACGGATAACTGGCAGGAGATTCTGAATGATGAAGAAATCCAAATTGTCATTGAAGTAATGGGAGGCATCGAACCTGCAAGAACCATGATTTTGGAAGCGCTTCATGCAGGCAAACATGTGGTAAGTGCGAACAAGGATCTGATTGCGGTGCACGGCGGAGAGCTTTTAGATGCGGCCGAGGAGAAACATTGTGATTTCTTATTCGAGGCGGCTGTGGCCGGAGCCATTCCGATTATCCGTCCATTGAAGCAGTGTCTGGCAGGCAATGAAATCAGCGAAGTTCTGGGAATTGTCAATGGTACGACAAACTATATTCTGACGAAGATGTTTGAAGAAAATATGGGATTTGAAGAGGCTCTTTTTAAGGCAACGGCTCTTGGTTATGCGGAATCGGATCCGACAGCTGATGTAGAAGGTTTGGACGCAGGGCGTAAGGTTGCGATTATGGCATCTATCGCTTTTCATTCCAGAGTTGTATTTGACGATGTCTATACGGAAGGAATTACAAAGATTACATCCGAAGATATTGCCTATGCCAAGGAATTTGACAGTGTGATTAAACTGCTTGGAGTGACACGCAATACAGAAAATGGAATTGAAGCAGGCGTCTATCCGATGATGTTGAACAAAGACCATCCTCTGGCATCCGTGAGAGATTCTTTCAATGCCGTATTTGTCCATGGGGATGCGGTGGATGACGCCATGTTCTATGGACGCGGAGCGGGAGAACTTCCGACGGCAAGCGCAATTATGGGAGACGTCATCGATGTGGCAAGAAACTTAGAGTACGGCTGTACCGGACGTATCAGCTGCACCTGCTATAACCATACGCCTGTTAAGGCATTTGACGAGGTGAGGAATAAGTTCTTCCTGCGTATGCAGGTGCACAATAAGCCGGGGGTGCTGGCGCAGATTGCGCAGGTGTTTGGCAGCCATAAGGTAAGTATTACGAGAGTCGTACAGAAGAACGCACAGTCGGAGCAGGCGGAGCTTGTAATTGTAACCGAAAAGGTAAAGGAGAAGCATTTGAAAAAAGCACTTCAGGTGTTGGAAGAGATGGAGGACATTATTGAAATCAGTAGTGTAATCCGCGAATATTAGAGTATAAAAAGATAGCATGAAATATGACACAAAGCGAAAGTCGGGTGATTGTGTGGAAAAGAGAGGAAACCAGATTGGCTTCATAGTGAAACAGATTAATAATATTTATGAGAAAGAATTAAATGAACGGCTGAAAAAGCTGGGAATCACTTCGTCGCAGTGTGCGGTATTGGATTATTTATTCCATACGAATAAAGAGGAAGTGAATCAGCGCGATGTGGAGAAAAGTCTCAGTCTGAAAAATCCAACCGTGACGGGGATTTTGAAGCGGATGGAAGAAAAGGGGTTTATTTTAAGCGTGCCAAATGCGGTAGATAAGCGGAAGAAAAATATTTATCTGACGGAGAAGGCATATGACATTCAGAGAAAGATGGATGCGGACAGACGCAAGCTGGATAAACGGCTGACTATCGGACTTAGCAAAAAAGAAGTTGCTGCGCTTAGCAGGGGGCTCGAGAAAGTGTTGTATAATATTTCTGAACCGTGAAGTGGATGCTATGTACAGAATTTGCAAGTCCATAAGAAATCAGATTGTTTCAAATCTTGGAAAAAGGAGATGGCATATATGAGCTACGCAGATAAAGTGTTTATAAATATGTGTAAAGATATCATTGAGAAAGGGACAAGTACCGAGGGTGAAAAAGTGCGTCCGGTATGGGAAGACGGAACTCCGGCATATACAATTAAGAAATTCGGAGTGGTCAATCGATATGATTTATCCAAAGAATTTCCGGCGCTGACACTCCGCAGGACAGGAATTAAGAGCTGTACGGATGAATTGCTGTGGATATGGCAGAAGAAGTCAAATAATATCCATGATCTGAACAGCCATATCTGGGACAGTTGGGCAGATGAGGAGGGTTCTATTGGCAAGGCGTACGGCTACCAGATGCAGGTGAAGCATCAATATAAAGAAGGAATGATGGATCAGGTGGACCGGGTAATCTATGATCTGAAGAACAATCCGTACAGCCGCCGTATTATGACGAACATATATGTGCATCAGGATCTGCATGAAATGAATCTCTATCCTTGTGCATACAGCATGACATTCAATGTGACAAAGGAAAAGGACAGTGATAAGCTGACGCTTAACGGAATTTTGAACCAACGCTCTCAAGACGTGCTGGCGGCAAATAACTGGAATGTGTGTCAGTATGCGGTGCTTCTGCATATGCTGGCACAGGTATGCGACATGAGGGTGGGAGAATTTGTGCATGTGATAGCAGATGCGCATATTTATGACCGTCATATACCGTTAATCAAGGAGCTGATTTCCAGAGAACCGCTTCCGGCGCCGACGTTCTGGCTTAATCCTGAGATTAAAGATTTTTATGGATTTACGACAGACGATATCCGTCTGGATAACTATGAGACACATCCGCAGATTAAGAATATACCAATAGCGGTATGAATTTATTGGCGCAGCATATGAGGGGTGACAAGAGTGAGAGAGAATGGAATAAAAATTACTGGTTTGGATTGGAGAAGAGAATATGAATGCAATAGCAGCAGTAGACAGCAACTGGGCGATTGGAAATAAAAACCGCCTGTTGACAAGTATTCCGGCGGATATGAAGTTCTTCCGGGAAAAGACAAACGGTCATGTGGTCGTGATGGGGCGGAAGACACTGGAGAGTTTTCCGAATGGTCTTCCGCTTAAAAACCGGACAAATATCGTGCTGACGTCGAATAAGGACTATCAGGTGAAAGATGCGGTCATTGTGCATACAGAAGACGAGCTTCTGGAGGAATTGAGAAAATATGATTCGGAAGAGATTTATATTATCGGAGGCGAAAGCATTTACCGGATGATGATTCCCTACTGTGATACTGCGTATATCACAAAGATTGACCATGCGTATGAGGCGGACACCTATTTTCCGGATCTGGATAAAATGAAGGACTGGAAGATGACAGAGGAAAGCGAAGAACAGACCTGCTTTGATTTGGAGTATACATTTACGAAGTACGAGAAGTGTTGACCCGAAACGCACATCAAGTCTTGTAGCAGCGAGGCTTGAACCGTGTATAGCGGCTTTAGGACAGGGAGAAAAATTTATGGATTCAGCAGTATTGATTATAGCGGCAGTATTGATGGCCGTGCTGGGCGCAGTTTATATAAAGGGCAGAGAGCGGCATAAGAAAAAGGTGCTGGCTTTTAAAGCGGCGGCTACCCTTGTTGCAGACGTGCTGGCAGTGATTGCCGCTATCCATGAGGGAACATTTGCGGCATGGTGTGTGGCAGTCGGGATTTTCCTCTATGCCTGCGCCGACATCCTGTTGGAAATCAAATTTATCTGGGGAATTATCTGTTTTGGCATGGGTCATTTCTGGGTGATAGCGGGAATCGGGATGGAGGGAGCTTCTGGTTTTGTAACAATGTTGGTTTTTGTACTTCTGTATGGAAGTGCACTGGGGATATTCTATCACGATTTTGGGAAATTAAAGCAGCTGAAAATACCGGGCTTGATTTATGCGGCTCTGCTCTGTACGATGTGTGCTTCAACATTTGGCGCAGCATTTGCTAACGGTACGGTATGGAACTGGGCAAGGGCGGCAGGCGGATTATGTTTTGTAGTTTCAGATGGGATTATTGCAAAGAATTTTGTGAAACGTTCTCGAAGCCGTTTGAGCGGAGTTGTGCTGATGATATTGTATTATACGGCGGTGTTTCTGCTAGCTTTACATTAGTAACAATTCAGTATAATTAAATCAGAATAAAAATACTCATGTTATACCTCTTGCGCAGGATTGTTATTAAATATGGGAGAATTTTTATATATTTTCCAGAAAAGAAACAGTATAATTAAATCAGAATAAAAACACTATGTCAATGGAGGAGAAGAAATGAAAATAGATCATATTGCCCTGTATCTTTATATCTTTTAAGGACGGAGCCAGACTTGAAATTATGAATATGCCCGAATCGAAAAGATTTGAAAACGCTAAAAGAATGATAGGTTTTATACACATTGCTTTTGGCGTAGGTTCAAAGGAAATGGTCAATTTGTTTACCGAGAAATTACAATATAAAATATTATGAGCAGTTCCATAGCAGACAAAAAATGTAGCGGAGAAAACAAATGTTAGCAGATTATCATGTACATACGGAATATAGTGATGATTCCATTTATCGTATGGAGCAGGTTATAA
>ERZ808046.1351-NODE-1351-length-11185-cov-3.368743_pt1 | contig 11185 bp, 10 predicted proteins | sample MGYA00380196_ERZ808046 | MGnify/ENA primary metagenome ERZ808046 (study PRJEB31490, sample SAMN06133421) | mouse gut metagenome | isolation source: Z6_2 | host: mice | place: China: Chengdu | collected 2015-05 ...
TTTCCCATCTGTATGGTTTGTATCCGTCAGAACAGATTTCCGTAGACGGTACACCGGAACTGGCACAGGCGGCCAAAGTGACACTGGAACGCAGGCTTGCGTCCGGCGGCGGCCATACGGGATGGAGCAGGGCCTGGATCATCAACCATTATGCGAAACTCTGGGACGGGGAGAAGGCTTATGAAAATATAGAAAAGCTTTTGGCCGGTTCTACCTATGATAATCTGTTCGACAAGCATCCGCCTTTCCAGATAGACGGAAATTTCGGTGCCACGGCGGCCATTGCCCATATGCTGGTGCAGAGCACGCTGTCGCGGATCGTACTTCTGCCTGCCCTTCCAAAAGCATGGGGCAGCGGCAGTATAAAAGGGCTCCGCCTTCAGGGCGCCGGGGAAATTGATCTGTACTGGCAGGAGGGCATTCTGGACAAATGCACCATCCGGTCGGATAAAGGCATGAAAACCTGCGTAAGATATGGCGATGCCAGGGAATTTTTCTGGTGGAAGGCCGGGGAGGAGAAGACAATTGTCTGGGACAAAAAAGCAGGAGCCCTTATTCCCACAGCCGCCGGAGAGGAAGCGGGTTGATTGATACGCTTTTAGTCTGTGCTGTTAAAAGAACAGACCGGAATTTTTCAGCGTGATGGCAGAAAGAAGGAATGAAAATGGAAAAAATATTTCTTGCAGAGGTAAAAAGGCAGGCCGGGCAGGCAGCAGAAGAACTGCTGGCCCAGGCTTGTTTATCGGAAGGGGATATTCTGGTGGTGGGATGTTCCTCCAGTGAGGTTACAGGGGAAAGGATTGGCACTTCCTCCAGTTTAGAGACTGCGGCGGCTGTTTTTGAAGGGATCTATGAAGTGGTCAGGAAAAACGGGTTGTATCTGGCCGCCCAATGCTGTGAGCATCTCAACCGTGCAATCATTATAGAAAGAGAGCTTGCCAGACGGGAGAGGATTCCGGTGGTCAATGTGGTGCCCCAGCCTAAAGCCGGCGGTTCTTTCGGAACGACAGCCTATGAAAGATTTGCCCACCCAGCGGCGGTGGAGCATATAAAGGCACAGGCCGGGATGGATATTGGAGATACCCTGATTGGCATGCACCTTGACGAGGTGGCGGTTCCTGTCCGCACGGCAACAAAAAGGATCGGGCAGGCCCATTTGGTGTGTGCCAGGACCAGAGGAAAGTTTATAGGCGGCGAGAGGGCAGTTTATAAGAAAGAAATGCTTTAAATTCTTGAAAAACCCATATGCATTTGTTACACTAAATACGGATTGGTTAAGAAAAATCATTTTATAAAAAGGAGCGGATATTATGAACAAAGTAACATTTGACTATTCCAAAGCTGCCTGTTTTGTAAAGGACCACGAAGTGGAATCCATGAAAAAGCTGGCTATGGATGCAAAGGATCTGCTGGTTTCCAAAACAGGAGCAGGCAATGATTTCCTTGGCTGGATCGACCTGCCTGTAGATTATGACAAGGAAGAATTTGACAGGATCAAGAAGGCGGCTGCCAAGATCCAGAGTGATTCGGAAGTCCTTCTTGTAATCGGAATCGGCGGTTCTTATCTGGGTGCAAGGGCTGCAATTGAATTTTTAAGACACAGCTTTTACAACACCGTCAGCAAAGAGGTAAGAAAAACCCCTGAAATTTATTTTGTGGGTAACTCCATCAGCTCTACTTATATCAAACATTTGATGGATGTGATCGGAGAGCGGGACTTCTCCATCAATATGATCAGTAAGTCCGGCACTACCACAGAGCCTGCCATTGCTTTCCGTGTATTTAAGGAAATGATGGAAAAGAAATACGGCAAGGAAGAAGCTGCAAAGAGAATCTATGCAACCACGGACAAGGCAAGGGGTTCTCTGAAAAATCTGGCAACGGAAGAAGGATATGAAAGCTTTGTGGTTCCCGATGATGTAGGCGGACGCTTTTCTGTTCTTACAGCCGTGGGCCTGCTTCCCATTGCAGTAAGCGGCGCAGACATTGACAAACTGATGGAAGGCGCACAGGCTGGACGCAAGGCAGCTTTAGAAGCTCCTTTTGAAGAAAATGACGCAGTGAAATATGCGGCACTGCGCAATATCCTTTTAAGGAAAGGAAAAGGAATTGAAATTCTTGCAAATTATGAACCCAGCGTACACTTTGTTTCTGAATGGTGGAAACAGCTTTACGGTGAGAGTGAAGGAAAAGACCAGAAGGGTATCTTCCCTGCAAGCGTTGACCTGACCACTGACCTGCATTCTATGGGCCAGTTTATCCAGGACGGTTCCAGAAATATGTTTGAGACTGTTATCAATATTGAAACAAGCAGAGAGGAAATCATCTTACAGGAGGAAGCTGTGGATCTTGACGGACTGAATTATCTTGCAGGCAAGAGCGTTGATTTCGTCAACAAGAGCGCAATGAACGGCACGATCCTTGCACACACAGACGGACAGGTTCCCAACTTCATGGTGACGATTCCCGAAGTGAATGAATTCTATTTAGGAGAACTATTCTACTTCTTTGAATTCGCCTGCGGTGTAAGCGGATACCTGCTTGGAGTGAATCCTTTCAATCAGCCTGGTGTGGAGAGCTATAAGAAGAATATGTTTGCCCTTCTTGGAAAGCCCGGCTATGAGGCACAGAGAGAAGAACTGCTTAAGAGATTATAAAATAATGATATAGTGGTTATAAGTGAGAGTACCCGGAAGGATCATGATTTTCCTTCCGGGTATATTTAATTACAATAAGCCGATTCGCGAAGCGTGTCGGCGTTTGTTACAATAAGCTGTCTCGCGGAGCGCGTCGGCGTTTGTTACAATAAGCTGTCTCGCGGAGCGTGGCAGCGTTTGTTTGTCAGACATACGGCAGGGCCTCTTTCATACTTTTTACATATTCGCCTACCGGAGCGGCAGCGTCCCTTCCATGCTTTTCAATTAATTTTATGATGGCGGCGTCTGTCATAACGCCATCCGCATGCTGGGCCAGCATGGCAGCCTGATCGGGGGTCGAAACGCTGGGACCTGCTGCACAGGGAAGGGATGTGTTTTCCCGCACCAGCTCTACAAGGGAAGAAATATCAGTATCGGATTTGGTGTCAGCGCCGGATACCCCCAGGCTGGATACAATATAAACAAAACCCTGTGCTGACCGGGCAATCATGGCAGCCCGGTTTGCGGAGGTGGGGGCAATCAGAGAAATAAGGGCCACATCATATTTCTGGCAGATATCGTTAAATTCTCCTTTTTCCTCAAAGGGCAGGTCCGGAATGATCAGCCCGTTTATCCCGATCTCTGAACAGATACGGATAAACTTTTCTGCATCGTAAGAAAAGATCACATTAGCATAGGTCAGAAATACCATGGGCAGGTTTACAGGAGCGCAGGCATCTTCCCGCAATTCCCTTACCATCTGGAATATTTTATCGGTGGTGGCGCCGCCCTTTAGGGCCCGCAGGCTGGCGCTCTGGAGGATTGGACCTTCTGCAGTGGGGTCGGAAAAGGGGATTCCCAGTTCAATTAAGTCAGCGCCGTTTGCGGCCATGCTGCGGATGATTTCCTTCGTGGTCTCCAAATCCGGATCTCCGCAGGTGATAAATGGAATGAAGGCTTTGCCTGCCGCAAAAGCATCTGCTATTTTATGTGTTTTATTCATGGATATCCTCCCCTCTGTAGCGGGCGATAGCAGCGCAGTCTTTGTCTCCACGCCCGGAAATGGTGATGACGATAATCTGGTCTTTGGAATATTGGGGTGCTATTTTCAGGGCATGGGCGATGGCATGGGCGCTTTCGATAGCCGGGATGATGCCCTCGGTACGGGAAAGGTATTCAAAGGCATTCACCGCTTCATCATCTGTGACGGGAACATATTTTGCACGGCCTGTGTCGTGGAGCCATGCATGTTCCGGGCCGATGCCGGGATAGTCCAGTCCTGCGGAGATTGAGTAAACAGGTGCAATCTGGCCGTATTTGTCCTGACAGAAGTAGGACTTCATGCCATGGAAGATACCAGGCCGCCCGGTGCTGATGGTGGCGGCGGTTTCAAAGGTGTCAATTCCCCGTCCGGCGGCTTCACAGCCAATCAGCTCCACATTTTTGTCTTCAATGAAGTGATAGAAGGTTCCCATGGCGTTACTGCCGCCGCCCACACATGCCATTACCACATCCGGGAGCCGTCCTTCCTTTTCCATAACCTGCTGTCTGATTTCACGGGAAATGACAGACTGGAAATCGCGTACGATGGTAGGGAAAGGGTGGGGGCCCATGACGGAACCAAGGCAGTAGTGAGTGTCGTCGATCCGGCTGGTCCACTCCCGCATAGCTTCCGATACAGCATCCTTTAAGGTGGCGGTGCCTGTTTTGACGGAAACGACCCTGGCGCCTAACAGGCGCATCCGGTAAACATTAAGAGCCTGTCTTATGGTATCTTCCTCTCCCATAAAAACAACACATTCCATGCCCAGCAATGCGGCGGCGGTGGCAGAGGCAACGCCGTGCTGACCGGCTCCGGTTTCGGCAATTAGTCTGGTTTTTCCCATTTTTTTTGCAAGAAGAGCCTGGCCTAAGACGTTATTGATTTTGTGGGAGCCGGTGTGGTTTAGGTCTTCCCTTTTTAAATAAATTTTCGGACCGCCTAAATCTTTCGTCATTTTTTCAGCATAATACAGACGGCTTGGGCGGCCTGCATACTCGTTTGACAGGGCGGTCAGCTCACGGTTAAATTCCGGATCTTCTTTGTAATGGTTGTAAGCTTCTTCCAGCTCTATTACGGCATTCATGAGAATTTCAGGGATATACTGTCCGCCGTGGGCGCCGAAACGCCCTTTTGCGTTTGGCATAAATGAATTTTCCATAGTTTTATCTGCTTCCTTTCGTGTGAATTTTTAAAGAACAACGGATACGCCGTCCTATTTTGTGAGCCGGTTTATGGTAACAAACGCTGCCACGCTCCGCGAGACAGCTTATTACAATAAGCCGATTCGCGAAGCGTGTCGGCGTTTGTTGTAATAAAAAACGCCCCTGGCAGAAGTTTATCTTCTGCCAAGGACGAATATTAACTATCCGCGGTGCCACCTTGGTTTACAGCCTTAGGCTGTACGCTTAACAGGATACCATCATATCCCTGACAACTGACGTGTGTCTTACGTTGCAGAATACTTATAAAATATGCTCAAAAACTAGTTCATATAATATGTTGACTGCACCCTCAGCGGTCCATTTGATGACTTGTTTTCCGCCTGTTCTCAGCAACACAGGCTCTCTGTAGGAGCATCATCACCTTTATCTCCGCCTCAACGGTTTCGGTATTATGAAGTTTTTAAATAGAATCTCTGGTAAAACCGGATATCTGTCAGAACAATAAGCTGGCTCACAAAGCACGGCTGTGTTTGTTTATCATAGCGCAGGGTCTGTGTGTTGTCAACTATTAATTTTAACTATAAAAATTTTACGGCAGTGCCGTATGCCATAACTTCTGCGGCTCCCTGCATAACAGCGGAAGAAGCATAGCGGACATTGACAACGGCGTCGGCATGGAGATGTTCCGCCTCTTCTATCATGCGTTTCGTTGCCAGTTCCCTGGCTTCGTTCATCATTTCGGTATAAGCTTTCAGCTCACCGCCTACGATGGTTTTAAATCCCTGGGTGATATCCCGGCCGATGTTCTTTGACTGGATGGTGCTTCCTTTTACCAGTCCCAGCATTTCCAGTTCTTTTCCGTTAATGTAATCTGTGTTTACAAGAATCATTTTTATACCTATACCTTTCCCGCATGGGCCTTTCCCGTGTGGGAATAAGCCCCAATACGTAGATTGAAAATTTCAATTTTCAATCGTATCTCCTTCTAAATAATTTGTCTCATAAAGTGTGGTGGTGTTGGTTGTAATAAGCCGGTGCAGAGGTTAAATATCCAGTTCCGGGGGAATATCAAATTCACTGGGGACTGGTTTCCCATTCTTTTTCCGCTGTCTGACGCATTCGGTCAGCAAATATTCTATCTGTCCATTGACAGAGCGGAAATCATCCTCCGCCCATGCGGCAATAGCATTATAAAGTTTCGGCGAAAGCCGTAAGGGTATTTGTTTTTTTGCGTTATCGGTCATATCAATACAAGCTTCCTGAATTTACAATGGGCTGGGCATCTTTGTTTCCGCACAGGACAACTAACAGATTGGACACCATGGCGGCCTTGCGTTCCTCATCCAGTGCGACGATCTCTTTTTCATTCAGACGTTCAAGAGCCATTTCGACCATACCTACGGCTCCGTCTACAATCATCTTCCGGGCATCTATGATGGCAGATGCCTGCTGGCGCTGGAGCATGACAGCAGCAATTTCCGGCGCATAGGCAAGGTAAGTGATTCGGGCTTCAAGAATCTCAAGTCCCGCCTCATCCACTTTTTTCTGGATCTCATTCCGGATCCTTCCGGCTACCACTTCGCTGGAACCCCTAAGACTTCCTTCGTCGGCTAAGCCGTCTCCGGTAGTGTCAACATTGGGAGATACATCATAAGGATACATCCGCACAATATCCCGGAGGGCGCTGTCGCACTGCAGGGACAGGTATTCCTTGTAATTGTCTACATTAAAGACAGCTTTTGCCGTGTCGGTAACTTTCCACATGACTGCAATGCCTATTTCAATGGGATTTCCCAGACAGTCGTTGATCTTCTGGCGGTTGTTGTTTAAGGTCATGACTTTAAGGGAGATCTTTTTGCTGACGGTCTCAAGGGAAGTCTCCGGGCCTTTTGAGCCGATGGCAAGGCGGCCCAGTGCACTGCCGTCTACATCCCCGCTCTGGTTCAGCTTCGTCCGTGCAGCGGGATTGAAGCTGGAACAGAAGGGATTGACGAAATAGAAACCAGCGTCCTTAAGGGTGCCAATGTAAGTACCAAAGAGGGTAAGCACCAGAGCCTCCTGGGGTTTGATCACCTTAAGCCCCATAAAGGGAATCCATCCAAGGGAAAGATAAGCAATTCCGATAATGAGGAGCGCTGTACCTGCCCAGGATGTGATTCTGCCCATGCCAATGGCAAGACAGAAAGCATCTAAAATTAAAACGATTATTGCAGCGAGATACAGGAACAGAAAAAGCAGCAGCATGGAGAGCCCATTTTTCTTATTTACTAAAATTTTTTCTTCCATAATCATTTTCTCCTTTAATTTGATATTTGTATGATATCATTTTGATATCTAAATGTCAAGTAGAATTATAACCCATTTCCCACTTAAAATAGGATACAGAGTGATTTCCGCAATTTTTTCTGTCCAAAACAGTTAAAATTATGTATAATAATAAAACAGGGGTGCACAAGCTGCATCAAATCAATGATAGATTAGATCTATCGTAAAATAGTAAAGGAAACTATCTATGAAAATTGTTGTATTGGAAAGAAATAGTGTGGGACTGGATGTTTCTGTGGACGAGATCAAAAATCTTGGAGAGACGGTGATGTATCCTAACACGACGGCAGCAGATGTAAAAGAAAAGGTGAGGGATGCAGAAATCATTGTTGCAAACAAGGCGCCTTTGAATGAAGAAACTTTAAAAGATGCGGCAGATGTAAAGCTGATTTGTGAATTTGCCACAGGTTATGATAATGTAGATCTGGCTTATTGCAAAAGCAGGGGGATCAAAGTGGCCAATGTGGTGAATTATTCTACGGACGCAGTGGCCCAGCATACATTTGCCCTTTGCTTTTATGTCCTTGAGAAGCTTAGGCATTATGATGAGTATGTAAAGTCCGGCGCTTATGCAGCCCAGGACCGTTTTTCCAATTTTGACCTTCCCTTTACGGAACTTGCGGGAAAGACATGGGGAATTGCAGGCATGGGCAATATCGGAAAAAAGACGGCGGCTATCGCCCGGGCATTTGGATGCAGGGTTATTTTTTATTCCGCTTCCGGCACCAGTACCTGTACAGAGTATGAGCGGGTGGTCTTTGACACACTTTTAAAGGAAGCGGATTTTCTGTCCCTTCACTGCCCTTTAAGTGACAGGACAAGGAACCTGATCGATATAGAAGCTCTTAAAAAAATGAAGGAAAGCGCTATCTTGATCAATGTGGCAAGAGGACCGGTGGTCAATGACGGGGATTTATATGAAGCGTTGACGAAAGGGTATATTGCGGGGGCCGGGCTGGATGTGACAGGTACGGAGCCAATGAAGGACAGCAATCCTTTGAGCAGGATAAAGGACAGTAATAAACTTATTATCACGCCCCATCTGGCGTGGGCAAGTACGGAGGCAAGAGAGAGATGTGTGTCCGAAACCTGTAGGAATATTGAGGCGTTTCTGAAAGGTGAGGACAGAAATATAGTAAATTTATAAAAAATGGAGGATCAGGATGGGAATTGTACTGAAAAATATTCTGGCAGTACTGCCGGAAGGGGAAAAGGATGTAGTAAAGGAAACGGATATTTATATTGAGGGGAGCCGGATCGCAGCTATCGGCCAGAAACCGGAAGGATTTATAGAGGAGAAGGTCATTGACGGAAAGGACAGGCTTGCCATACCGGGGCTTATTAACTGCCATACCCATTCTTATATGTCCTTTATGAGAAATGTGGCTGATGATTTAAGCTTTATGGACTGGCTGTTTGGATCTATTGACCCTATTGAGCAGAAAATGACCGATGAAGATACCTACTGGGGCGCGTGCCTTGCAATTATTGAGATGATGAAAAGCGGCACCACCTGCTTTAACGATATGCAGATGAATATTCACCAGACCACGAGAGCCGTGAAGGAATCCGGCATGAGGGCTGTAATCAGCCGGGGGCTTGTGGGAAGCGGAGACGACGAAGGCGGACAGATGCGGCTTCGTCAGGCTTACGAGGAGAGGGACGCCGCCAGGGACTGCGACAGGCTGACATTCATGTTAGGGCCTCACGCTCCTTATACCTGTGACGACGCTTATATGCGTATCGTTTCGGAGGAGGCAAAGAGGAATAACATGGGTATTCATGTGCATCTTTCGGAAAGCGTAAGCGAAATCGAACAGATTAAGGAAAAATACGGCTGTTCCCCTATCGAAATGGCAGAAAAAAACGGATTGTTCGACGTTCCCTCCATTGCCGCCCACTGTGTGCAGATTACGGAAAGCGATATGGATATTCTGAAAAGGAAAAATGTCAGCGTAGTGACGAATCCGGCAAGCAATATGAAGCTTGGAAACGGTTTTGCACCGGTTCCCGCTATGCTTGAAAAGGGAATCAACGTGTGTCTTGGAACGGACGGGGCGGCCAGCAACAACAGCCTCAATATGTTCCATGAGCTGAATCTTCTTACGCTTATTCACAAGGGTGTAAACAAAACTCCTCAGTGCGTCAGTGCAAAGGAAGGCTTTAAGATAGCCACTATAAACGGGGCGAGAGCTCTGGGGCTTGAAAAGGAAACGGGAACGATTGAGGAAGGGAAAAAGGCGGATATTGCTATATTGGATTTAAACAATCCCTCTCTTATGCCCACGAACAATCTGATTGCCGGATTGTCCTATTCCGCCAACGGCTCCGAGGTGGATACCGTTATCATTGATGGAAAAATAACCATGGAGAACCGAAAAATTCTTACTATGGACGAGAAACTGGTTTATCAGAAGGTAAATGAAATTATCACCCGTTTAAAGTGAGACAAAAAGGAAACTTTACAGGCGGGAATTTTATCGGCCGCCTGATGTAACAAAACATATAACAGGAGGACATGTAAAAATGAACAGTGAAATCAGAGACATCAATCTGGCGGAGTCCGGAGAGAGAAAAATCGAGTGGGTAAAAAGAAATTGTGATTTGCTTCGCACACTGGAGGAGGAATTTGGCCAGACGAAGCCTTTTGAGGGAAAGAAAATCGCTCTTTCCGTTCATCTGGAAGCAAAAACAGCCTATCTTTGCCTGGTGCTGAAAGCCGGGGGAGCGCAGATGTTTGTGACAGGCTCCAATCCCTTATCCACTCAGGACGATGTGGCGGCGGCTCTTGTAAAGGCGGGACTTGAGGTACACGCATGGTATGACTGTACGCCGGAGGAATATGAGACTCATATCCGTCACGTGCTTGAAGCGGGCCCCAACATTATCATTGACGACGGCGGGGATTTGGTAAATATGGTTCATACAAAGATGCCGGAGCTGATTCCGAATATTATCGGCGGCTGTGAGGAGACCACCACCGGCATCATCCGTCTTGAGGCGATGAATAAAGCCGGCGAGCTGAAGTTCCCCATGGTCCGGGTAAACAATGCGGACTGCAAGCATTTATTTGACAACCGTTACGGCACCGGCCAGTCTGTATGGGACGGCATTAACCGTACTACCAATCTGATTGTGGCAGGAAAAATCGTGGTGGTTGCAGGCTATGGATGGTGCGGAAAAGGTACCGCTATGAGAGCAAAGGGTCTTGGCGCAAGAGTTATTGTTACGGAAATCGACCCGATTAAGGCAATAGAGGCTGTTATGGACGGATTTGACGTTATGCCTATGAATGAAGCCGCTAAGGTAGGAGATTTCTTTGTGACAGTTACAGGCTGCGATAAGGTAATCGACGAGGAAGACTTCAAGGTAATGAAGGACGGCGCAATTTTATGCAACGCAGGCCATTTTGACTGTGAAATCGACATGGCAAGACTCCGCGAGATTGCAGTTGAAACAAGGGAACAGAGAAAAAATATTATGGGCTACAAGCTGCCTACCGGTCAGTGGATATTCATTCTGGCAGAGGGAAGGCTTGTAAATCTGGCGGCCGGAGACGGACACCCGGCGGAAATTATGGATATGAGCTTTGCCATTCAGGCACTTTCTGCAAAATATCTGGTGGAGCACGGCAGCGAGCTTACGGAAAAACTGATTGACGTTCCTGTAGAGGTTGACAGGGATGTTGCAAAGAGAAAGCTGGCGTTCCTTGGAAAGGAAATCGATGTTCTTACGCCGGAGCAGGAGAAGTATTTAAACAGCTATACATTATAACTGGAAGAAATTTACACAGTAGTTGCCATATTATTTGGGATAGGTGTATACTGTTACTGTGCACCTATCCATACACTTATTGTGTATCATAAAAGAGGGAGGTATTCTTATGCAGGAAACCATACATATCAAATCAAAGCGTCACCCTAATGTTGTGCTTAAGGCAATACCGGGACATTTCGTTACGCCGAATTCCGATGTAAATTATTTTCTGGATATGACAACTCTGAAAGCCAGGCTCAGCG
>ERZ808046.1352-NODE-1352-length-11175-cov-8.398901_pt1 | contig 11175 bp, 13 predicted proteins | sample MGYA00380196_ERZ808046 | MGnify/ENA primary metagenome ERZ808046 (study PRJEB31490, sample SAMN06133421) | mouse gut metagenome | isolation source: Z6_2 | host: mice | place: China: Chengdu | collected 2015-05 ...
GGCTGCACCCTTCCCACTGCCGGGCGGGTCAGGGACTTTCACCCTTTAGAACGTGCGCCCGCCGGGCGCACTAAAAAGCAGCAAACCATTTTCTGGTCTGCTGCTTTTTATTTCCTTCATTAGTATCGGCATGGAATCATCTATAAGTATTCCTCAGCTTCTTCATCAGAAAAACCATACTTCTTTTTTAATATCTCTCTAATCTTATCATCACTGGTTCCTAAATCGCGGAAACCTTCTACTGCACATGAAATAGTTTCCTGCCTGACTTCCTCTTTTATTTTCATAATCTCCGGTTCCACAATCTCTAATAATGCCTGGCAGATATTCCCATCTCCTCTCAATTCTTCCACCATCTTCCGGTTTGCCCTGATGCTTACCTCCAAAACAGAATCCGCAAGCTCCCTGTCTATCTTCTGCGTCAGCGTATCAATTCTTTCAAGAAGAGCTCTCATATCCTGCTTTTCCATTCCTTCAGATAACGCTGTCAGCCATGCATGTTCCTTCTTATCAAGCTCCCTGGTGACAACAATCTGAGTCGGGAAAAAACCGCATCCAATACATAATATATCCCATGATAAGGGTTGGTTACCCTGATTCCATGCTTTTCGAAATATCCAAACAACCCGGCTGGCCTGCTTTGTCTGACTATGGAGACCGTTATATCATCCGCTGTCCGTTTGTCTACCGTCTCTCCATAAGACTTATACAGGCTGGCATACGCGCCGGATTTATAAAAGGTATCAATATTTAACCCATCTTCTGGAGATTTGTATTCCATGATATTATGGCCGCGAAACAGCTTTCCTATTTCATTGATCATCTGCACATTTTTATCTTTCTTAATGACCAGAAGGTCTATTTCAAGCGGCTTCGTATTTAGATTATATTCCCTTTCATAGACCAAATCGGTTCTGTTTTCGCGCAATTCCAGATCCATAGCCGATATGAACCCAGGATGCCATTGTATTTTAGTATCACTCATTAGCAACCCTTTCTTTATTAATTATTATAGCAAATCCGTAAAGATTTACAACCATATCATTGCTGTCTAATCCTGCCATATCGAAGCCATTTTTGAAAAGTGCAAATTTATACAAAATATCCGCAGGACAGGCCAAAAGCCCATCCCTGCGGATAACTCTGCATAACTATTTAAAAATCTGTCCGAAAATGGTTCAAAATTGGCTTTTTGGTTCAAGCTAAAATGCCCGAAATCCTTGTATTTCCTTATCCTTACTTGTCCATGCTCTTAAGTGTGGGGAACAACAAAACATCCCTAATCGCAGCCGAATCCGTAAGCAGCATCACCAGCCTGTCAATTCCATATCCAATCCCTCCCGTAGGCGGCATTCCGATTTCCAATGCGTTTAGGAAATCCTCATCGGTGTGGTTGGCTTCCTCATCGCCCTGAGCCAGCAGCTCCTCCTGCGCCCGGAAGCGCTCCCTCTGATCAATGGGATCGTTCAATTCGGAATAAGCGTTACACATCTCGTGTCCTGTGATAAACAGCTCGAACCGCTCCACATAGTCCGGCTTGTCCGGCTTTCTCTTGGTAAGAGGGGAAATCTCCACTGGATGGTCCATGACAAAAGTAGGCTGCACCAAATGCTCTTCCACGAATTCCTCAAAGAACAGGTTCAGGATATCCCCCTTGGTGTGGCGTTCTTCATAGTGGACTTCCTTTTCGTCCGCCAGCTTTTTGGCGGCGGCAGTGTCGGGAACCTGATCGAAATCAATTCCAGTGTACTTCCTGACCGCATCGATCATGGCAATACGCTCAAAAGGACTTCCCAGATCGATCATCTCTCCCTCGTAGGGAATCATGGTGGTGCCGCATACCTCCTGGGCTACGCTGCGGAACATATTCTCGGTAAGATCCATCATTCCGTTATAATCCGTGTAAGCCTGATACAGCTCCATCAGCGTAAACTCCGGATTGTGGCTGGTGTCCAGTCCCTCGTTGCGGAACACACGGCCAATCTCATAAACCCTCTCCAGGCCGCCTACAATCAGTCTCTTTAAATAAAGCTCCAGTGAAATACGAAGCTTCACATTCTCATCCAACGCATTGAAATGAGTCTCAAAGGGCCTTGCCGCGGCGCCGCCTGCATTGGAAACCAGCATGGGGGTTTCCACTTCCATGAAGCCCTGTCCGTCCAGATATCTTCTGATTGCGGAGATAATCTTTGATCTCTTGATGAAGGTTTCCTTCACCTTCTCGTTCATGATCAGATCCGTATATCTCTGGCGGTAGCGAAGATCTGTATTGGTCAGGCCGTGATATTTTTCGGGTAAAATCTGAAGGCTCTTGGAAAGCAGAGTGATAGTGGCCGCATGGATGGAAATTTCCTCCGTTTTGGTCTTGAACACCTCGCCGGTAATTCCCACAATATCGCCCACATCGTACTTCTTAAAATCGGCGTAAGCTTCCTCTCCCACGCTGTCTCTTGCCACGTAAGACTGGATGTTTCCTTTCAGATCCTGAATATTGCAAAAGGACGCCTTGCCCATCACACGCTTCTGCATGATACGTCCGGCCACGGAAACCGTCTTTCCCTCCATCCGGGCATAATTTTCTTTTATGTCTCCGCTGTGCGCCGTTACATCATACTTTGTGATCTGAAAGGGATCCTTTCCTGCTTCCTGGAGGGCGGAGAGCTTTTCTCTCCTGATCTTTAAAAGCTGTCCCAAATCCTGTTCCTTACTGCCATTGCTATTCTGTGGTTGATTATTCTGCTGGCCTGCCACTTTCGTCTTCTCCTTTTCCTTCCGATCTCAGTTCGATCTCTGAATCTCCAATACCTGATACTTTAATGTTCCTGCCTGGGTCTCCACTTCCACGATATCGCCAGTCTTGCAGCCGATCAGGGCCTTCCCTACCGGTGATTCGTTAGAAATCTTTCCTTTCAGGCTGTTTGCTTCTGTGGAACCCACAATTTTATATTCCAAATCTTCATTGTACTCAATATCGCGGATCTTTACGCAGCAGCCAATGTTGATCTTGTCGAGAGCCACCTCGTCCTCCACTACGACCTCCACGTTCTTCAAAATCTTTTCAAGTTCTTCGATTCTTGCCTCGATGTCACGCTGCTCGTCCTTGGCAGCATCATACTCTGCATTCTCAGACAAGTCCCCCTGTTCTCTGGCTTCCTTGATCTTCTGTGCCACTTCCTGTCTCTTGACTACCTTAAGATCATGAAGCTCATCCTCATACTTTTTTAATCCTTCATAAGTAAGTATGTTCTTCTTTTCTTCCATTGCTGATCACCCTTCCATTTTTTATTGCAATAAGCTACCAAAACATGACAGTATTTGTCCCTATGCATTGATAGGAAACAGCAAATAAATTTGCCGTTTCCTATACATAAAGCTCCTAATTAACTTTCGTATTATAACCATTTTTTACCGCAGTGTCAAGGAATTTCAACACTTCCTGATGATTTATGTGTCTGAGGTCATCGTCCTTTCCGGATGGATCCGACGAAACCTGATTTCCCTTCTCTTTTTTTCCATCCCGCAAATCCAGCCAGGGCAGCTCCGGAGCAATTCGCTCCGCCTGTGTCATGATGATCCCATATTCCTCATAAACCCAGTTTTCCAGCATAAGTGATACGGCGCTTTCCTCCCCCGCATACATTATCTTCCTCAGCCGGGGCAGATAGGGCAAAAGTAATTCCAGTGCCTGCCGCAGACCGTAATCTCCAGCTTCTTCCTCCAGAGAAACATAAATTCTGTCAAAAGGCCTGCAACGGTACAGACATGCCGCCAAAAGTTCCCGGGGCTGCTCTTCCCCGTTTTCTCCAAGCTCCGGCGCCCACAGCTGCTCCCGGCAGTCCCAGCGGACCATAGCCCTTTCTCTGACTTCCCCTATCAGCCGTCCGGCAGTCTCCTTTTTCCATGGCCTGGGCTTTCCTGCAAAAAAAGTCTTCCCGCAGTATTCCGGCAAAAGCGCATGATAAATCTGCAGTTTTCCGGCCGCTCTGTGCCCCGGCCCCAAAAGATAAGGGAACTCTCTCTCCAGCTTTTGAATCGGCAAGCCTGTCTTTGTCAGTTTGGTTCCCGGCCGCGGATAATCGCCATATGCAATTCCCATATAAAACAATCTGCTATAATTCGTCTCCATGGAAAAGCATATGTAGCCTGCCCTTTTTCTATTCCCTGAAAATATCCTTTACCGCCTGCAGCAATTCCTCAAAAGACTCCATCTCGTTGATCCGCCTTCTGAAAGCGGCGGACCTCGGATAGCCTGCCGTATACCAGGCTATATGCTTACGCATCTCCCTCACTGCTGTGTATTCTCCTTTGACCTCCAAAAGCCTTCGGGCATGGCAGAGGATGGTCTGCTTCACTTCCTCTGCCGATGGTTTTGGCAGAATTTCCCCTTTTTCCAAATAAGCAAGAATTTCCCTGAATATCCAGGGGTTTCCGCGGGCGGCTCTACCCACCATAACGCCGTCGCAGCCGGTGCTCTCCAGCAGCGCCCGGGCAGAAGCTCCGTCTGTCACGTCCCCGTTTCCGATCACCGGAATGGACACGGCCTCCTTTATCCTGGCAATGATTTCCCAGTCCGCCTTCCCGGAATAGTATTGCTCCCGGGTCCTGCCATGCACCGTCACCGCAGCCGCACCGCTGTCCTGGGCTATCTTTGCCATTTCCACCGCATTGACCATATCATCATTAAAGCCTTTCCGAATCTTTACGGTCACGGGTTTTTGGATGGCCTTTACGGTTTTGGAGATAATTTCAGCAGCCAGTCCGGGATTTTTCATGAGAGCAGAACCCTCGCCGTTATTCACCACCTTGGGAACCGGACACCCCATGTTGATGTCCAGCAGGGCAAAGGGTCTTTCCTCTATCTTTTTGGCCATCTCGCTGATGATATCCGGGTCAGAGCCAAACAGCTGCAGGGAAACCGGCTGCTCCTGGGGATGGATCTTCATCAGCTCCTCTGTATTTTTGTTGTGATAGTAAATGGCTTTGGCGCTCACCATTTCCATGCATACAAGCCCGGCTCCCTGCTCCCGGCACAGCAAACGAAATGGCAGGTCTGTCACACCTGCCATGGGAGCTAATAGTAAGGGGTTGTCCAAAACCACATTTCCGATCTGCAGTTTTTCAGTCATATCCGCCATTTTATTTCTGTCCTTCCCAAGCGCTCCTACCCGTCCTCTTCCTCCAGCAATGCCCCTGCGTCCTCATGAAGGATAAACACTCTGTAATACAGGCTCAGGGATTCAAATAACTCCTGGCGTTTACGACGCACCTCGCTGACCAAAAGCCCGCTTCCGATATCATCATAGAGATAATCCTCCTCCGCATATTCGGTGCGCATGGACACATTGCCATCCTCTTCAAACTCTATGGTAAAAATACCTCCCACCTCCTCGGTAAAAAGGACGCAGATAATATGAAGCTCGTCCTTTACCGATTCCGGCAGTCCCGCAAACTGCTGATTAAAATAATATTTCTTTTCATAGGCGTTGGCCCCGCAGAGTACCAGCCGCCCCTCTTGCCCGGATTCCTTCATGGTTCATCCCCCACACGGATTTTCAAAAAGCCTGTATCATCACGGAACATTCCAAAGCTGTCAGCCTTTAGAGCGTAGCCGCCATCACGGCCTTAATGGTATGCATCCGGTTCTCAGCCTCCTGGAAAACCACGGAAGCAGGTGATTCAAAGACCTCATCTGTCACTTCCATCTCCGTGATTCCAAATCTTTCTCCCATTTCCTTTCCGATCTTTGTCTTAAGATCATGGAATGCAGGCAGGCAGTGCATGAAAATCGCCTGTTCTCCGGCGTTCTCCATCACTCTCCGGTTCACCTGATAAGGAGAAAGCTCTTTAATCCTTTCCTCCCATACCTCTTCCGGCTCGCCCATGGATACCCAGACATCCGTATAAATTACATCTGCCCCTTTCGTTCCTGCCATCGCATCTTCCGTCAATGTGACGGTTCCTCCGGTCTGCTCCGCGATTGCCTGACACTGCTCCACAAGAGCCTTCTCCGGAAAATATTTCGCAGTGGTACATGCCGTAAAATGCATGCCCAGCTTTGCACACACCACCATAAGGGAATTTCCCATATTGTAGCGGGCATCTCCCATATAGGTCAGCTTCACGCCCTTAATCCGCCCCAGCTTTTCTTTGATGGTAAGCACATCCGCCAGCATCTGGGTAGGATGAAACTCATTGGTCAGTCCGTTCCAAACCGGAACTCCGGCATACCCGGCCAGTTCCTCCACAATCTCCTGCTCAAAGCCCCGGTACTCGATTCCGTCATACATACTGCCAAGCACCCTTGCCGTATCCGCAATGCTTTCCTTTTTGCCGATCTGGGAGCCTGACGGATCCAGATAAGTGGTTCCCATCCCCAGATCATGGGCGGCAACCTCAAAGGAGCAGCGGGTTCTGGTGCTGGTCTTTTCAAAAATCAGGGCCACATTTTTATCGGAATGCATCTCCTTGGTGGAAATGCCTTTTTTCTTTTTATCCTTCAACTCCGCCGCCAGATCCACCAGATACAGAATTTCCTCGGGTGTAAAATCAAGCAGCTTTAAAAAGCTCCTGCCTTTCAAATTCATAATCTTACCTCCTGTAGACCGCAGTCTTATCTTTGGATTTTATCGCTTATGATTATCCTCGCTTACAATTTCCTTCAAGGAACCGGCAAGTCCTGCAAGCCCCTGGATATCGGAGGGAATAATCAGCTTGGTGGCCTTGCCGTCCGCTGCCTTCTCAAAAGCTTCCAGGCTCTTGATGCGCAGCACAGCCTCATCCGCTCCTGCCTCACGGATCATCCTGATACCGTCTGCGGTAGCCTGCTGTACCTTAAGGATCGCTTCCGCCTCACCTTCCGCTTCCCGGATCATCTTTTCCTTCTGAGCCTCAGCCCGGAGGATTGCCGACTGCTTCTCCGCCTCTGCTTCCAGAATGGCGGCAGCCTTTTTACCTTCTGCTACGGTTACGCTGGCCTTCTTCTCACCCTCTGCCCTGGTAACGGCCTCTCTTCTCTCCCGCTCTGCCTTCATCTGCTTTTCCATAGCATTCTGAATTTCGGCGGGAGGAATGATATTCTTAAGCTCCACGCGGTTTACCTTGATTCCCCATGGATCGGTTGCCTCATCCAATGAAGCCCGCATCTTGGTATTGATGGTTTCTCTGGAGGTCAGGGTCTGATCCAGCTCCAGATCGCCGATGATATTACGGAGTGTGGTTGCGGTCAGATTTTCGATAGCCATTATGGGATTTTCTACGCCATATGCAAACATCTTCGGGTCGGTAATCTGAAAAAATACCACCGTGTCAATCCGCATGGTTACATTATCCTTCGTGATCACAGGCTGGGGGGCAAAATCCACTACCTGCTCCTTTAAGTTAATCTTCTTTGCCACCTTATCAATCAACGGCACCTTGATGTGCAGTCCCACAGACCAGGTTCCCTGATAGGCTCCCAGTCTCTCCACCACGTAAGCGTTGGCCTGAGGCACGATCTTGATACAGGATGCCAGCACCAAAAGTATCACAACAACTACTGCCAGAAATAAAAGTTCCATGTCCTTCTCCTCTCAAATAATACAAGCCTCCCTCCAAAAAGGGAGGCTTCATTTCCTACAGTTCTTTTTCCTCCACCATCAGCTTCACGCCGCTGATGGCACGAATCACTACCACGGTTCCTGTGGGAAGCTTAACGCCTTCCCTGGTTGTGCGGGCGCTCCATTCCTGGCCGCCTACAGTGACCTGGCCGACCCCCTGCAGATTGTCGATCTCACTGATGACAATCGCCTGCCTTCCTACCAGGCTTTCCGCGTTGGTCTTCACCCGGTTCTTGTTAAAATACTTCACTGCCACAGGACGGGTGAAATACAAAAGCACCAGCGATACCGCTCCAAACAGAAGAGCCTGAAGCCAGAGCGGAGCTCCAAGAGCAGCTCCAACCGCCGCTGCCAGCGCGCCTCCGGCAAACCAGATTGTGGTGAGCCCCAGCGTGATCAGTTCAATTATAATACATATTACAAAAACAATCAGCCATATCGTAGCAAAGTTCATAATTTATCTCATTTCTGCATACGGATTTGCATGCTTCCTCTTTCTTACGTCCTGCCCGCGCATCAACGCGCTCCATTATCACCGAAATTTTACCAGAATACATGGTCGCCTAATACGTAACCTTCCCGTTTTCCGGCGCGCTTGAAGTGAGTGGCTCCTCCCACAGTGGTTTCCCCGTTGATGGCTGCCTGAGCCGCCTGCATACATGCACTGGGGACATTTCCCTCATAGACCCTTGCCACCTTACCCGTCATGGCCGGGGTGAACTGACCGGAAGCATAGATCACAGAATGAATGGTATTGGGATATGCGCCGCTCTTGACCCGATTCATAACGACAGCTCCCACTCCCACCATTCCATCGTAGGACTGGTTTCCTGCCTCGCAGTAGATCAGCGCTCCGAGAAGCCTTAATTCATCCGCATCTGCCGCAACAGCGCCGCGGTTTGCCTTGCGCTTCTCTTCCTCCGCCTTCTTCCGGCGCTCTTCCTCCTCGCGTTCCCTGGCTTTAATGACTTCTATGCTTTCCGCTTCATCAATATGAAACTTTACATTGATATAGTCGGAGTTGATATACCCCACTTCATCATTAAACTCCACGCTGATCCAGCCGTCCCTCACAGTATCAATAAAATCCACCGAATCCTCATAAGCCAAAAGCCCGTATGTCTCTGCGTCTTCACTCGGGTCTGTCCTGACTCTGACGGCCTCTGCGTCCAGGGTCACAATCCAGTTTCCCACATCCTCCGCCATATCCTTGGCTTCCTCACCAAAGAGCAGATATTCATCCTTGGCCCAGCCGGTCACATTTCCGGACTTAAGCTTCGTCCAGCCGTCGCTGCGCTCCAGGATCGTGCCGCCGCAGTCCTTGTACAAAACTCCTACCTTCTCGGAATCATCATCTGCCTGAGCCCTGATATTCAAAGCGTTGTCCACGTTGGCCATGGTCAGTTCCTGCTCCATGCGCTCCTTTTCCGCTTCGAATTTTTCATCGAGACTCAGCTCTTCCGGTTCCTCCTGGGGTTCCTCCACACTCTCCGTTGTCGGTGTCAATATTTCTGCCACGCCCACGCTCAAAAAGTCGTGGCCGCCTTTTCCTTCGCTTGCCCTCACGGTAATACTCTCCGTCAGACTGAAAAAGAGAATGAGCGCAAGTCCTGCTGCCATAGCTGACAGTTTTCTTCGACCGTTCATTTTCTTACCTCCCATAGCATGTTTTACGTAAATAAAATATCAGAAATTATTTACAAATTAATATATATTTTATATATTACAAAATTATTACAGCTTATGTGAGTACATATTAACAAATCATCTTATATTTGTCAAGAATTTACAAATCGAGCCTGGGCGATGCAGCTTTTTTTTCGTTTTTCACTAAATTTGTTACGTTTCTTTTACAACTTTCGCGTTTTCTCGACACAAACTTCCACGGCTTTCATCACGGATGCACGCAATCCCATCTCTTCGAGAGCCTGAACCCCCTCAATGGTAGTTCCGCCCGGGGAACAGACCATATCTTTCAGCTCGCCCGGATGCTTCCCTGTTTCCAGCATCAGTTTGGCGCTTCCGAGAACAGCCTGAGCCGTAAAGCGGTACGCCTGGCTTCTGGTCATGCCTGCCTTGACTCCGGCATCCGCCAAAGCCTCCATAAACATAAACACAAAAGCCGGCGAACTGCCGCTTACAGCCCCCACCGCATCGATGAGTTTCTCCGGTATCTCCTGGGCCATTCCAAAACTTCGGGCCAAAGTCATACACCGTTCCATCTCTTCATCCGAGACCCTTTCATTCCTGCACACGCCGCTGCAGCCTTCCCCAACCATGGCAGGGGTATTGGGCATACAGCGTACCACCTTAAGATTCCCGCCAAAAGCTTCCTCTATCCATGCGATGGTTTTTCCGGCGGCAATGCTGAGAATCAACTCATCCTGTCTGACACAGTCTTTGATTTCACCGATCACTCCTTCCAGCATCTGGGGTTTCACCGCCAGAATCAGAATGTCCGCTTTCTCCGCAATCTCCCTGTTTTTGCCTGAAACGCAAATTCCAAACTTCTCATGCACAGCATCTAAGGTTGCCTGCGTTTTTGCTGAGCCCAGGATTTCCTCCGGCTTTGCAATCTCTTTTTCCAACATACCGCCAATCATGGCCCTCGCCATATTTCCAAGTCCGATAAATCCTGTTTTCATTATCCGTCCTTTCTTCTGAAAAAGCCCGCCGCCTGATACATCAAAAGAGCGGCGGCTACTGCTGCATTTAATGATTCCAGTTTTCCTTCCATGGGTATCTTCAGCCAGATGTCCGCCTGTTCTGCCGTCTCCCGCCGCAGACCGTTCCCCTCATTCCCGATCAGAAAGGCTCCGCCCTCTTCATAATCCAGTTCATCAAAATACTGATGCCCTTTCAGATGAGCCGCATACACCAAAATCTCATGTTCCCTCAGTAAATCCATGGCCTCCTTAAGCCTGTCCACATACAGAAAAGGCACTCTGTAAAGGGCTCCCATGGTGGAGCGGATTGTCTTGGGATTGTAGATATCCGCCGTCCCCTTACTCATGATCACGCCGTCCACCCCTGCCCCCTCTCCCGTGCGCAGCATGGTTCCCAGATTTCCCGGATCCTGAATATCCTCCAGCAGCAAAAACAATGGCGGTCTGCCGCCTTCCTTCCGCCTTTCTGCTGCCCGCTCCACAAGCTCCTCAAGAGAACAGGCAAGCTGTCTTCCTGCAAACAGGATTCCCTGGGGGGTCTGCGTGTCAGCGGCCTTGCGGAAAACCTCCGGTGATACCTGCTCTACAGGGATTCCCCTTTCCATACAGAGACAGAGTTTTTTCCATATTAAAAGCAGCTTCTCTTCCTTCTCCAACTGCTCCCACAACGGCTGGCTTACATAAACCTCCTGCAAATTCTCAACAGGAGCCTCCTCAAACATCTTAAGGCCTTCTGCCACAAAGAGGCCGCTTTGGTTTCTGGCCCGGGACTTGTCCCTGAGCAAAATCAATTGTTTTATTTTCTGATTTGTCGGGCTGGTAATCATTTTCTCCCTCTTGATCGGATAGGGGAGATTTGACCCTCCCCTTCCACACCACGTAGCGTACCGTTCGGTACTACGCGGTTCAATAGT
>ERZ808046.1355-NODE-1355-length-11152-cov-2.930293_pt1 | contig 11152 bp, 7 predicted proteins | sample MGYA00380196_ERZ808046 | MGnify/ENA primary metagenome ERZ808046 (study PRJEB31490, sample SAMN06133421) | mouse gut metagenome | isolation source: Z6_2 | host: mice | place: China: Chengdu | collected 2015-05 ...
AAATTGCAGATTGTGTATCTACACTGTCATTCGATGAATTAAAAGAAATCGAAACCGAAATTATGCAGTTAGCATAATCGGTAAACAATTTTAAAAAAACAGCGTAAAGACGCATGGAATAGTAAATTGTAAACCATGCGTCTTTTTTATACGTGCGTGCTTGCACGCATTGCCTAACAAGGAGAAACCTGAGGAGGCGTAAGTCTCCGTCATCCTTCAGTTCCTTTGTCTGTGCCTGTGGATTTTCTTCGGGAATTTCTGCCGGGCTGCCCTCTCCCTCAATCCTCAAATATCCAATGCCGCATGATACCCCTGATACACGGCGTTTGTAATTGTAGAAACCCTTGCCGCGTCTCCAATCACGGCAACGTAAGGCGCACCGTCCCTGAGGGCGTCCGCCGCTCCTGACCGGGATTTCTGGCCAAGGGCGCAGATGACGGATTTCCCCGGCACAAGGATTTCCCTGCCGTTTTTATCCTCGCAGACAATTCCCTCCTCCGTCACCCGAAGTCCGCGGTATCCTGTGTATACTGTGACATATTTTTCAATTTCCTTTAAGAGCAGCGGCCTGTGGCGCACATTGGCGTCGGGGGCAAGCTCGTCGCGCAGTTCCACCAGACGGACAGTTTTGCCCTCCATTCCAAGATGAATGGCGCACTCGCATCCGGCAAGACCGCCGCCGAAAACCACAACCTCGTCTCCCACCTTCTCCTTTTCCAGATAGTAATTGTTTACCAGAACCACATTTTCACCACAAAGCCCCGGAATTGGCGGAAGAAGCGGTTCCGAGCCCACCGCGATAATCAGGGCGTCGGGGGCCTCCTTTTCCGCGTATTCTTTCGTCACCTCTGTGTTTAAGCGGATTTCCACTCCCGTCTGCTCGCAGAAACGCCGGTAGGTGTGGGAGAGCTCATACATTTCCCTCTTAAAGGGCAGGGCCTGCTCGCTTTTCAGAATCCCGCCGGTTTCCCCCTCCTTTTCACAGAGAATTACCTGATGCCCCCGCCTTGCAGCGGTATAGGCTGCATACAGTCCGCCGGGGCCGCCGCCTGCCACCAGTACCTTTTTCCTCACAGGAGCCGGGCGCACCTCGTCTCCTTCCAGCTCCCGGCCTATCAGAGGATTCACCGTACATCTTCTGGTAGCGGTTGCCGCCCGCTCCGCCATACAGGTAAAACAGCGCAGGCATTTTACGATATCCTCCTCCCTGTTTTCCATGATTTTCCTGGGGAGGAAAGGGTCGGCTAAAAGGGCTCTGGCCATATAAATCACGTCCGCCTTTCCGCTGGCAATGATTTCCTCCATCTGCGCCGGGTCGTTCAGGCCGCCGATTGTAGCAACCGGAACCGACACATTCTTTTTTATTTCAGCAGCCAGATAAACGTTGCACCCGTGTTCCTTAAACATGGACGGATGGGTGTCGCCAAAGCCTCTCTGATAAGTGCCCGCCGACACGTGGAGCAAATCAATGTAAGGCTCTATCCGCCGGGCAATCCGCACGCCCTCCTCTAAATCATAGCCGCCTTCGAAAAGCTCCGAGCCACTCATACGGAATTCTATGGGAAAATACGGCCCCACCGCCTCCCGCACCGCCTTTAACACCTCTATGGCAAAGCGGCATCTGTTCTCAAGGCTTCCGCCGTATTCATCATTTCTTTTATTAAAATAAGGGGATAAAAACTGGTTAATCAGCCACCCGTGTCCGCCGTGAACCATAATCATCTCAAAGCCCGCCCGCTTTGCAAGCCCCGCAGCATTGCCGTAGGCGGCGACAATCTCGCCTATCAGCTCTTTTGTGAGCGCCCTCACCTCCACCCCATCAGGCCGCACGGTGTCCGAAGGCCCCCACTGGTTCATGGCCTTCTGCCTGCTCTTGTCGGTCATATAGGTGCCCGCATACATGCCGGAATGGGACAGCTCTATACTTGGCATTGCCCCGTGCCTGCGGATTGCGTCCGCCGTATAAGTTGCGGAAGCTAAAGAGTTTAAAATTGCCGTGTCCAGATGATAGGCATGGGAGCCGTCCGTTTTCGGGTGTACCATGCATTCGCTGACCGTCACCGCCGCCGCACCGCCTTTTCCTCTCAATTCATAAAATGCGGTAGATTTCGGGCCGATACAGCCGTCATTTGTAATGTCCGTCCCGCCCATGGGCGCGGAAAACATGCGGTTGCGGAAGGTTACCCTGCCTAAGGTGATTGGTTTGCAGAGATTTGGATAGTTACGTTTCATGCTTCATTACCCCCTGTAGTTGCTATTGTCATTATTGCGGCTTTTTTCCACCACGCCGTTCATATAACCGCCAAGTTTGCGTCCGTAAAACTGAATCAGCTTTCCGATAAACAGGGCCGACAGCACCGTCCCTATTCCGATTCCGATAATTTTATGTGCAAAAATAAGCGATACCGCCGCAGTTACCGAAATCATTACGCAGTCGAAGACAAGCTTTCCCTGTCCGAATTCTTTGTGAAGGGCAACGCCCACCGCCCTTGCCATGCCGTCCGCCGGATTAGGTATAAAATCCATTGTCACCGTCACATAAGCGCCAAAGGCCGTACACACGATTGCCGCCGCCAGAAGCAGGAAGCTTAAGGGAAGCGTTTCCGCCCGGAAATCCATCAGGTTATCGTAAAAATCAATGACTACTCCCATCACATAGGAAAAAGGAATCTGCAGCAGGACTTTCGCGTCGATTTTCCGGTAAATCGCCGTCTGTCCCGCCACAAACACAAAGTACATGAGCGTGGTCGCCATGCCCAGAGAAAGAGGGGTAATCCGGCTTAAGGCATAGGGAAGGGTGTTGATGGAGCCCACCCCCAGCCCCGCCTTTGTGTTCAAAACAATACCGAATCCCAAAATGAAAATCGCCAGTATGTAAAAAAACAGTCTCTTTATCATCTTTTGCCCCTTTCTCCCGTTCTTCCAGACAGCCTGCGCCCTTTTCCTTTCGGTCTTTCTGCCTCCGGGCCGCGTTACGCTGCGCCGTTACTTACAGACTTTGCCGAAAAACAGCTGTCATTCCTGTATTTTTAAAGTCACATCCCCAATCAGCCCTGTAGGCGAAAGGGGCGTCGCCGCTCCCATACCGCCGTCTCCGGCTCCAATGGCGGCTGCTTTCCGTTCAAGGGTAGTCGCCACTTCGATAGCTATGTGATTTTCTCCGTTCTTCAAAGCCTCTGTAATATCATATCTATAAGGACGCGCCACGCGGATTCCCGCAGACTGTCCGTTTACAAACACTTCGGCGGAATCGTAAACCTCTGTCAGGCAAAGCTGCGCTTTCGCCGGGTGCGTTATCGCTATGCGCTCCGCCGCCTCTCCGTCCGTCTCACTTTCTCCGGCGTGTTCCGTAGCATTATCCATAAACACCGTGGTTTCATAGCGGTAAATTCCCGAAAATTCAGGGTGCTGCAGCGCCATTCCGTTTTCCAAATCGGCTTTCCCGGCGTCTCTAAAGTCCGGGTAATTTTTGCTCTCACAGCAAGATACGGTAAACTGATTCAGAACGCGGATTTCTTCTGTGGAGGCTTCTGACGCCCCTGCCTCTACGGCTCCGCCTGCTTCCCAAACTGCGCCTAGGATTCCATCGCCGCTTTCTGCGCCCCCGCACAAAAGCACCAGCATTTCAAGGGGCTCTAATTCCACATAAACCTGAATCTTTCCGTCCTTTTCCCCGGCTGCGGCTTCCCGCACCTTAACCTGCCGGATTTTGTTTTCCCATGCGTCGTATGCCGCAATGCCTTTTTCGCCTGCCGGAAGCGTTACCCACTGGCTCACTCCATGGGACGCGTCCTCATTTAATATGAGATACAAATCCTGTCCGTTTCGGTAATGATATGCCGTCAGATATCTTTCCGGCGTCTCAAGTCCTACCGTTCGCCAGCCCTCGTCCGCAAATTCCTCCGCCAGTTTTTCCACAGGAACTACCGTGCATCCCGACAGCTTTTCAGTAAGCGTTCTGCTTTCTTCCTCCGCCGCATCGGAAATTCCCTCCGTCAGCCTTCCTGTAAAGACCACCTTGAATCCGGCATTCACGGCTTTGATGACAAACTCCGCCGCCGCCTTCGTAATGTACTGGCAGCCGGAAATCACCAGAGCGCGGCAGACGTTTCCGTTCACATTCAAGGTCTTTTCCTTTTCGGAAAATACCGCAGCTTCTTCCGTATCCGCAAGCACGTCCGCCGGAATCAGAAGGAAGCTAATCTGGCTCTCCGTCAGGGCGCGGCAGGCAAGGATATTGCTCTCATATTCTCCCGCCCACTGGCTCTCCCCGTGATACAAAAGTGCCACAGGCGCTTCGCATGCGCCGCCGTTAATCAGATGACAAATCCGGTTGGTGTAGGCCATAAGCGCCCCGAAAGCCTTAAGCTGGGGATTTTCCCCATGGGCATAAAAGTGGGGCGGGCAGTCCGGGTCGGGAAACGCCTTGGGCGAAAAAGCATGAGGCACATAATGATTGACCCCTCTTACCAGAAAATGGTCCATCAGGTATTTTTCCAGAGAAACGCCGGCGCGCCATCCGTATGCGCCGAAATTTTCGCACATGCAGCGTCCCTTTTTCTTCGGGTCGATAGCCGCCATGGAAGCGCCCATACGCCCTAACATATAGTGGTAGAATCCGGCGCTGTCCTGGCACATATCCGGCTCGTGGCGGCGCACATTCTGGCCCCCCGGCAGCACCTGTCCGCCGATGTTGTCAATCCCGGCCATATGCTGTCCCGACAGTCCCCGGAAAAAGTGTCCCATGCTGGGTCCCAAATTGGCGCTGGAATCGCAGTCCTCCAGCATATGCCCGATGTATTCCACGCCGTGGTCTTCGCACCATTTCCCCAACTGATTGGAAAAACAGCGGGAAACCAGCCTGCTCACCCCGTTCATATAAGCCGTCCTTATCCGGGCAGTCTGCTGTCCGTCGCTTCCCTGACTCCATAAAAGGGGCGTATAGATTTCCCACCCTTTTCCGTATTCCTTCTCCATCATCTCCGCCATTTCGCCCGACCATGCAAGGGACATCTGCGGATTTCCAATCAAATCCCCTCTGGTGTAGCCCGGCGTATTTCCAATGGGCGGCTCATCGCTGAAAAATCCTGCAATCACCGTTCCGAACAGCTCCCCGTATTTTTCAAAATGAGGCTCGTAAACGGCGTCAATCAGGACACGGCAGGACTTTTCGTCCAGAAAGTTAATGTAATTGTTCCTTCCTCTGGCGTCTCTGGTAAGATACACCACGTAAATTTTCCAGTATCCCTCGGGAACGTCAAAGATGAGCTTTCCGTCCTTCACCTGCTCCGTCAAATCCACCGGCGCTCCAATCCTCCCCTTTTCCTCCACAGGGCAGGCAATCACGCTAAGCAGATGGTCGTCGTGATGCTTTCTTTTCGGCTCTCCCGGCATGGGAGGCATCCAGGGCGGAAGGGGCTGCGGCTTTGCATAGCTTTCCACGTTCACTTCCATCCGTTTTCTCGGCCCGTAAGCCTCAAGCACGTTGTAGTCCAAATACTGGTGGCAGAGCTCCTTATCCGCCTCCTCCATTTTTCCCGCAGCATATCCTGTGGGAAAATGGGAATCGTCCAGAATCCAGACCTTCATATCAAGCTTTTTCGCCTCGTCCAGAATCACGTCCATATCCTTCCACCACTTCTCGCCCACAAAATCCGGGTGGGGACGGCTTTCCACGCAGACCGCGCCGATATGTGCCTCCCTGATTTTCCGCATATAATCTCTTAAAACCGCTTCTTCCTCTCCATGCTGCCAGAAAAAGGGGAAAATATAGTTTTCCCCTTCTCCCGCAAGCACCTGGTTTACTCTTTCTCTTAATGACATGGCAATCCTCCTGATTTCATTCCAGTACCGCTCCTGCCCGGCCGACGCACCTTTGATAAACCGGCAGCCTGGAACTGCGTCCTCAAAATGATGTATGCGCCGTGCGGACTTTCACTTTTTTCCTACTTTTTTGTAACCTCGCTGTACACAATATTTCCGTATTTTCCGTCCAGCCGTGCATAACCGCCGTCTTCGATGGCCGCCGCGCGAATCGCTTTCCGTCCCAGAAATTCGCAGGGAACCGCGTCGTCCGTCCCTGCCAGAATCCGCCCGCACAGCTCGATATTGTCGTCAAGGCTGTTCCTCGGTCCAATTGCCGGCCCATGGGAATAAAGAACCGTATCATAGCGCACATCAAAGGCTTTCAGATATTCCAGACTCTTTTTATAAGTACTGATATCCGTACTGCTTGCGTCCATCACAAGGGTATTGGCATTGCAGGCGTCCCCGTATAAAATCATGCTCTCCTCACGGATGAGAACGCAGCAGCTTCCCTTCGTATGCCCCGGCACATGGATAATCTCAAGGCTGATTCCCCCAAGGTCAAAAATCTGTCCGTCGGATAATTCCTCAAAAGGTTTTGTCCTTACCGGGACAAAGTCCTCCTCGGACAAGTCCGCCCCCTCTCCCAGCATTCCTTTTGCATAGCCCATGCGCATGGAAAGGCCGTGAATGCCGGTCAGCTCCCTATCCGCCGGGTGCATATAAACCTCCTCAAATTCCCCTGCGCCTCCCGCATGGTCGCCGTGCCCGTGGGTCAGAATCACTGTAAGCGGCAAAGACGTAAGACCTTCCACCTTCTCCTTAAGCCCCACAAATCCCACACAGGTATCCAGAAGCGCCGCTCTCTGTTCACCCTTCACCAGAAAAGCCGACACCCCCGTAGGGTCCGTAATCCATGTAACATGCTCCGTCAAATCCTTACTCTCAAAATTCCACATCTCTCTGCCTCCTGTTTTAAATTACTCACTTCCATTACTTTTTACATCCTAAAGGCCAGCCAGCGCACAGCCTGGAGGTTTTCAAATTTCTAAAGGAGCCCTTATGAAAACGTCAGCACTTAACGAGGCGCGAGGTGCGCAGCAACTCGTAAGCCGAGTTTAGTACTGCTACGTTTTCATAGAGCGAGAGCGCGGCGACGCAGAAATTTGAAAACCTCCGGGCGTCACTCTTCCCCATGTAAAAAGCAACCCCTTATTCCTTCACGCCTCCAAGCGTAATTCCCTTCACAAAATACTTCTGGAAGAACGGATACGCAATCATAATCGGCAGGACGCCCACCACCGCGATTGCCATCCGAATCGTCGTGGACGGCATCGACGCCGCTTTAACCGATAATTCAGAATTATTTGCCAGGAAGTTCACGTTCTCATTAATTTTATTCAAAACAAGCTGAATTGTATAGAGGTTTGCGCCGTCTTTTTCCGTTAAGAAGTACAAACCGTTGGTCCAGTCGTTCCAGTAGGCGATTGCCGTCATGAGCCCGATGGTTGCCAGAATGGGAACCGACAGGGGCAGCACGATTTTACGGAAAACCTGAAAGACGCTGGCGCCGTCAATCTGAGCCGCCTCCAGAATACTGGAGCTGATGCTGTTCTGATAATAATTTTTCACCAGAACCACATTGAAAGGGCTCATCAGAAGGGAGGGCACGATTAACGCCCAAATCGTATTTTTAATATGGAAAATATTGGAGTAGACATAATAGCTTGCCACAATGCCGCCGTTGAAAAGCATGGTAAAAATACTCATGAACATCAGAATTTTATGTCCCGGCAGCCTGTCGTTGCTTACCGCAAAGGCAAAGGTGCTGGTTATCACAAGGCTCAAAACCGTTCCGACTACCGTCACAATCATGGTCATAAGATACGCCCGGCCCACCGTCATCCATTCTCTTGCAATATAGGAATAAGCCTCAAGGCTCCATTTTTCCGGGAAAAAGGAATAACCGTTCATCAGCGCTGTCTGATTGTCCGTAAAAGATGCGATTACCAGAAGGACAAACGGGAATACAGCCAGTACAGAGCCCGCTATCATTATCACATGTGCCGCTATCTGCCACACGGTGCTTTCTTTCATTCTCTTTTCTTTCATCATCCACCTCGTTTTCCCGCTTAAAACAATGCGTTTTCCCTGCTGGTTTTACGAATCAGCGCATTTACTGCAATAATCATAACAAATCCCACTATCGACTGATAAACGCTGGCCGCGCTGGACATTCCGTAATCGCTACTCTTCATCAGGGCATTGTACACATAAACGTCAATGGTTCTTGTCACCCCGTAAAGAGTTCCGCTGTTCATTGGAATCTGATAGAACAGTCCGAAATCGGAGTAGAAGATACGTCCCACCTGCAAAACCAGCATAGTGATTACCGTAGGCTTTAAAAGGGGAAGGGTAATCCGCTTAATCTGCTGCCATTTGGTAGCCCCGTCAAGGGTGGCGGCCTCATAGTAATCCTGGCTGATTCCCACAATACTGCTGTAGTAGATAATCATGGCATATCCGATTGCCTTCCACAGATGTACGAAAACCAGAATAAAAGGCCAGTACTTCGGAGCGTTATACCATGAAACAGGCTCCAGTCCAAGGGGCTTTAAAATCCCGTTGTTAATCATGCCCGTTTCCCCGGAGAGCATTGCATACGCCAGATAGCTTACGATAACCCAGCTCATAAGGTAAGGAAGCAGAATCAGGCTCTGGTAAATCTTGCTTGCCACCCTGCTCCTTATCTCGTCAACCAGAATGGCAACTGCAATCGCCAGCACTGTGGTCAGTATGATAAACGCTACATTATATAAAATGGTGTTCCTAGTAATCGTCCATGCATCGCTGGATGCAAACAGGAATTTGAAATTGTCAAAGCCGCACCAGTCGCTTCCCCAGATACCTTTTCGGAAATTCAGATTCTTAAATGCAATGACAATACCGAACATGGGCATATAATTATTGCAAATCATGTAAATAATTCCCGGCAGCGCCAGAAGATAATACGGCAGAATATCTTTCCAGCGGATTTTCTTTTTTGTTTTCATCGTTTCCCCCTTTTCTGCGCCTTGCTTAAGTGACTGCCAAACCTCTTATAATTTTCATCAGGGGCTGCGCCGGATATCGGCGCAAATCCCCTGATATGAAAGATTTAGTTTCCGGCTTTCCACTCGTTAAACTGTTTCTGATTTTCTTCTATTACCTTGTCAATTCCTGCTGCCTTTAAAGCGGCGCGGAAGGTCTCAAGCTCCTCGTCCGGGTCAACCACACCGTAGCCAAGAATGGAATCATACTGCTTAATCACATCGGTGACTGCCGCATACTCTGTCTTTACAGGCTCGCTGTTAAAGCAGTAGCCGAGAGCGTCGGAGGTATATTGTTCCTCGATACTGTTGTTGAAATTTCTCATCAAGTCGTAATAACCGTCGTCGCTGGGTTCCATCACGAGGTCTTTCAGCTTATCGCCCCATACGTTCAGTACTGCGGAGTAAGTGACATTTGTTCTGTCAACGCCTTCAGGATATTCCACCATATGCTCCGTTCCCTCTTTGCGGTTGTAATGCACGCCCTCAATTCCCCAGTAAAGAAGGTTTACGACGTCCTCCCTTGCATACATCATATTTAAAAACTGCATGGTCTTTTCAGGATTATCACAGGTAATGGGAATCATCCACTGTGTCACCTGGTAGTCCTGCGTGCGGGAAGAAGGCATTGCCGTGCGAAGTCCCACTACGTCCGTTCCCAGATAAGCCTGCAGGGAAGATGAATGGTTAATCAGCATATCAGGCTCGCCGTTTGAAAACTCTCCGAAGAAATTTCCCGTCTGGAACTGTGTAAGGGAAGCATCCGTAACCGTATTGCAGTCAGAAGAAACATATCCGGCCTGCATCCACTCCCTCATAACCTTACAGACCTTTTCATACTCTTCCGTTTCAAAATAGTTGATAACCTCATCCGTTCCTTTTCCGTAATTCATCAGCACGCCGCTTGCATAGGATGCTCCTAAAAGGTCCGCGGTGGAAAAGTTGGTGTAAGGAGCCGCCTCGCTTGCACAGGTGGCAACACAGTAAAATTTGTCGCCCTCTCCCTCTTTCACAATCTTAAAAATCTCCGTAAGCTCATCGAGGGTATAAAGTTTTTCCTCGTCATACTCAATGTTGTATTTCTCAAGCAAATCCTTGCGGGCTTCAAAAACCTTCACACGGCCCATTTTTTCCTCTGTGGGGATTGCGTAAAGGGTTCCGCCATAGTAACCGCCCGACATTGCGACGCCTTCCGCCGCCACGATATCCTGTCCGTACTGCTCTACAAGGTCGTCAAGCTCGATTAACATTCCCTTGTTTACATAACTCTGAGCGCCGCCCTCAAACATACACATTGCCAAATCCAGCTTCTCGCCGGAGGACACCATCATATTCGTGGTATTGTTCAGCTCAAAAGCGCTGGCCGGATAAAATGTCACGTGAACGCCGATTTCCGGCTCGGTAATCTTGTTCAGCTCATCCTCCACCAGCTGCAAATCCTTTGGCGTGTCGCCGAGAGTGGGGAACTGGATAACCACTTCATAAATTTCGCCGGACGCATCGTTTGCTCCGCTGTCAGTATCACCGCTCCCGTTTTCGGCTGCGCCGCCTGACGTATCGGCTTCGCTTCCGCCCGAATCTCCCTTTCCGCCGCAGCCGGTTAAAAATGCCGACATGGATAATACCATTGCCATACCAAGCGCTAAAATCCTCAGTTTCTTCTTTTTCATTTCTTTTCCTCCTATTTTGAGTTCTTTGTAATCCGTTGTTTGATGGTAAGCATATTTTATAAAATGCTGCCCCTTTGCACAATTATCCAAAACGACTGTCTGTTATAATTTTACGACTTCGATTTTTTCGGATTTACGACCTGGATTTTCAGATTTACGACTTTTATTCGCCCTCTCCCGCATCTCCGGCTTCCTCAGCCGCGTCCGCCGCGGTATCTCCGCTTCCATCGGTTTTCGCCCTCTGTACTTCCTCCGCATCTGCTTTCACTTATGCGTTTTTTGCAAAATTGCGCAATGAATTTTGGGCAAAAAATCAGCCAACATTCGATACAGCTTTTTCATAAAGGTTTCGACTGCCGGCTTTTATATCTGGCTTTACAGACAGACACATTTTTGCTCACTATGTTATTCTAAAAACTGTGACATTTTATCTGCCACATCTTGAAAAATTCTTTTCTCTTTTTTAATTTCAGAAATATCCCTCACCCATGCTCCTTCTGATACTGCGACTGCGTACATCCGTAAAATCTTTTAAAGGACGAAGCAAAATAAGGATAATTATTATATCCCACCTTCTCCGCCACAAGA
>ERZ808046.1357-NODE-1357-length-11145-cov-3.984008_pt1 | contig 11145 bp, 17 predicted proteins | sample MGYA00380196_ERZ808046 | MGnify/ENA primary metagenome ERZ808046 (study PRJEB31490, sample SAMN06133421) | mouse gut metagenome | isolation source: Z6_2 | host: mice | place: China: Chengdu | collected 2015-05 ...
GTATCACCGAGTAGCTGAGCAATCCTCTTTATAGATATCTTAGGAATCTGATAGCAGAGGTTGGTACAGTAGTTATGCCGGAATACATGCGCTGTGAGTTTCGTGATGGGCTCATCGGATACATCCTGCATACGGTTCACGATCCGGCGCCACATCTTATCGTAACTGCTCTTGGTTAAGGGCTGTCCGTTTCGCATTTCAAAGAGATATGTACGTCCATCGGAGCGGCAGGACTCCACCCAGCTGCGGACGGCTGGGAAAATGCTATCGGGGATTGGCACTGTCCGGTTTCCGTTTGCGGATTTCGGGCACTTTTGTTTTGGTTTATCACTTGCAAGGGAATGAGATTTACTGATGTTCAATTCCTTTGATTTCACGTTCACGTCAAATATCGTAAGCGCTAGGGCTTCTCCCCGCCTTATCCCGCAGCCGTATAGCAGATAGACGAAGATTCTATCCTGTTCTTTGAAATCAGCCTTAAAAACGACATTACGCTCGTATGTGGTGAGAGGGCGCTTTTCCCTGGCGGTATATTTCGGTCTTTCCACATTCTGGAAAATATCATCCATTGCATTTGCCGGAAACAGCCTGTCAGCGACAGCGGAAGAAATCACCTGCTTGAATGTCATGTAAATTTGTTGCTGCGTGCGGTTTTTTCCGGCTGCGTTGTTCAGTACAATCTGCAGATGGATTCGATTGATGTCATGCAGTGGGACATGCTCAAGCGGCTTGAAATGGTGCTTGATTACATTATCGTACATTTCTTTTGTATTATCTTCTTTCTGGTCTTTATACACAGCTTTCCATTTTTTGGAATAATCTAAAAAGGTGACGTCCGTCTTTCGGACTACTTTACGAGCCTCAATCTGCGCCTTCAATTCTGCCACTTTATTCTCCAGATCTCTGCTGGATTTTTTTGATCTTAGGTGGATATGATGCTTTTTGCCATTCACATATGTTCCATCCCATACTTTAGCCTGGAAATATCCATCTGTCCCGCGTTTGTACTTTGCACTTGCCATATAAATCATCTCCTTTTGGGTATAAAAATAACAGCCATCGAAAATATGTTCCGATTGCATGGCTGTTCCGAAGATGATACAATATTCTAGGAACGTACCATTGTATTCTTCGGAGCAGTGGTCTTGTATTGAGAAAACCGTATTGATTACGGTTATAGGGCTCGTTGGTAGCGAGTCCACCGATTTCCGTCCTTGTGTTGGTAGCACAGGGGCGGTTTTATTTGACATAATTATAAAGTAATCATATAATAGGCTTAATAAGCCAACAAGTGAGAGGGTTGCACTCCATCCGTTTCAGGAAGATTTATAATTCAGTGTTACGAAGCATTTTATTTGATGCTATAATTTGCAGATTTCGTCAAATTAAAATATCTTGTTTTCAGCCTTGTTATGACTGTAATAATCTTTTCTATTACTGTCATAATAAGGATTCCAGGGGTGTGGGGATGGAAGATCCCCGTATTATTTCAGCATAATTTAATTCTCCAAAAATGGTTTATTATAATATGCCGGTCAACAATTCAGTTACAGAAAGTAGTCGCTAATCCTGACGAGAGACAGGGCGGCTGCTTTTTATTTTCATATATATTAGAAGTTTGATTTATATTCCGTATCATATTTTGAACATCTCATAATATTTTCTGTTTTTCTTTTGTAACTACGCCGAGAAAACACCACTGTATATAACCACTGTAGCGGTGGTTATGTCATTCAACTTTTCCAACCGCTAAGTAAGGGATGAACATAATATAGTAGTTATCTATCGAGAGTCCAGTTCCGTACTTCTCCCGGTAAGCACCAATGCATTCTTCCAGATATTCTTCTGTCACTTCTAGATAATCTGCAATTTCATATCGGGTGTGGCATCCATGTTTATAGGCACGGATTAATCCTCGCAAACCAATTTTCTTATTGTAGCCCCATAATCGTGCCTGACGTTCTTGCTTTCTTGATCTTACGTCAGATAAATCTATAATATTACCAACAGAGGTATAATAGTGTCCAAGTTCTTCGGCCAGTACACATGATTTTTCAATGGTTGTCTTAATATCTTTACGGATAGCAATACGATTGCCTTTTATACGTCCGTCTCCGGATAGAAGTGGCTTTTCTCTTACAATTAGACCGTTATTAGTGGCTTCGTCCAAAAGTGCTTCGTAATTCATTTATAACACCTCCAATACAGGTTTATTATAATAGATGTACAATAAAAAGGAATTAGAAATCTTCACTATCCATGATATCATCATCATGTTTTTTCATTTCAACTGTTACTTCTATATCTGTACGTTCATGTGCTGCATTCACTTCTAATTCTTCATCCAGTGCTTGGATATTCAATAGTTTATTTGTATAGTTATTTGCCATTTTTTTATTGGTTGGATTCAGCTTAATGTATGACTCAAAATGTGATACATCTGATTTGGAGAAAAATGAACGCATATTTGTAATAATGTTTTCTCTCGTATTATCAAAAAATACATTGCCTATTTCTTCATCGCTCATAGCTTCCCATCCCATAAGGTATGCGGGAGTTGTTTTGAGAACTTTGGCAAATAGGGCAATTTTCTTTTGAGGAAGTCCCCTTCCGTCGATTTCTATTTTGTTAATAGAAGAGCGAGATTTATACCCAACTTTTGTGGCAAGCTCTTCCTGAGACATACCTAATTCTTCACGTCGAAGTTTTATTCTATTTCCTATTTCCACTTTATTCACCTCCTGTTTTGATAGTATCACATTGTAGAAAATATTTCAACAAATATTGAAAAAAATTGTTGACAGATTTGAAGCGGAGTGATAACATATGGTTGTAGACAAAATGACAACATAAAACAAGGAGGTATTATGGTGACAGATACAAAAGAGCTTAATAAAATCATACGTGAGTCTGGCTTAACAAAGAGTTATATAGCTAATAAACTTGGAATTACACTCTATTCTTTTCAATTAAAAAGGGAAAATAAGAGTCAGTTCACGGCGGAGCAGATAAAGATTCTTTGTGAATTACTTTGTATTAAATCTCTTGAAGTAAAAGAAAGAATTTTTTTTGCTTCAAATGTAGACAAAGTGTCAACTTTATAGGAGGGAGGACAACATGAAGAAAACAGAATGGGGAGCAATGGTAAGAAAATCGGTGTTTATGGACAACAATATACCGCCATCCGTGGTGGACAGGTTCGAACAGGAGAATCCGTCAGAGGTGGTGAAAATGAACCCGATTGCCAGAAACAGCCCGAAGCTCTATAACAAAGAAGCATTTGACAAGTGGTGGGTAGAGTGCTGCCAATTACAGCACAAGGCAGTCAGAAGAGGCGTGATGTGAAATGGAAGGGGTAGATGCCGCATGCATGGAAAGGAGACGGCATAATGACGGTGGAACAGATCAGGGATTACACGGCATTGGCAAAACGCTATTCCGAGATTCTTCTTTGCACTGGTGCAAGCTGGAAACCGGAGTACGAAGAGGAGCTGAAGCGCATTGACGAGAAGTTGGCAGTATTTAGAAAGGAAGTTGATTGAATGAGCAGACAGGTATATACAGCGAAAGACCTTCAGGAACTTCCCGGAGTGTAAGAGAGCAAGACATACCAGGTATATCCGTATCATTAATGATGAATCGCCGGAAAAGGAATTTCTGACGGTCAGAGGTAAGGTTCCGGTTGCTTATGTACAGGAAAGGTTCTTCGGGATGGCTGCGGACGGAAGAGGTTAGATGGCAGAAGACGATGATGTTGCAGCATAAAGCAGAGTAAAAAGACAGAAAGCAGGTGAAAGGGATGGGAGTTATAACATTGGTAGTAATGGTTTGGGGCATTGCAGTCATCGGATGTGCGGTAATGAAAAAGATAGCACCCGAGACATTCAAACCATATCTCATATACGTCGTATGTATATGTATTGTGTTTACATGTTTTGTAGGATGGTATACATGCGTGGGCTGATTTCTTCAAACAATACAGTTGCTTTTGCAAAATCAGAATGTAGAATTTCATGGTTTATAGCAACCAATTTGTCAGAAAGATAGCAAGGGGAATATACGAGTGCCAGAAAGTAGTATTCACCATATTTTTTCAAAGAATCAGGGTCTGGAGAAGATATACAACGTCCAGCGTACTTGAGGTAATTTTCGTAGATAGAACGTTTATATAAAACAGTGTTTTTAAAATGCTCTTGTTGAAGCTCTATTTTTTTGATTTTTATCTGGTATCGATTGTTAATGATAGTTGTTGCGATAGGAGAAATAATGGCACATATAGTAAGTATAACAGATATGCTGATTGTCAAGTCGAATTTAGGCATGTTAGATAACCCCGTTTCTTTTAGATTTAGCTCCGGTGAGAGCCTGTACATCAATTATAAGGGGGAGAGCATAGGAAATCAATAGAATAAAAAGGACATAGAATTCATTTCTACACGGCCATTATGAAAATAAGTTATTATACGGTGGATAAGTAATGAGGATATAAGAAGGGGATAGATAATTCGTAGTATAATGTACCGAAATCCGGTATGTGGGAGAGGGATGGTGAAAGGACAAGAAGATGGACTTGGAAAGACAGGATCAGATCAGGCAGCGAAAGGCAGCTGCTGTGATAAGGAGTAAGAAAAGGAATTACCGTGAGATGGAGAGGAATCCGCCTGACAGGAAGGCATACGAGTGTTTCAAAAACGATCCGTACCGGATTCCGGTACGCGGAAGGCAAGAGTGAGGGAAAATGGAAAAGCTGCTACATATTTCAGAGGATTATATAAAAAGGGTCCTACAGACCCATCAGGAACGCCGGGGAGAGATTCATAAACGCCTCATGGCGATCTATGATGAATTGCAGGATACAGACTCCCTGCTCCGTTCTGTTTCCATCAAAAAAATAGAATGGGACAGGATCGGGCATCAGCAAGGGGGGACCAGCGACCTTACTGACATCATGCTGCGCCATCAGCAGGTCGCACGGGAGAATGGCATAGAACTGCGGCAGGAAATGATAAGGCTGACCGAAGAAGAGGAATTGAACAACCGAATCTGGGTGTGTTTCAATTCGATATCCGGTAAAGGACATGACTACCTAAAATATCTGTATGTGAAAGGGTATCCGTATAAGGCAGTGGAACAGGAAAGCGGGGTAAGCCATAAGACCTTTGAGAAAACAAGGCAGGATGCCATAAAGCAGATCCAGCGACTGTGTGAAAGCGATCTGAATAATATTGAGATCATTAACTTGAGCAGGCCGCAGGGCATAAAGAAGGCAAATAAGAAACAGAAGTCAGAGTATGAACAGATGACGCTGGAATTATGAATGAAAGGCTGTCCTATCGGCAGAACGGGGAGAAAGAGAGGGAACCATGAATAAAGTTGTGCTTGTTGGACGTTTGACGAGGGATCCGGAGGTACGGTATTCGCAGGGGGACAACTCCATGGCAGTTGCAAGATATACGGTGGCAGCTGACCGAAGATTCAAGAGGGAGAACGAACCGACTGCGGATTTCATTCCTTGTGTCGTATTCGGACGTTCAGCAGAGTTTGCAGAGAAGTATTTTCGCCGGGGGCTGCGGGTTTCTGTTTCCGGCCGTATCCAGACAGGGAGCTACACCAATAAGGACGGCGTCCGCGTGTATACGACGGAGGTCATTGTTGAAGAGCAGGAGTTTGCTGAGAGCCGGTCAGAACAGACACAGGGCGGTGTACCAGCGCCGGATGCAGACAGTGGGGACGGGTTCATGAACATTCCGGACGGAATAGATGAAGAGCTGCCGTTCAATTAGAAAAACATTAAATCATAAATAAACATAAAAACATACGAAAAATAAAGCGTACCGAAATCCGGTACAGAAAAGGAGAATGAAGATTATGAAGTGTTACGTGATTGGAAATTTAAAGGGAGGTGTCGGAAAAACGACATCGGCGGTCAATCTCGCTTACAGCATGTCCGTGCTGCATAAAAGCGTGCTTGTAGTGGATGCCGATCCGCAGGCGAACCTTACCCCGTTCTTCGTAAAAACAAACCGTCGGGGGCATACGATCAAGGACGTCCTGCAGGATCCGTCCCATGTGCGCAGTGCGGTATACCGCACGAAATTCAGGGGTATCGATATCATCAAGGGGGACACGGAGCTGCTGGAAAGAGACGCAGAACGGACAGGATCCCTCAGGGCGGCGCTCCATGCCCTTGAGGGGCGGTATGACATCTGCATCATCGATACGCGCCCTGCAATGGAAATGATCACCCTGAATGCGCTGTTTGCGGCGGATGCGCTGATCACCCCGGTCTGCCTGGACAAGTTCTGCCGCGACAACCTGCTCCTCGTGGAAGAGAAATATCAGGAATTCTGCTATCAGATGAGGGAAATCGGCTGGAGGATCTTCGCCAATAAGGTGGAAAACAAAAGGAGCCAGAGGAATACATATGTGGATATGGCAGAACGGCATTGCTGGCCGTTCTTGGAGACGTGCATCAGCAAGGGTGCCGTCGTAGAAAATGCATTGGAATACTATAAGCCTGTGCTGAAACACCGGACAGGGAGCCAGGTCGCAGCGGATTATCTGGACCTTGCAAAGGAAATCCTATGCGGACGGGACTGAGGGGGATAAGGGATGGCAAAGATAAGCAGCATCTTCAAAGAAGAGACAAAAAAGGCGGCGCCCCACCCGAAACGGGTCACCCGTTGGATCCATTACACAAAACTGAGGGACAATCAGGGACAGTACCGATATGGGCGGACGGATGAAGAGCGGGGCGCAATGAGGGAAGCGGTCCGGGGGAAGGAAGAAGCCCTTGCGGATCTGATTGAAGCGGACGGGGAGGTCTTGCAGGACCTGCTGGTACGGAAGATAGATACTGATGAATATGAACTGATCGCAGGGCACCACAGGCGGAACGCATGTAAGATCCTTGTGGAGGAACGGGGAAAGGAGCAGTTCGCAATGCTGCCGTGCATCGTCAAGGACGTATCGGACGTGAGGTCGGCGTTCTCCTGTTTCTCTTCCAATGGATATGCGAAAAAGACAGATTACGAGATCATGTGCGAGCTGGAAGGGATGAAGCATCTGCTTGAGACGTACCCGGAGGAATTCCCGGAACTCCAGACCGGACGCATGGTCGAAAAGCTGGCGAAGCAGCTCAACATGAAGAAAAGCACCGTGGGGGAATATACGCAGATCGCCGGGAACCTTGGGGAGAAGGCGATGGAAGGATTCCGGACGGGGCAGATTAAAAAGAGCGCGGCGGTGGAACTGTCCGCACTTCCGGAGGAGGAGCAGGAAAGCCTGGTGGAACAAGGAATGACAAGCTATACGGAAATAAAGACCTACAAAGCCGGACGGAAAGAGAATGTAACAGCGGAAGAAAGCCCCTGTCCTCCGGGGCAGCCGGATAACGTACCGGAATCCGGCACGGAAAAGCCGGAGGGGAACGTACCGAAATCCGGTACGGGAAAGCCGGAGGGGAACGTACCGGAATCCGGTACGGAAAAGCCGGAGGAAGATGTACCGAATTTCGGTACGTTCCCAGAACTAAAGAATCCGGATGAACGGGAAGCATTTGTGAATGCGTATCAAAGCTGGGATGTGTGGTGTAAAAATGAATATACGGAAGAGACCTTTTATCGGTATGACCTGCCGGACGGCGCAGCAATCATCGTGAAAGAATACCCTTACGCCGATTACTGGAATCCTGATAAGGAGAGGACAGGGACGAAGCTGTACCTCCTGCTTCCTGACATGAGGCATTTTAAGAATGCGGAATCATGTATGACGGAAATCAAGGAGCATCTGAAGGGCATGGGAAGAGAGGGAAGAAGATGAAGAAACGGAATAAAGGATTGAAAAGGAAAGTGATCGAATTATTGTCAATCATCGGCATGTTCATCTTGTTAAGATTGCTGGATTTCTTATTTCCTCCGGACACGGTCTGGGTCACGGTTGCGGAAGCCGTTCTGGGGACAGGGATCTTCGGATTGAGTTTTCATCTGCTTACTTCCAAGGAAGGACCGGAACAGGATGATGGCGGGGATTTTGTCTGAGGGGCCGTGCGGTATAGGAAGGGGAGGGATTGATGATATACGTTAAGGCAGTTACAGCATTTATTTTAGCATCAATTGCGGCTGATTCATTGACAAAGATATTCAAACAGGAATACGAGTTAGATTCAAAGAAATCAGTCCTGTTGTATTGGATATTGTTTCTTATTTTATTCATCTCTTTCTTGGCAGTACTGGCTTCTTAGCCATTAGAGTATGAGAAATATTTTGTGTATTAACCATAAAATTATAATCCAAAAAATTGCATTGGCAATAATTTTTGGACCAGTGGATAAATCAGAATTATTTATTCTCTGAAATATAAGGCAGACATCAGAAAAATACGTTGCACTGAATGCTATCAGAAATAAGAAAAATGAGAATAGAATAAAAATAGGATGCCCACTTATAAGAAATAAAGAAAACAGTGATATTCCAAGAGGATACATAGAGTTATATAGTAAAACGGATAAAAAAAGTGTAGAAATGATACTCAAGAGAGTTTCCTCTATAGCGTCAATAATAGAAGATGTATTTTCTGCTAATATACGTCTGAGTATACATAGTAGGACAGTTATTCCGTAGAGAGCTAATAAAGATGCCAATAAAGTTAGAAATTCTTCCTGAGAAAGAACTAGTTTTGACAATAATTCGGTAAATGATTCGGTAAATGATTCTGGCAATATAATCCGTGTTTTATTAATAATTATTTCAGTTAACTTGATGAATTCCTGTGGGAGGAGAATTGTGAAAATGGTAATAATACTCATAACCTGTGGGATTTTGTGAGTTTGCGTTATAAGTAAATTGAGAGCTTTATTTAATAATTCGGACATACGTTTTCTCCTTGTATATGGATATATTTAATTAAATTATATCAAAAATCGTATTATATTTAAAGCGGTACTTGGTAGCAAAAATACTTTGAGAGGGTATTCCTGCCTTGCGGAACGGACGGAAAGAGAGTGTGGTTCCGTTGCCGTGGCTGCGAAAGCACAAGGCGGGCTGCATGCCTGATTTTGGGCGTGCACGTATGTTTTTGCGTACCGGCAGGGAAATTCTCCTCCTGCCGGTATGAGAAGGAGAATAGGACATGCAGAGAATGAACGAAAGGACGTAGGGATATGAAAGAAGAATTGTTGAAAATTGCACAGGAATCTTTATCGGATGATGAAATGGCCGCAATCGTAAAGGAAAAGTTCAAAGCCGCATTTGAGAAAGCGGTAGAGAGCGCATTTTCATGGGGAGCCGTGAAAGATGCAATCAAAAACAAAGTGGATGAGGTCATGGTCCCGTATATAGAAAAAAATGATTTTTCGGCATACCTGCCGAAGCTGGACAGCGTATTGACTGAAATCGTGAATCAGGATGCCTGCCTTGGGAATAAACAGATACTTGAGAATTTTAAAGACCTGATGTTGGAACCGGAATGCAGGGAAATCAAAGCAACGGATTTGTTCAAGGTATGGATCGGGCAGTGTGAAAAGGATATCGATACAGATGATTTGGAAATCTGTTATGACGATGGGGTATCGTACTGTCCGGTTGAATGTGAAATGAGATTCGAGGAACAGGACAAGCCATCATGGAGCAACTTTAGGCGTGGTGCGATTGTATTTGAGAATGAGCATGATGATAGCCTGAACGTTGAAATTCCGGTATCAAAATGGGATGATATCGGAGACAAGCAGTGGAAGATATCGATTACAAATGATGTGATGATTTCCTCGCTGAGATGCTTGAATGAGTTCCAGATACTCCTGCTCAGGCTGGAACGGGCAAGGACAGGCATTATAGTTGATAAAGAGCATGATTATGGAGAAATCTATCCGGAGAAAGAGCCGGAGGCAACGTTCAGTTAATTTATTGAAAGGGGATCGGAACCCCGGCCGGGTGAGATGCATCGGTTCCTTTTGAAGAAGATGAGGCAGACAAAGAAAAACAACAAAGAAGTATTCCACTCAAGGGTGTACACGGAAAGGCCTGCATACGCAGATTTTGACGCACCGAACAAGTTTCAGGCTATACAGTCCATTATCGCAAAGAGACTATATGAACATCCAAATGCGATATGTTCATATTCCGGGGGAAGTGACAGTGATATTATGATTGACTTGGTTGAGCGCACAAGAAGAGCGTTTGGCTTCCCGGAAATAAGATACTGCTTTTTCAACACAGGGCTTGAGATGAAAGCAATAAAAGACCATGTGAAGGAAGCCGAAGAGAAGTATGGTGTTGAGATAACGAAGTATAAGCCGAAGAAAAACATCGTGCAGGCTACGAGGGAGTACGGGATTCCGTTCATTTCCAAAATTGTTTCAAGCGCAATGGAGACCGTACAGAAGAAAGGGATTCCATTCTCCATCAGGGAAGAATATGACAATGCACAGGACAAAGCAGCCATAAGGGTGGAACTAAGGGAACGGTATCCGAAAGCGGAGCAGGGAATCAATTTCCTGTGCTGCTGCAACAGGGACGGTGAACCAAGACCGAACATCCAGCTCGTGATTGATTCATCGAAATACCTGTACGAGTTCATGAAAGAGAATCCATGCGATTTTAAAATCAGTGCAAAGTGCTGTGATTGCTGTAAGAAGCAGATTGCTCACAAGGTATAGTCAGGATATGAGATGGTCATTACCGGCGAGAGAAGGGATGAAGGCGGCATGAGGTCCGTACCAAAGTCAAAAGACGCAAACGGGACGATGTGCTTCTCGGAAACAAGTGACGGGCAGTTCCGGTTGAAACCACTGTATTATGTATCAGACGCAGACAAGGCATGGTATAAAGAGCGGTATGGGATACGGTACTCGGATGCCTACGAAGTGTACGGATTGAAAAGGACGGGCTGCTGCGGATGCAGTATATCTTCAAGGGCGGTCGAGGATCTGGAAAAGATAAGGCCGTATGAACCGAATGTTGTCAAGGCGGCATGGAACATTTTCGGGGACAGCTACAGGTACAGACAGAAATATAACGAATTCAAGAAGATGAAGCAGGCAGAAGCCAAGAATGCAGGGCAGATGAGCCTCTTTGATTTGGAGGGATTATGAAGGTAGCATTGATAGATGTAGATGGACATAACTTTCCTTCCTTGCCTCTTATGAAG
>ERZ808046.1359-NODE-1359-length-11136-cov-4.034271_pt1 | contig 11136 bp, 8 predicted proteins | sample MGYA00380196_ERZ808046 | MGnify/ENA primary metagenome ERZ808046 (study PRJEB31490, sample SAMN06133421) | mouse gut metagenome | isolation source: Z6_2 | host: mice | place: China: Chengdu | collected 2015-05 ...
CCTAGACATATAAAATACCCTCCAAGTATAAGATGAATTTTCTATTTCATCTGTATACTTAGAGGGCATTATAGCCAACCGCCTTTAGAATACTCTTGCCCACACCCACATTATAACTGTAAATGTATACGTTTTCAATATAAAAATAGGATATATTTAAAAAGCTGTACCATGAGCGAGGATCAAATGAAAATTTAAATAGGCTTCTGAGAGAGTATATTCCAAAGAAAACGTCTTTTTCAAAATTATCTCAAGCAGAACTTAAAACTTACGTAAATGAACTAAATGACCGTCCTAAGAAATTGAATGGATTTAAAACTTGTCGAGAAGCGTTCAAAAGAGAATTAGGGAGACTTAAAGATACCGAAAAATAGTAGGGTAGATAAATATATATTCAAAAACAATGTTTAAGACTAATTTAAATTGTTGAACTTTTTCTTGACAGTCGCCCGATGAATTCTAGTCCTACAATCTAAAATTAATTGCAACATATAGTAAATCATACCCAATATAGAGCTATTTATAATTAGGAATTCAATCAATAACTTTGATATAATAGTATTTTTGATTATTTAGGTATATTCATTATATGTATTTTTATTGATTATGTAGGAGCATTAGTATGGGACATGGACATTTAACTTTAGATGAAAGAGCAAAGATAGAGCTTTTATGGAAACAAGGGAGGCGTATGGCTGATATAGCTAGGGAATTAGGTAGGCATAGAAGTACCATTTCTAGAGAGATAAGAAGATCTCAAGATTTTGAAGATTATAAAGAGCTGATGCCTAAAAAGCGAATGAAAATCTTTAGATATGACGCTAAAAGCGCTGAATTTAAGGCTAGGTTAAGATGGGAGACCGTGGGACGAAAATCACTTTATAGCAGCTATACGGGTAGAAAAGTCAATAAGTATCTGCGTAAAAAGTATTCTCCAGAACAAATAGCATACGGCACAAAGGATGTGACTGTATCTAAAAATACGATATACAACTGGATCTATCGAGGAAAGCTTGAAATTAGCCGATCTGACTTACGAAGAAGACGCAATAAAAAAGGAAAAAGAGTACGAGAATCAGAGGCTGAAATGAACAGAGAATTGATAAAAGGTAGATCAATAGAATTCCGTCCAAAGCAAGCAAATACTCGTTCAGAAACGTGATAGCAAAGATGTGATAGCTACATTTAGCGAGCGTAAGACACGTTTCTTGTTTGCAGTTAAAATTAAGTCAAAGTCAGGCACATTTCTAATTCCAGCAATAGACACGTTTATGTCGTTGTATGGTGAGTATGCACGCTCCATAACATGCGATCACGGTACTGAAATTACAAATACTACCTTGGTTAATCAAATCGGCATTTTCTAAGTTGTCACAGATGGATTTAAAAAGCTAAAGGTGAAATGGGGAAAAGTTAATATATATTCAATATAAAGGTTTAAGCTTTTTAAAAATTGTTACATTTAATATCGACTTTCTCACAACACATTCTAGTTTACATAATATACATTATAAAAAGTAGTTTTGGTAGCTAAAATAAACAGTTAGTATTATATACATAACTGTTTATTTTAGCTATATCTTTATCATTAGCTCATCAGTATCGAGCCAGACTTCTTGACCTAGCGGAATCGTAAATATTGGCTGGGTATGTCCAAAATCTAGATCATACATTACGGGTATCTCTTTTAGGATCGGAAATTTATCCAAGATATATAACAATCGTTGCTCTGTCATCTGGGATGTTTTGGGAAAACGCCCTAATAAAAGCGCCCGTGGCCGTTTAGCTAGTTGTAATACTTGCGCCAACAACCTAGAAAAATCTAGCCAAGTTTCACCATCATCTGCAAATTCGAGCAAAATTATCTTATCCTCAAAATCTGGTTGGTATGGTGTTCCAGCCAACAAAAACAACGTGTTGACATTACCGCCAACTGTTTGGCCATGGACACGTCCTGAGGTATAAACTTTCCAAGCTGTTGGATAAAATGTCCGCTTGCTGTCGGATAAAAACCACTCATCGCTTGACCATGTCTGTGATGGTCGAAGCTCGTAATGCTTTTGGGTCAGTGCTTGTATAAAAGCGTTATCTTGATAAGCCCCTGCTTTATCTAGCATTTTCAACGTTATGTAAGCGGGTCCATAATAGGTAACTAGCCCTGTTTTAGCTGTGATCGCATTAGCAAGCGCTGTGAAATCTGAAAAACCACAGATGATCTTGGGATTATTGGCTATCAGATCAAAATCTAGGTATGGTAATAACTCATTTGATGTAAAACCACCGATCACTGTTTGGATCGCTTTGACATTAGGATCGCTAAATGCAGTATGAATATCATCTATCCGCTCAGAAATGCTGTTAGTGCCATCTAAAGTCATCCCTGATACATAGTTACCAAAAGTGACCTTAAAGCCCAGCTGTGTTAATTTTTCTTGTGCTGTTTGATTAGCAGCAAAACCACCGACACAATCAAGAGTACGACTAGGTGCAATGATCCTGATCTCATCATTTTGTTTCAAGCGTGCGGGTATCAACATAAACATCCCTACTTTCTAAAAGATATTGAACAAATTTTAGCATACAAATTTCATAAAATAAAAAATATCGACCCTAAGCCACTTGACTTTGGGTCGATATTAATTAATCACCATATGAATTGATATATTCGTGTGCATTATTCCAAAATGGAACTTTGACAACGCCTAAGATCTTAGAACGTGGTACAAAGCCATAGGAACGACTGTCATTGGAAACTTCACGATTATCACCTAAAACAAAGTATTCATCTTTAGGAACTGTAAATGCGCGTCCAGTACCAAGAGTCACACCCTTATCTTCGGCATTTGAGATCGATAAAGTTCCTTCTTTTTGTTGCTCAGTAGTGATATATCCTTGAGATTGGAATTTTCCGTTAACATAGAGTTTACCATCATTTTTGTATTCGATCTTATCTCCAGGTAAACCGATCACACGCTTAACGTATTTTGTGCCATCGGTCACACCAGGACGATCGTCAACGCCTTTAGCGCTGAAAACAACGACGGTATCACGTTTTATCTTAGCATGTTTTAACATGATCACGCGTTCGTTATTTTGGAGATTAGGATACATCGACAAGCCATCAACTTTGACAAATGATAGGAACATATCGATAAAAAGTGCAATAAGAAGTCCGACAACAACGGGCCAGATCCAGCCCATGATATTTTTAAATGTTGACATCTAATTTTTCCTCCAACGTTTTTAAGTAATTAAAGCTGTTAACTTGTTCTAAAGCATCAGTCTGATCTTTTAAGACGATCTCAAAGATATTGGTCGCATCTTCATTCAGTAAGGGTAAAACTTTTTTCCAATTGATCTTACCCTTACCAAGTTCTAAGCTATCATGTGTTTTACCCAACGAGTCAACTAAATGATAATGAACGATATTTTGCTTCAAACAAGCTAAGGCGGTCATTAATTTAGTGTTATCCCACTGCCACTTGATAAAGCAATGCGATGTATCAAAGGCTAACCGATAATCACGAGCTAAGATCTTAGCATCTAGCGCTTCATCCCCATAGTAAAATACTGGTGAGATCGAATTTTCAAACATTACATGCTCTTTACCAAGATCTTTAAAATGGTCTAAGCGCTTAAAAACGTATTCTTCAGCATGTTCTAAATCAGGATATAAACTGAGAAATTCAGCCGTTTGGCGCGAATAAGATCCATGGATCAATACTTGAACATTTTTGTCATAAGCTAATTGTAACAAATCTAAGGAACTTTGCTCAATAAATCGATACAGCTCTGGCAATTTAGCTTCAGGCGTCAAAAGTTCGGTAAAATACTCACGGTAACGCATGGGGTGATGTAATACGATATGGTTTATTCCCGCATCTTTGACTTGATCGATACCATAGGCCAAACGTTTCAGTCCATCCCTAGTAAAATCATTTTCAGCGGTATAGAATTCAAAAACATTTGGCTGATATTGTAGCCGATCCTTGATCTGTTCAGGGTCAGAACTAGCTTTCAAGCCTAGATCGATTTTTTTCATAAAATCAGCTCCTTCTCAAAAAAACCGGATAGGTCATACTACCGATCCAGTTTAAAATATATATCATTATTTATCGATATCTTCCATCCAACCAAGGGCGAGTGCGTTTTCGCCTAAATGAGTCCCGATAACGGGACCAAAATAGCTGATCTCGATCGAGTTGTTTGGATATTTTTTAGCAAGTTTAGCTTCCCATTCTTTGGCCGCTTCTTCGTTGTTAGCATGGATCACAAGCATTTTGATCGGATAAGTTAGATCTTTTGTATCTTCTTCAAATAGATCTTCAACACGTTTTAAAGCGCGTTTAGATGAACGAACTTTATCGAAAGCTACGATCTTGTCAGTCTCATCATCAAAAGTCAAGATCGGTTTGATCTTAAGTACACTGCCGACAAAAGCTGCAGCGTTAGATAGTCGACCACCACGCACTAAGTTTTGAAGATCATCAACGACAAAATATTCGTTGATCGTTTTCTTTAAATGATCTAAACGGGCTAAGATCTCATCTAAATTTTTCCCTTGTTTGGCCATTCGAGCCGCTTCGATCGCTAAGTAACCCATCAACAAAACGGTGATCTCTGAATCTACAGGTACAACTTGGATATTATCGACCGTATCTTTGACTGTTTCCAAAGTTTGAACTAACCCAGAGATCGTACCGGCTAAGTGGATACTGATCACAGCATCATAGCCCTGGTCACCTAAAGACTCATAAAGTTCGATCAATTTGCCGATCGGTGGTTGTGAGGTACTAGGGAAAGTTTCCGAAGTCCGTAACTTTTCATAAAATTCTTCAGTAGTAATATCAATACCTTCATCATAGCTTTTACCATCGAGAATAAACGGGATAGGAACGATATGGATATCATTTTCTTTGATCTGTTCCGCGCTTAGATAGGCTGTACTGTCGGTAACAACAGCTATTTTCATAAAATTACACCTACTTTAATTATTATTGCAAATCCTATCATAACACACAAATAAGTTAGTTACTAGCACAGTTCTTACTCGTGCGCGTTCAACAAGCCACTTTTAGACGAGCTTTAAGAATAAATTATATCATTAGATAACAAACTTTACACAGATAACTTTGCTCTTTTTTGAAATAAAGGCTACAATATTAAGTGAAACTTTTTAAAGGAGGCTTTTAACATGGCATTTGATGGTATTTTTACCCGTGCAATGGCTAACGAATTAAATGAGCTTCTCTTAGAGGGACGCGTGATGAAGATCTCGCAACCTTACGCCAATGAAGTCATCCTAACGATTCGCCAAAATCGCCATAATTATCCTGTTTTATTATCAGCCCATCCCAATTATGCGCGTGTTCAGGTCACTGAGATCCCATATACCAATCCCCCCGTCCCGACTAATTTTACGATGGTCTTACGTAAGTATTTAGAAGGTGCTAAGCTAGTAAAACTTGAGCAATTGAATTGTGATCGAGTTCTCAATTTCTATTTTATGACTCGAAATGAACTCGGTGATCGGTTACCGTTGATCTTAAGCGTTGAGATCATGGGACGTTATAGCAATATCATCTTGGTAGAACAAGAGACCAATAAGATCTTAGATACTGTAAAGCATGTCGGGATGGATCAAAATCGTTATCGGACGCTATTACCCGGGGCTACCTATAAGAATCCCCCTGCCCAAACTAAACGCGATCCTTTTTTAGATCAAGATAAGCTTTATTTAGAGTTAGTTAAAGATCACCCGAATCGAGAAGTCTTAGCTATGCAACTTGTCAAGACGTATCAAGGACTATCGCGGCAAAGCGCCCTACAATTAGCTAAGATGCTTCATGAAGAGCGCGACCTAAGCACTAGTTTTAACGCCTTTTTAGAACAAACTAAGCATCCCAAAGCTAATATCTTTACCGAAAAAAATAAGCTAGCCTTTGATATTTTTACACACCATACGACTCAACAAGAATTTGTGACTTTAAGTGAGATGCTTGATAGCTACTATCAAGAAAAAGCTGTACGTGATCGTGTTTTTCACCAAGGTGCAAAATTGATCCATGTCGTTAAAAAAGAATTGTCTAAAAACCAAACTAAGCTTAAAAAATTGACTAAGGAGCTCAAAAATACGGATAAAGCCGATGGTCTTCGGGTCAAAGGTGAATTGCTGACGACTTATCTTTATCAGGTAAAGCCAAATGCGACAAGTGTGACGCTGCCTAATTATTATGATGGTGAAAAGCCCGTCAAAATTACCCTCTCCCCCCAACTTTCACCAGCGCAAAACTCACAAAAGTATTTCAAAAAATACCAAAAACTAAAAAATGCGGTTACGCACATAGAGCAACAATTAGCTTTAACTAAAGCTGAGATCGCATATTTAGAAAGTGTACAGATGCAATTAGAACTAGCCCAACCAAGTGATCTAAATGACATCGAACTCGAATTACAAACAGCAGGTTATTTGACCCAAACTAAGCAACAAAAAAAGCGTAAACCAAAATTAAGCAAACCAGAAACCTTTGTTGCTACTGACGGGACTGAGATCTCAGTCGGGAAAAATAATTTGCAAAATGATCGTTTGTCGTTAAAAACAGCACAAAAAAATCACTATTGGCTCCACGTAAAAGACATCCCTGGCTCTCATGTGATCGTGCATAGTTCCCAGCCGACCCAAGAAACCTTACTGCAAGCTGCTAGTCTAGCGGCCTACTATTCTAAGGCTCGTAGCTCAGCCAATGTTCCTGTCGATTACGTACAAGTTCGCCATCTTAGAAAGCCTAATGGTGCTAAACCAGGTTTTGTGATCTATGAAGGCCAAAAGACCCTTTATGTTACGCCAGACAAAGCACTAGTAGCTAAATTAAAAAATTAAATATATCCAAAAAGAGTATGCTATCAACTTGGATAACATACTCTTTTTGCTTATTCAGTTTCAGTATTTTCTAGCGTATAGAGTCGTATATTTTGTGGTTCACCCTCGGTCTTAGCATCAAACACATATGATCCATTAGAATAGCGCTCATTAAAGTTATGGGCATTTGGTTCAACGGTGATCACTTTTTCAGTCTCAGTGGTAACTTCTAATCGTTGATCAGGTACGATCAAAAATGCAGTGAATACTCGATGTGGTTTGCTCTTTAGTTCCCGTAAGATCTGTACTCCCCGGCGAGCACGTGAGGTCATTGGAATTTCAGTGACTTTCATCTTCTTAAATGATCCTCGTGTCGTTAATAATCCAAGTGCACTTTGCTCATCGGCTAATAAGACAGCCACTAAAGTATCATCACGTAGATCCATACATTTGACCCCCGCTGCTCGTGCTCCTGTTGTTGGAACTTCAGCTAGATCATAACGTAGACCGTAACCATTATAAGATACACAGACTAATTGTTTGTTTTCAGTTGTGTAATACAATGAAATAACTTCATCAGTCGGTGTTTTGAGTGTGATATAACGGCTAGCCCGTGACTTGTAAGTCCGACCAGGTTTTAGATCGACTAGTGCGGTCTGCTTGATAAAGCCTTCTTTAGTTGCAAAGACAAAGTTTCCTGGTTCGTCTAAACTCTTGAAAACTTTAGCAAAAATGACACGCTCATCTACATCTAGACCCACCGTTTGTGAGAGATGTTCCCCTGTATCTTTAAAGCGGGCTTCGGTGATCTCGTGAACTGGACGATAGATCACATTTCCCTTGTTGGTAAAGATAAAGAGATGATCTAACGTGTTGACCGTCGTTTGGAGGACTGGTTCATCGTCTTCGCGTAAGCCATTATCATTAGCATCTGATGCATTGAAAGAACGCAATGATGAGCGTTTAACATAACCCTCACGTGAAATCTGAACGATCACATCTTCTTGAGCAACTAAGACTTCAGTTTCGATCTTAAGAGAGGCGATCTTAGCTTGGATCTCAGTTTTACGTGGAGATGCGTACTTTTTGGCGATCGTTTGTAATTCTTGGCGAATGACTTTATCTAATTCCTTAGGATCACTTAAGATCTTTTCGTATTTAGCGATCGCTTTTTTAAGAGTAGCTGCTTCGTTTTCAAGTTCAGTCACGTCAGTATTCGTTAACCGATACAATTGTAGGGCAACGATCGCGTCAGCTTGTTTTTCAGTGAAATCAAACTGCTGAACTAAATTCTTAGTAGCATCTTTACGATTTTTAGAAGCACGAATGACTTTGATGACTTGATCTAAGATCGATAAAGCTTTGATCAGCCCAATAACGATATGTTCTCTTTGTTTAGCTTTATTTAGATCAAATTCAGTCCGTTTAGTTGTAACTGCTCGTTGATGCTCTAAATATGAAGTCAAGATCTGTTTTAAGCCAACATGTTTAGGGCGCATATGATCGATCGCGACCATGTTGAAGTTATAGGAGATTTGAAGATCAGTATTTTTGAAGAGATAATTCAAGATCCCTTCAGCATTGGCATTTTTCTTTAGCTCGATCACGATCCGTAAACCGTCACGGTCACTTTCATCCCGAACTTCAGTGATCCCTTCAACTTTTTTGAGTAACCGGATCTCATCTATTTTTTTGACTAAAACGGCTTTATTAACTTCATAAGGTATCTCAGTGACTACGAGCGAAGATTTTCCACCACGGAGGGCTTCGATCGCAGTCTTGGCGCGCAACATCGCACGACCACGACCAGTTTCATAGGCTTTCTTGATCCCATCTAAACCTTGCAAGATCCCACCGGTCGGGAAATCAGGTCCCTTGATAAATTGCATCAACTCTTCTAAGCTTGCTTCAGGGTGTTTCATCAAGTAGATCGTTGCTTGGATCGTTTCATCTAAGTTGTGGGTCGGGATCTCGGTTGCGTATCCCGCTGAGATCCCTGTAGCACCGTTTACTAATAAGTTAGGGAAACGGGCCGGTAAAACAGTTGGTTCATATTCCGTATCATCAAAGTTTAGGACCATATCAACTGTCTTTTTATCGATATCTTTAAGCATTTCAGCAGCGATCATTGACAGACGTGCTTCAGTATAACGCATCGCAGCAGGCGGATCGCCATCCATTGAACCGTTATTACCGTGCATTTCGATCAACGGCTCGCGTAACTTCCAATCTTGACTCAAACGCACCATCGCTTCGTAGATCGAACTATCGCCGTGGGGATGGAAATTACCCATCACGTTCCCCACAGATTTAGCCGATTTTCTAAATGGTTTATCGAATGTATTTTTATCTTCGTGCATTGCAAATAAGATCCGGCGTTGCACGGGTTTTAACCCATCCCGAATATCAGGTAAGGCGCGCTCTTGGATGATGTATTTAGAATAACGTCCAAAACGTTCACCCATAACGGCTTCCAAGGATAGTTCTTGGATATTTTGTTCAGACATTTACAAATTTCTCCTAACTATGCTTTATCTTCTGTTTCATGAGCTTTATTAGCTAAAGTCGTATCTAATAAGCTTCCATCTTCTTCTAAGGTGAACTGGACATTTTTCTCGATCCATTTGCGTCGTGGCTCGACTTTATCACCCATCAAGGTCGTGACCCGCTTTTCAGCTAGGGCATCATCATCGATCTTGACTCTGACCAAAGTTCTTGTTTTTGGATCCATCGTTGTTTCCCAAAGTTGATCAGCATTCATTTCACCGAGACCTTTGAAGCGTTGTAAGGTATAACCCTTACCGATCGCTTTAGCTTGTTTTTCCAATTCCTCGTCAGTCCAAGCGTAACGTACTTGAAGTTTTTTATTAACACTTTTTTGGAGCTTATATAATGGAGGTAAAGCGATATATACTCGTCCTGCATTGATCATTGGACGCATGTATTTATAGAAGAAAGTCAATAATAGCGTCTGGATGTGGGCACCGTCAGTATCGGCATCGGTCATGATGATGATCTTGTCATAGTTGGCATCTTCAAGCTCAAATTCAGCACCAACACCTGCACCGATCGTATAGATCATCGTGTTGATCTCTTCATTTTTCAAGATATCTTGCAACTTAGCCTTTTGTGTATTTAAAACTTTCCCACGTAACGGTAGGATCGCTTGGAATTTACGGTCACGCCCTTGTTTAGCAGATCCACCAGCTGAATCACCTTCGACAAGGAACAATTCATTGCGTTTAGCGTTACGTGATTGCGCAGGAGTCAATTTACCTGAAAGTAAACGATCTTTTTTATGCCGTTTTTTGCCATTTCGACTTTCATCTCGCGCTTTACGAGCAGCTTCCCGAGCCTCTCTAGCTTTGATAGATTTTTTAACAAGATCTTTAGCGAAATCGCCATTTTCCAGCAAATAGTAGTTTAATTGCTCATTGACAATGTTATCAACGATCGTCCGAGCTTCAGGAGTCCCCAACTTACCCTTTGTTTGTCCTTCAAATTGCAATAATTCTTCAGGAATGCGGACAGAAACGATGGCTGAAAGGCCTTCACGAACATCGCTACCTTCAAGATTTTTATCTTTGTCCTTTAAAAGACCAACTTTACGCGCGTATTCATTGAATGCTTTAGTCCAAGCAGCTTTCATCCCTGCTTCGTGTGTTCCACCATCTTTAGTGCGGACATTATTAACAAATGACATGATATTTTCTGAGTAACCATCATTGTATTGACCAGCCACTTCAACTTCGACGCCATCTTTTTGTCCTTCAAAATACATCACATCGCCTAATGTATCTTTATCTTCATTTAAATAGGAAACAAACTCTTTGATCCCGTCTTCAAATAAGAAGACATCTTGAGTATCTGTTCGTTCATCAGTCAAAACGATCTTGACACCTTTTAATAAGAAGGCCGATTCACGTAGCCGTTCTGCTAAAGTATCATAATTGAATTTTGTTGTTGAAAAGATCTCCGGATCAGGCTTAAAAGTGACTGTAGTTCCACTGTTTTTCTTTGTTTTGCCTAATTTTTTGAGAGTTCCGACTGGTTGACCGCCATTTTCAAAATCTTCTTCGTACTCAACACCATCACGAACTGTATTGACAGTCAAGCTAGAAGATAGTGCGTTTACAACGGAAGCCCCAACACCGTGAAGACCACCCGATGTTTTATAGTCACCTTGACCAAATTTTCCCCCAGCATGTAACACTGTGAAAATAACTTCGACCGTTGGGATCCCCATGGCATGCATCCCAACTGACATCCCGCGCCCG
>ERZ808046.1360-NODE-1360-length-11127-cov-4.978281_pt1 | contig 11127 bp, 8 predicted proteins | sample MGYA00380196_ERZ808046 | MGnify/ENA primary metagenome ERZ808046 (study PRJEB31490, sample SAMN06133421) | mouse gut metagenome | isolation source: Z6_2 | host: mice | place: China: Chengdu | collected 2015-05 ...
TAACATTTCTATCGCCTCTATCTTTAGTATATCCCTCTTGTCAATAGAAGTGTTATTTTATTGGTTTGCTATAGAAACAACAGATATTGCTGAAATAGAAGACTACAAAAGAGCAAATGCTATGGTAGATGAATATGGAACACCTACCGCAAATGCACATATGTTAACAGACTATATTGGTAATGTGGAAGTCAGTGCATTACATGATGAAGCAAATCTTGATGAAATCAAAGATGTTGAAATGATAGAAAATATGTTATGGATAAATTTGTTAGTACCTAAAGCAATTATTACAGGGGGGCAGAATATCAACAGAGATGTATTAAAAGTGCAGTATCCTCACTATTTACAGACATTAGAAAATATTACGGATAGGCTAGAATATGGGGATAACGGCGTTTATTCCGGATACAGAGCAATAATAGATTTACAACTTTTACTTTTGGGCATCAATCCAGAAAGTATTTATTATGATATTGTTTGGAGCAGAAAAACAGAAGAAAGTACAGCGGAAAGAATAGAAAGCATACAAAACGCATTGGCAAAAGGCGGAGGCAAACAGCTTATTAGTCATGAAAAAGCGATACAACTTGTTGCAGATGATTTTGATATAGAAGACCCAAATGTGATGTATCAAAAAATATTAGAGGAAAATAAAGTAAAACAAAATCAGAAAAATACAGAAGAAACACAGCAACAAAAAGAAGAAAAAGAAATAAAAAAAAAGAATATAACTTCTGATGCAGAAGCATTGACAGATGAATTAAAACAGGATTTTGATGAAATAGAAAGACTTTTCAAAGAGTTTACTCAAAAATGGAAGTCTTTTTTTAGTGGAATTTGGGAAAGTGTCAAACAAAGTACAGCTGAAAATATAGAATATAATATCAAAGAAGCATGGCAGAAGCAAGACAAAGGGTTTTATATGGAGTATATCAAGAATGCCTATGATTTAGGGAAAAAAAGAGCAGAAAATATTACAGAACAAGTATTACAAGATGATATATCTGTACCTAAAAATGATATTGGTATTGAAAAAAATGATATTTATGAGGAATTATTAGAAAATTCTCTTGATAGAGTATCTGAAATGGAAAAAAATACAATAGAGCAAGTACGCAAAATATTGGCTGAAGGGTATCAAGAAGGGGAAGGCTGGAAGGAATTAAAAAATAAAATAGAAAAAATAGTTAAAAATCCAGCTAGAGCTGAAATGATAGCCATTACAGAATTGGGTTTTGCCTACAATATGAGTACTAAAAATACATATAAAGGAGCTGGAGCGAAAAAAGTTGCATGGCACGCCTCTATTGATATAAAAACTTGTGATACTTGTCGTAGCTTACACGGACAGGTGTTTGATATTGATAATGCACCAGATAATCCAGCACACCCACGATGTAGATGTACGTGGTTGCCCGTATTTTCAGAGGGAAAACGTCAAAATACTAGTGCAACAATAAAAGGTCAAGATGAGGAAGATTTAAAGAAAATTATTAGACGAAATTCTAAAAAAAGAAAAAGAAAAAAAGAGAATATAAAAACTATGTCCTATAATGATTTACCTGAAAATATAAGAATACCATTTGAAGAAGGTTTAAAATATGCAAATGATGATACAAGGGAATTATTAGAAAGACAATTAAAAAATACAAGGTTTGCATTTTCAGATGAAAGAAATGCTTATAGTAGAGAATATGATTATATAAAATTGAAGCCAGATATTTATAAAACACCTTCTACTATAGCACATGAAGTATTCCATCAAATAGATGCAGAAAATGAAATTACTAAAAAAGGTATTTTCAAAAAGGCATTAGAACAAGATTATGAGAGAATATTGTTTTTAAGTGAAGGAAATATTAAAGAATATATGAAAAAGAATTATAAAAATGCAATTTATTATAATGAAGATAATGAAATACGTTTAATGAAGGAATATAGAGGAATTTCTGATATGTTAAGTGGTTTAACAAAAAATAAAGTGTTTTTAGGTTATGGACATAGAAATAGCTATTGGGAAAAAGACGAATTAAATCTTTCTAAAGAAGCATGGGCGCAATATGGTAGAACAACATATGATAATTATAATGAACCTATAGAAATGCTTCAGTTCTTGTTCCCTAATTTTTATCAACGTGTTATAATAGAAATAAAAGTGTTGAAGAAAAGGTGATATAGATGTCTTGGCAAGGTTTGTGGCAAGGTAAAATGACAGAAGAATTGAAAGATTTGCATACACAATATAGAAAAATGTTTAATGGATTTGACGCATGTGGCTATGAAGAAATTTCGTACGAGGGATTAACTTATGAGGAATATGTAGGATATATCAAGGAAAGTTTAAAACAAGGCAAAGAATTGCCTAATATTATGTACCCTGATATTGATGATAATGATGAGGAATATTCCTGATAACAAAAGAAAATATAAAGAAATATTGACCTGAACAAGTCATTAAACCGTTCTTTTTTTATTGCAGGAAAAAATTAAGAGATTTTTAAAAGTGTTTTAAAAAGCATTTAAAAGCGTTTTAAGACACTTTTTTAATGAGATGTAAAAAGTATCAGTGAAAAAAAGTTAAACGAAAAGAAAAAGAGTTAAACAGGTTTTAAACATGGTCTGTAAATAATGAGGTGATGATTTTGCAAAAAGACGCTGATTTTTGTATAGAACAGGCGAAAGCAATATTAGATGAACAAGGACAAAAAAGTGGCTGGTACAAGCAAATTGTAGCAAAAGTAGATTTTTTAAACGGAAATGACAGATTATACCCGAAACAAGTGTATCAATATGCATTAGAAGAACTGAAAAAAGAAGGGTTTCCCTATGCAGGAGAACACCCTCACCCCAAACCCTACAGAGGAACAGATGGCAATATTTATTTTACAACGTCGATTCCTCACAGTGCTGTCAAATTTAGAGATGCCTATATTGATGAACAAAATAATGTATGGGCGGAATATAAGCCACTGGATACGGAAATGGGAAGGCAAGTAAAAACATTTTTAGATAATGGTTTGCCTATTGGATTTTCAAACAGAATGAGGGGAACTTCTCGAAAAGAAAACAGAAATGGAAAAGTTGTTCAGATAGCTAAAAAACTAAAATTATATACTTGGGACGTGGTATTGAATCCAGCAGAAAAAAGTGCTTTACAGCTACCCATTGTATTAGATGATATAGAGGAGGAAAATATGAATTTTTTTGATATGAGTTTGAAAGAACTGGAAAAATGGAAAGAACAAAACAAAAATGCGGAAGAAAGTGAAATTTCACTTTGCGACAGTGTTATTGCACTGAAAAAACAAACAGAAGAAGCGAAACAAAGAGAAAAAGAAACAAAAGAACAGATGCAAGCAATGACGGATGAAATCGAGGCAAAAAAACAAAAAGAACAGGCACAGCAATATCTTTTTGATGAAGTAGAAAAATTGAATTATACAAAAAATGTAAAAGAAGCAATATTAAAAAAAGGGAAAAATATTGAAAATAAAGAAAATGTGACTGACTTTTTACAACAAGAAAGAACATTTTTAGATGCCTTAGAAATAGAAAATAAATTAAAGGAATTGGGTATGACAAAAGAAGAAGGAAAAACAAAAGCGATAGTAACAGAAGGAAAAGAGTTTTCCATACTGGATAGCATGATGGAAGAAATGGACAAGGAATTGCAAAAAAGGGACAACAGTTTCTTTATTGATAAAGAACTGAGAAAAGCAAACAATGCTATTGTGGATAGTGTGCTAAAAAGCATGGAAAGAAAAAAGGACAAAGAAACAAAAGCATTTTTAGATGCACTGAAAAAAGAAAAAAGTGTATATTTAGATGAAACAACTCCAGCAATCGCAGATACAGGAGCATTTGCTCAATCCGCAAATATTTCTCTTGCGATATTAAAACAAGCATGGCAGGATATTCAATTTTTACAGTTATGTATGGTAGAAGGATTTAGCGGAAGTACTTACAAAATGCCTGTGGAATTTCAAAGCCACGATTTATACAGCGAGGAAGATTTTGCTGTGGGAGAATTGGACAGTATCCCTACAGAAAATGTACAGACATTTTTATTGGAATTTGGCGCACAGTGGCTAAAAAAAGGCTTTATTGTTACAAAAGAAGCACAAAAAGAATTATTAAGCAGTCCTATGAGATATGATGTCATAGCAGCAAATGCAGCAAGTATTGCAAACAGATTTCAGAGAATCATTGACAGAATGATTTCTACAGAAATGCTTGCTAGAGCTGACGAATATGCTGCAAAGCAAGTAGTAGAAGAAACTGTTTCTGCAAGTGAAGTAGAAGAATTGACAGAAGGAGAAAATATTCCAGAAGGCAGCAATGCAAAGTGGAAAGTGAATTTATTATGCGGAAATACCTCCCCATTCAGTGCGGTATGTGTTGCTCCTATTGTACGTCCTAGAAAAACAATATGGTTAGACCAATATGGAAGAAAACAAGAAGATTTTATTAATCCCATTGTAGTAAAAAATAGCAGCGGAAAAGTATTGACAGAAGGTATTTTTATACGCTCTAAAGGTTTGATTGCAGATAAAAACGGAAAGGTAGCAGATTACGCAGTTGACTTTGAAAATGCTTGTATTTATTTTAAAAAAGAAGCAATTAGTAAAACGGCATTGCCAAAAGTAAGCTACAGTTATGCAACAAATATTGTGTATTTTAATTTAGCAATACCAAAAGCATTAGAAAGTTATCCAGCAAGATATTATAACAGTTTATTAGAATTGATAGACACACAAAAGGCATATATGGGAAGCGCTCCCAGATATGTGACACCTGATTTTTGTATAGGAAGTTTAAATGCTATGACAATGCTCAAACAAGCAGAACTGTTTTATCAAAAATGCTCTCCGAATGGCACAACATTAGGTGGCGAAGGCTATTTTGCTAAAAGAAATGGTATTGATTTAGTGGAACATAATATACCTTGGGCTGCAGGGGACAGCAGGATATTGTTAGGCAAAAAAAATGCTGTAAGAGTTGGTATGGGAAGTCCTTACGAGTTAGAAGGTCCTCACCCTCATATTGCTGAAGATGGACAATATACTTCTGCAAAAATGTATTTTGCAACACAACAAATTGCTATCAATACGCCTCTTGTAATTGATGAAAAACACGTACAATACCATCCACCTTTTAGAACTATAAAGTTTTATAACAAAGAACAGTAAGACATTGGTGACTTGCCCCAAACACTATCCGCTTTCTTGAAAGAAAGAAGCAAAGAACTTTTATTGGAAACTATGTTTCTTTGAAAATGTTGATTTTATGAAGAAAAACGCTAGTTTTTCCAGTAAAGTTTTTTGCCTCGCTTTTTTTCAAAAAAGCGAGTGGGTGTGGGTGAAACCCACAAAAAGGACTTTATCGACAGACTGAAGCATGGAATTTTCCCATGCTTTTATTCTTTGAAAAAACATCATAAAACTTTTTTTAAATGCTTCATTTTTATGGTGTCAAACAGAATTTTAGTATGAAATATTGTCTCATTTTTTCAAATGAATTGTCGATATATTTTGCTGTTTTGGTAACTGTCTGTGCTTGCTTTTTATATAGAAAAAGGCTATAATTTGAAAATATAGGTAAGAAAGGACAAACATTATGAATGAAAAGAAATTTACAGAATTGGGTATTTCGGAAGCATTGGAAAAAGGGTTAAATGATATGAATATCATAATACCTACTGCGATACAGCAAGAAGTAATACCTGCAATATTAAAAGGCACTGATATAATTGCACGTTCTGAAACAGGTTCAGGTAAAACATTTGCATATTTATTACCCTTATTTGAAAAAATAGATATTGCACTCAAAAAAACACAGGTGATAATATTGACACCAACACATGAATTGGCAGCGCAAGTGCAAAAGCAAATAGAACTGCTTTCTCAATTTTCAAATATGGAAATAAAAAGCGCATTGATAATAGGTAGTGCAAGTATGACAAGACAAATTGAAAAACTAAAACAAAAACCACATATTGTAGTGGGTTCAGCAGGGAGAATATTAGACCTTATACAAAAGAGGAAAATTTCTGCACATACTGTACAAACTATAGTACTAGATGAGGGCGACAGGCTTTTAGATGAATTAAATATAGATACTGTAAAAGCAGTTATTAAAACAACATTAAAGCAAAGACAATTAGTTGTTTTGTCTGCCACAATAACAGAAAAAACAATAGCAGAATCGAAAAATATTATGAAGTGTGATGCAGTTGAAATTGCGATACAAAACAGTATTATGCCCAATACGATTTCGCATTATTATATTTTAAGCGAAAAAAGGCAAAAATTTATTATATTAAGAAAAATTATTGCAGGAGAAAAACCAACGAAAGCGATTGTATTTTTAAATAATAAAGAAAATATTGCTGTAACAGTAGATAAACTTTGTTATCATGGTTTAAAAGCAGATGGTATATATGGCAAGGCATATAAAACAGAAAGACAAAATGCTTTAGAAAATTTCAGACAGGGAAATATTAATATATTAGTTTCTTCTGATATTGGTGCAAGAGGATTAGATATAGAAGGTGTTACACATATTATCAATATGGATATGCCAGAAGACCCCACATATTACTTACACAGAGCAGGCAGAACAGGTAGACAAGGTATACAAGGAAAAGTGATTTCTATTGTTACACCTTATGAAAAAAGATGGTTGCAAAAATATCAAAAAACATGGCACATTACATTTGAACAAAAAGAAATGTCTTTTGGAAAATTGTCAGATAGTAATACTATAAAAAAACAAACAAAAAGGCAATATGAAAAAAAATCAGAAAAGACTATAAAATACCATAGTAATAAACAAAATAAAAAAACAGTAAAAAAATCATTGCGATAAAATGAAAAATAATTGTTATTGTATGTTATATCATGTATACTAATAAAAGTATTTTGTAGATACTAAATAGTAAATAGGAGAGGACAAAGGAGGATTTCATATGAATGATAATGGACATACTTGTGATTGTGGGCATGACCACGAGGAAGAAATGGAATTGGAAACAATGACATTGACATTAGATGATGATACAGAAATAGAATGTGGTATACTAGGTATATTTGAAGTAGAAGGTATGGAAGGAAAAGAGTATATTGCACTTCTGCCATTAGAAGGAGAAGAAGTTTATATTTACGAGTATAAAGAAGAAGGAGAAGAAATTGTGCTAGATGTAATAGAAGATGATACAGATTTTGAAAAGGTTTCTAATGCATTTTATAGTTTGTATGAGGAAGAAGAATAAATAAATTCATTTCCCCCTGTAAACATGGATATGTCTTACAGGGGGAAATAGTATCATGTGAGGTGAAAATGTGAAACTAAGACAAATAATAGCAGTTTTATTGACATCAATATTTTTATGTACGCCTATTTATGCAGAACAAAATAAAAAATGGTATGATGAAAATAGATTAGTAGCACACGCTTTGGGTGCAATAGAAGACAAAAAAGAAACCAATTCAAAAGAGGCTTTTATACATTCTTGGAGCAATGGCTATAAAGTGATGGAAGCTGATTTTTGTTTGACAAGTGATGGCACACTTGTAGTAAGGCACGATTTTGACCAAGATTCTTATTATAATTTAGAACAAATTGTAAATGGCAGTACAGAAATGACAGCAAGTCGTTTCAGCAATGAAAAAATCAATTTTCGCTATACTTCTTTGACAGCAACACAGCTTTTATATTTAATGGCAGAATATGAAGATGTATATTTGATTACAGACACAAAATATACAGATACAGAAAGAGTACAAAAGGAATTTCATACTATTGTCAATATAGCAAAAACAATGGGCAGAGAAGATATATTGAATAGAATTGTAGTGCAGATTTATAATACAGAAATGCTTTCTACAGTAAAACAAATTTACCCTTTTACAAATTGGATATATACATTATATCAAACGCCTAATCCTGATTATGAGCAAATTGCAACATTTTGTTCAGAAAATGGTATTGATGTTGTTACTATCAATTATGAGGCAGTTAAAAAAGAAAATGTTCAGAAATTAACTGCAAAGGGAATAAAAGTATATGCGCATACAGTAAATAGAATATTAGATTTTAAAAGAATGTTAGATGCTGGCTGTTATGGCGTTTATACAGATTATATTAAGCCATATGATTTGGATTTAGTGAATATGAAAAAAACACCTTTTTGGGCTGGACGAATCATGATAAATCAAAAAGAAAGTAATATCAATTTTAATACCATTATGGGAAAAGATTATATTAAATTGAGAGATTTTGCAACACTTGTTTCTGGCACAGATACACAATTTGAAATAAAGTATGATAATATGACAAATACAGTAAATATTATAAAAGGTGGTATATATACTTCTATAGGAAATGAAATGCTTTTGGATAAAAGCGAAAAATATATTACTAAAAAAAGTGATTATAATATTGCTATAGATGGTGTAGCAGTAGATATGCAATGTTATACAATAGACGGCGATTTATATTTTAATGTGGAAGATTTAGCAAAACTGTTTGGAATGAATATAGAAAAAAGACAGGACGATAAAGGATATATTTTAGCAACAGCAAGTATTGACAATTAAAAAAAAGAATACTATACTAATATTAAAATTAGTATTGCTAGGGGTGCCAAATATATTTGGCTGAGAACAAAGTATCAATTTTGTACCCTTGAACCTGAATCGGGTAATGCCGACGTAGGAAAGCGGTTTGGTGCATAGAGCATAGCAAATATACCAATATTTGTTATGCTTTTTTTGTTTTAGAAATAAAAAAGTTAAATGGAAGTTTATTGTGTAGTAAAAGGAGAGGATAGCTATGAAAACAAAAAAATTAACATTATCTGCATTGTTTATTGCAATAGGAGTTTTGGCAGGACAGTTAATTTATATTCCAATAGGAGCATCAAAATGCTTTCCTGTACAGCATACCATTAATGTGCTTTCTGCTGTATTGTTAGGTCCTTATTATGGCGTAGTAAATGCTTTTTGTATTTCACTTTTAAGGAATTTTATGGGAACAGGTTCTTTGATGGCTTTTCCCGGAAGTATGGTAGGGGCTTTTTTAGCAGGACAGATATATCGTATTACAAAAAATAATTATATGACAGCATTTGCAGAAGTATTTGGTACTGGTATACTAGGCGGTTTTTTAGCTGTACCAATCGCAATATTTATTATGGGAAATGCTGTGGGTGCTTTTGTATATGTTGTACCATTTTTAATTAGTTCAGTAGGAGGAAGTTTGATTGCTGTTATTATGCTACAATCAAAAATATTGATAACAACAGCAAATAAAATAACAAGAGAATAAGGAGGATTTCATATGAAACACGTTTTAACAATTGCTGGAAGCGACACTTGCGGAGGAGCAGGTATACAAGCAGATATTAAAACATTTTCTGCACTAGGTACATATGGTATGAGTGTAATTACTGCTGTAACAGTGCAGAATACACAAGGCGTTTTTGGTTGTCAGGATATTACACCTGATATAATAAAGGCACAAATAGATGCTATATTTACAGATATTGAAGTAAGTGCAGTAAAAATTGGTATGGTTTCTCAAATTGAAACGATTAAAGCAATCTCTGAAAAATTAAGACAATATACTGTAAAAAATTTAGTATTAGACCCTGTTATGATTTCAAAAAGCGGTTTTGATTTGATGAAAGCAGAAGCAAAAGAAACATTGATAAAAGAATTGATTCCACTTGCTTATATTATAACACCAAACTTACCAGAAGCAGAAGTGATTACAGGTATATCTGTAAAGAATTTGAATGACATGGAAAAGGCTGCAAAAATAATATATGATATGGGGGCTAAAAATGTTTTAATAAAAGGTGGACATATGGAAAATGAAGCAACTGACATACTTTTTGATGGTGAAAAATATACTTATTTAAAAGGAGAAAGAATACACACCAAAAATACGCATGGTACAGGTTGCACATTATCTTCTGCAATTGCTGCAAATTTAGCAAAAGGAGAAACAGTAAAGCAAGCAGTTCAAAATGCTAAAGAATATATTACAGTTGCGATTGCCCATTCTTTGGATATAGGTAAAGGAGTTGGTCCAACCAACCATTTTTATGCTTTATATCAAAAGGCAGGTATGGAAGCAGAATAATAAAACTAATATTATTTTCATAATGAAGATAATGCTTTTTAACAGTTTAAAGATATATTTTAAAACTGTGTCAGCTTGTCAAAAAATATTGAGAGCGTTGTTCTTGAACTTTCACAAATCTTTGACAAGACTTAAGTGAAAACTTTTAAACGGTGCAAAGCGTTCACCGAACGCTTTGCACCGACCAAAGTAAAACGTAGACTGGGTACAACCCAATATTTTAACTTTATCGACAGACTGAAAAATTAGTTAATTGCTTCAATTCCTTGTTTTTTTAATTCCTCTAAATTTCTTTTCATTTCCTGAATTACGTCCTGAGAATGTCCTTTCCATTTTTCTACTTCTCCTATCACTCGTAATGGTTGTTTACTTCGATAAGACCTTGTTGGATTTCCCGGAAATTTTTTATCTGTTAAATTGGGGTCATTTTCAAATGTTCCTGTAGGCTGTACACAATAAATACGTTCTGGCGTATCACCAAGCGCAAGTTCTGCTCCCCAAATTGCTGCGTCCATTGTGGCAGAAAAATATACAAAATTTGCTTTTTGCTGTTTTCCATAATTAGAGCAATAACCTGCTTCTAACAAATCCCCTTGTTTTAAATTTGCTTTTGTACCATGATAAAAAGGACCTACATCTAAAATATTAGTATTGTTTTGTTTCTTTTGATTCATGCTGTATCCTCCTTATAATTAATAATAGTAATGAAAATACTATTTTACATTGTCATTACTGCAAATACAATACTAGTATTTTATAACTATTTATGATATAATAATAAAGAGGGACAATATTATTATTGTCCCTTCAGTCTGTCAATAAAGTCTTTTTTTGTGGGTTTCACCCAGTCTACGCTTCGCTTCGGTCGGTGCTGGACGAACGTCCACTGGACGTTCAGCACCCCACCAACTTTTTTGAAAAAAAGTTGGACAAAAAACTTTACTGGAAAAACTAACGTTTTTCCTTATAAAATCAATG
>ERZ808046.1361-NODE-1361-length-11126-cov-16.425016_pt1 | contig 11126 bp, 16 predicted proteins | sample MGYA00380196_ERZ808046 | MGnify/ENA primary metagenome ERZ808046 (study PRJEB31490, sample SAMN06133421) | mouse gut metagenome | isolation source: Z6_2 | host: mice | place: China: Chengdu | collected 2015-05 ...
AAGTGAGATTCCTGTTTCCTGCTCGAATTCTTCTATCTCTTTCAAAGACGCTGGCGGATTCCATTGATATTTATGATTTTGAGCGCCAAATTGTTTCAAATCGGCATCTGTGGCCTTTGCCTTTTCTAACAATGAGCGCAATTCTTCTATCGGAAATGTGTTTGACATAGGCTTTTATTTCCTTTTTTTACCTCTAAAGAAGTTCTTTTTTCTTTAACCGAGTTGTTTGGCTCTCCGGGGACAGCGTAACACCCCATGCTTTATTTAATGCAATCCGTTCGATCTCTTGCATTTTTTCGATAACCTGAGTTTTTGTATCGCCCCTTTGCATCATCGAAAGTATTTCCAGCACAGTATTATAATCTTCCTGGTCAGCTTCAGGTACTTCACGCCCAGATTGTTTGTCCCGTTCAATACCTTTTTGGAAACCACTCAATGCCCGTTCTAATAGTGGGATGCTTTTTTCAAAGTTCCCTTTCCAGATTTCTCCATACCCCATAGATAGGAAACGCAGGGCATGATCTTTCTTTGGAGAAATGGAGCATTGAAAACCGTCGCAGTTCCATGATTCAGATAAAACCAAAAAACGCTCAAAGCTGAAAGTGTTCAAGCAAGAAAAAATTTCCTGATTAAACTGTGGCTCGATAACTTCTGCCCATAATATTTTCATCTGTTGGATATCATAAAATTCTTTATAGCTTGTGGTATCCTCTATAGCAAGGTCGTAATAAACGCTATAAATATCTTCTTTCTTATCTCCATGAGGGCAAAATGTTTTCTCCGCATAAATATGATTCGCAAAAGAACCCGCCGGAGAAACTAATACATGGATGCGTGTTCTGCCATATGAAACTTCCGGACAAACAATCTCTACAAAATGTTCCGCAATCTTAACCAGATGTTTCCCTTTCCTGGGGCTAAGGACAAATCCGTTAGCCTCACACATCGCCTTTAACTGCTGATACAGAAATTTATTCATTTCTGTGGTACTCCAAAATTTTTCAGCGTCCATTGAAATGCTCCTAAAATGATTTTCTATTTTTCATAGCTTCTGAAAAGTTAAAACTATTCTCTGTTCCTAATATGCCGTTTCAGTTAGTGTCTGAATTTACAAAAACATAAAAATCATAGTTACATCAAATTGTCGAATAAATAATTGCTTTCTTTCCAATTCTCCAGATAAATACTTTCATCACAGTGGGAGCCAAGACCATTACATTGTCCAACATACAACGGCTTTCCATTTCGCACAACCCACTGTAACCCATGCTCTGGTTCCCATGCGCACTCTGAAAAAACAGATATTGAATAGCATCCTGCAATCTCTTTGTCAATATACATTTCAACTGGCATAATATACGGCAAGATGTTCGTGGATACGTCTAACTCTTTTGGATATTCCATATGCCCAAACTCGAACATAAATGTGAGTGGCTCTCCTTTACGCCTTTCCTCATCATAGAAAAAGCTGATACTTGCCTTTAAGAGTTGCTCAACAGTCGATTTGTCTAAATTCAATAACTGAGAGACGCATTTTTCCGAATATTCGATTGAGACACTGGCACCTTCACCCCATCGAACTTTCACTTTACATCCAAAAAGCGGCCAATAGATTTCTCCAGTCAGTTTGTAAAGATTATCATCAGATTTTATATTAGTAATCATATCTATAGTCTTTCAATTTTTCGGAGTTTCTTTTACGTTATCAAGTTCGGGAAATGGATTTTGTCCTAAAAATCGAACAATTCAAAACAAAGTTGTCCGCCATAGTTTGCGCTGCCTCATCTGCACTTTTATCTCACTCATCCCCGGTGGGGAACCTGCATTTTAAAAGATTTTTTGATACCCCACACAATCACGGCTGCGACCACACACACGGCAAGCCGGAGCAGAACATCCAGCATCCAGCTTACTTTCCCATGCTGGTACATATCCAGCACATAAACTGGATTCACGTCATAGTCCTCCGCCATCCGGTTCAACATCCAGCGCTCTTCGGTGGTGGTATAGCGGACATAGCCAGTCGGATAATTGTCCGCCTCTGTCCATGCCAGATAGTCGTCAAAATATATGCAAAGCCAGGAACCATCCTCCAGTTCCGCCAGATAATAGCGGTTATAGTACCCGCCCACAAAGCCCTGGACAAATCGCTGTAAAGATGGAAGAGGGTAGTCAGCATAAATGTATTCAGAAACACTCACCGATCTTTTCACGCCGCTGTTATGATGCATATGTACGCCTGCCTGCTCCGAATCCCGCAGGCGTGCCAATGGGCAAGCTACCAATTCGCTATCGTTCACGGTAACTGGGGTATTTCTCAAAAAGCAAGTTTCTATATCTTCCTGTTGCCGGAGCCGCTGAACATCCACGCTGGGCCGCTGCCCCTGCTCTGTTCCCTCTCCAGCCCCTAGATCGTACAACCAGCCGGTGGGAGCGGATAACAACACCAGGAGGACAAGGGCGGCGCATATTGTGTTCCGCAGGATTTTACATAAAGGGAACGATTCATTTTTCATACTTGAAATCCTTTTTCTTTCAACCATAATTCGGCAGCTGGATAACCCAGCTTTGCAGATACTCGATACCACTCTACGGCTTTTGAGAAATCTTCAGGTACGCCTGTCCCGGTTTCGTACAGTTCTGCAAGGTGATACGCCGTATCGCCAATGCCTTTTTCCGCTCCTTTCATATACCATTCTATAGCATGGGTATAATCTCCGAGTTTTTCATAGCACCATCCAATCTGATGTTCCGCACCACACTGCATTCCTAGCTCCAGCGCTTTCGTGTACCAATAAATCGCCTTTTTATAATTTCTGGATTTACCTTCACTATATCTATTTCCCAGTATATCTGCGGCAGCCGCCATTCCTCCCTCAGCAGCCTTTTCGTACCAATAACGGCTCATTTTATGATTCATCGGTACACCCAATCCACGGGAATATAAGAAACCAAGTTCATATTGTGCCGGAGCATATCCCTGTTCAGCGGCCATGCTGTACCATTCAAATGCTTTTTTATTTTTGTTGCTGTTTTTTCCGTAATTATAAAAGTAATAGCCCAGCTGGTGCTGTGCTTTTGCATCCCCCTGCCCAGCGGCTGTCTGCCAAAACTCAACCGCCTGCTTTTGGCAAGATACCATCTCACTGCGCCCTTCTGAAGAATCGATTTTGTGCTGTTTTATCAGCTGTTCTGCGGTTTCCCACAGTTCCATCCCTTTTTGATATAATTCTTCCATATTCGTCATCTCTTATAAATACTTCTATCGCCCATAGAATAGATTGAAAAGTCCGTCTGTCATAAATTCCCGGTCTGCAGATAATGATTTAGAGCCTCCAGCAATTCCTCATTCGCAGCTTTCGGCTTTTTCTGCAATACCCCGGTTATCACTTCCATAAAATCAGTTCCGCTGCATAAAACGTACAACGGTTCTTTCTTCGCGGTAGCAGGGCAAATGCTTTCCCCAGCTTCTCCTTTCCGGGGAGGCTTATCTGCCTGGCAGTAATCAGACAGGCTAACCTTTGTTTTGGGGGTTTTTGTGTAAATATAGTATTGGCTTAGTTCATCTTCCCTTTCCCTGTCCTTTATGCACAGCCTGGCTTCTTCAAACAGATATTCCAAACTGTCAAGGTCTAAAAAGATATGCCCCGCCTCGCTGCGGTTAATCACAGACAGTGACATTTCCCCTTCTGCTGTGGAACCAACAAAAAGAGCGTTCCGGTTCTCATCGTAGCAGCAAAAGACCTTTCCACTGCTTGCTTTGTATTTTTTGACGGCAGCATAATCAATGCCATACCGCTTCAGCACAGACTTACTTGCAACCCAGTCATCCTTTTTGAGATCAAAATATTCTTCATACCGCCATCCCTTTGTTTCCAATTCGTATTCTGCGCTCTGATAGTCCACGCAGGCAAGCGCCTCTATCAATACATTCAGCAAAAAATCGGATATTTTTTCATTTTCCAGTTTCCACATTGAAAAATCATCTGCATCTTTGTGCCAGTACACAGAAGGATCATCTTTCTGCAGATCTTCTATGCGGATACCAAACTCGCCCATCCCGCCTGCGTAATCGCTGCCAATCACAAGATAATTGTCAACCTCCTGGGGCCATTCTTCTGCCGGAAGCTGAAAAAGATCGTAGAGTGAGCGCTCGTACCTGCCAGGACGCTTTGACCAACGGCCTTTACGGTCATTTATCATTTCCTGCAGCTGCTCATAGAATGTGCAGGGAATACACGCAGACGCTTTATGCTCCATTTTCCCAATCCAAAGATTGGACGTACCCAAAAGAGGACAGTCCACCATCAGCTCCATAAATTCTATGTAGGCTTTCGGCAGGCTTATCTGTTTCTCCTGCTTTACTTTTTCAAGCCATTCCCTGCCTGTTGTCTGGTCATACCCCAGCATCTTTAACATAGCAACGGCAGATAAGTCATATTTCATATTCGTTCCTCCTGCTATTTATAGAATGTCCGGCTCACACATCCTGCGCCAAAAAAACTTGCATTGACGCATGGATTTCGGATCAACTTCCTTTAACTTCTTCAAAATCGGCTTGTACATTTCTTTGTGCTCAAAAAGACTGAATTTAGGATCAGCTGCCAGGTTCCTGGCCACCTCATCCCGAAAAGGCTGATAGAAAGACAGCCATAATCCCAGACAGTCAATAAACTGGTTAACGCTGTAATTCACTAAATAGAATAGTGACGTTTCGTATCCGTTTTCATTTACTATTTGAATTTGATGAACCGATTGGTAATACAGGTTTATCGCCAACTCTCCCATCATATCTAATGAACCAATATGCAGATATTTATGCTGCAAATATGGGTACTGTTTTATCTCTGGTGTACTTAAAAATGTAAGCGGCGCATTTGGAGTAATTTCATAACCCGCATGGAGTGGAGGTCCTGTCTCTGTTAAAAAGTCAAATGTCTCTGTTGGCAGTTTCAGTGGTTCCAGTGTTTCTTTTGGGAATGGAATCAAAGATGCTTTATATTCTTCTATTATTTCTATGTTCATGTTGGTTCCCCCAATCATTACTTCCGGATAGGTGATAACAGAATTATTCTGTTACCATGTTGTAATATTCTTCCCCATTCTCTATATATGGCACGGCATAGAACCGTTTCCCAATAAGAGCCCTCAGCTTTTGGATATCCGCCAAATCGAAGGAGCCAAACTCCTGATAACAGATGGCTTCACTTGTCTCATTTAACTGCTCATAAAAATCTGTGACAAAAAGGTTAAATTCATCCAGAAGCCCCTCAATCGGAACCTGCGTAAGATTTCTGGGTGACGCGTCTTCTTCACCATAGCAATCCGGCTCCATTTCAAATGTGAGAGATGTAACAAAAACATCTTCATCGCCAGCGCTATAACGACTTTTTGTTTTGTAAATCCCTTCTTCAATTATAAAACCAGCCAACACAAGAATGACAGCAGGCCAGAAAACATATATTGGCATAATCTCTAATTCCGCAAGAATAAGTAATTCGATACCAAAAAGCATAAAACTATTACCAAACATAATTTTTTTCATTCTGATCACCCTCTCAAACTGGAACTTACTTCCTCTTCTCTCTATAACCTAAGACCACGAAAGCAATTCCAAGTACAACGATAATCCCCGTCAATATAAAGATGATAGGATAAGGCTGTTCCCCTGTATACTTCCAAAAATCAGAGTAAAAACCATCTCCGCTCACTTGAACTTTCTGCAATGCGCCAAAAACCGGGAGATATATCAGTTCTATGACATAAAGACACAGCCCCAAAATGATAGTTTTAAAGCCAACGATAATTTTTCTATCCTTTTCCATAATTTTTTGTCTCCTATGAATTCCAATTTTCCAGTATAGCAAACTGAAAGTTGCATTTACTCGCCAGCCGTTTGCTTTCGCTTTGGGCGACAAGCAAAATAAATAGCAAGAAAAATAATGGTAGGAATATTCCCCAACAGCCATACAAAAAACACTTGCCAAATTGGTGCGCCAGCCGACATATTAAAAGGATAAAGAAAACCAAACAAAAAAGAAATAACAGGTAAAATAAGTCCAGGCCATTTGCGTTCTGTCCGCGACAGAAAAATTTGTAACAATACGATACCAATTAAAAAAGCGAATGCTAAAATTGCGCGAACCATAATATTCCTCCAATTCCGATTTTACCTTACAATTTCTGCACGCCTAACTGCGTCAGCCAGCCTTGCAGTTTCTTTGCCGGAAATCCCGTAAAGGAATAAGTTTCCCCTGTCTGGCTGTGAATTGTTACCTGTGTGAATATCGCCACACCACTCACTGAAAACCCCTTGATGTTTTCCAGTGGTAAATCCATATCCAATGCGCCAGGCGTCATGCTGATTTTGAAACACGCTCGCTGATTAGTGATATAGATGTTCCCCTGAAACGGCTTTTTGCTCAGTCCCTGCTTCAAATAGATTGACATCATTCCGCTGCCAATCAGTGTCTCTCCGGGATTCAGTTGAAATTTTGCCATAGTTCTACGCTCCTGACTGTAATTATTTTTTGCCACCTGCTTTGGGGCATTTTCCCCAAGCCTTTATAAGAATATTTGTCAGCCCATCAGAAATGAAACCCCCAGGGCGGCTCTCTCCAAACGATTGCCAGTAAGTAAAATGCTGCAACAGCACAAAGCACGGCCAAAAGCACAGGGATAACTGCAAAGATTTTGAAATGAGATTTTTTCCAGATTATCCACGCCAACACCAATAAAGCAACCGCTGCTCCTGCTGCCCCCAGTATCATAATGAACAAGAAAAAGTACGCCAATCCCATGCTTCTCACCTGCTTTCTTGTTTTATTGAAATACCATACCAAAATTTCTCCTCTGTAAAACCGAAGGGCGTAACGCCCTTATGGATCCGTTTGCTGTAGCCTCTTTTGATATTTACTTACCTCATCCAAGATATATTTTTCAATGGTTTCGGCATTCGTATCAAACCCACTCAAATAAAAGCTGTCAATCCTTATCAGGCAAGATTGGTCTTCTGGCCATGCAGGTTCCTTATATGTGAGCATGACAGACACCCCGGAGGGCATCACTTGTGCTTTTTCAAAGGTATCTGCGTAAGCCTGGGACAATACCATACACATTGTCTCCAAATTTCCGGAAGAAACCGGCTCTATGTTCACATACAAATCAGAATAATAGACAGATGATGACTTGACAGGATAAAAATAGTCGAAAGAATATTCCACATCTGCATCAGCCGCCCACGTTTCAAATGCCTTGCCGAAAACATCAAGTGAATATGTGTCCCGTAATCCGTTACGAAAGCCCGGTACACCGAAACTCTCTCCCTCGACGGTGTTGAATACAAAAAATTGTGTTTCCGGGTCGTCTTTGGGTGATACGGTATATGCCATTACCCTCCATACATCGTCATTATAGTAATCATCGGTGACAGACTCGGAGGAAAGCACCGTAAATTCCTGGCCGTACTGCTTTTCTAAATATTTTTCCACTTCCCGCTCGGATTTGAGACGGAAATCACATGAAGTCAGCAGCGCCAGCGCACATATAAGACTGGCAAAACATATTCCTGCTTTTATTTTACCTGCCATCTTCGCCCTGCCTTTCATAGTATAATTCTACCAATCGGCTCTGCAATTCCAGCCCTTGCCTGTAATATTCCAATAGTTGCGCCGCGCTATATTCCTGCTTAATATTCTGGTCGGAATAGCTGTTTGCGCTTGTGGGGTCTATTCCATTCCACAAGCGGCATTCCTCAAAATTATTGCTGCAGTAATTTGTTTCAAAAAAACCGCCTCCAATGACAGAGACTTCATTCCCGTCCTCCGAAGACTCCGCCGTTATTTCAATCAGGACAGATACATCATAGCGGTCTTTGGAACCGGCATCCGCTGTGTTTTCAAACAGTGGTTCCTGCTTTATATTTCTCTTGCAGATCTGCAGGCGGACCGTTTTCAGAACATCTTCATACTCTTTCTCATCATACTGGCTGACCGGAAACAGCTGCATATTTTCTGTGTTAGTTTCCTCACGGATATATTGGTCAAAACCATAATAAAAGCAATATATTCCGCCATCCTGGTCCTCCAGTATTAAAACCGGACCGGCAGATTCCAAGTAGTAACGCATGAGTCCTGCGTGCTCCGGCTTCCCGGTCATTTTCGGCAGTACGGATACCTGATATCCCCAGCTTTCAATCTCATTCTGATAATCCGGAAGCTTTTCAATGACAGCCTGCATTATGGAATACCCTGTTTCCTGGTTTTTATATTTTCGGATTATAAATGCGGCAACTAGCAGAAATACCACCAGGACAGGAACTATCCATTTCCTGTAAGCACTTTTTTTCATTACAGCTTTCTCCATTTTTCTATATTTCTTATATTATTTCTGCCGTTTATCCCCCTGTCCTTATCCCTGCATGACAATCACAAGCGCCAGTGCTACGATACCCGCTATCATAATCAACGAAATTTTAACCGGAGAACGCTCCCCGCTTTTCCAGTCGGAAAACAGACCATTGTTGTCATCCTCCATACTGTGTCGCCCGTTTCGGTTCCAAAGCATAAAATGATAAATTGCGGAAACAAGGTCTATGGCTCCAAAGAGCAGCACAATGTTACGCACAAGAAAAGTGACCATGCCCAAAGATATTTTATCTCCACCACTTCCTAGCATAATGCTTCCCCATATCAGGCGGATAACTGTCATGATGACAGCAACTAAAATACAAATCAGGGCCGCTGCTCCGTATTGCTTCGCTTTCAGTTTTTCGCTGGTCTCCTGCTTTTTGAAAAAACTTCTGTTCACACTTTGTTCCTCCTGCCGCTGTTTATTATTCAATGGATACCCTGCTTCACTGCAGGTGCGGGCTACATCTTCAGTGTCAGGATTTTAAGATATAGATCCATCAATCCCAATAAACTTCCCAGCCGGTAATTTCTGGAAACGGCCTGTAAAAATGGAAGTATCCGTTATGGGTGTCAATGTTCCACCCTCCGTTGAGATCAATCACCGGCCCCCGATACATCCAGCCGGTTTCGTCCTCCACTCCAACAGGGTAGCCGTCCCGGAGATGGTGCCATACCGGCAGGGTGATGGTCTCATTATTCGCCCAGTCCATCTCCTTTTCCTCCCAAAAGCTGTAAGAAAATTCGTAGGAATGTCCGTCTGCGCCAGTGACCGTAAAATGCTCCGCAGTCCCTTTTACATCAAAATCCAGACGGATCAGCAACGTATAAAGACCGCCATAACTGATAACGCCGCTTTCCAGACCGATGCCTGCCAGTAGCTCCGGTGACAAAATTTCCTCTCCTTGCCGAACACTGGGCTTCTGGGTCCAAGGCCAGGTGTCCCTTGCGTATTCTTCCAGCTCCGTCTGGGAAAACTCATCACAGGGCAGACAGTAAAAGGCATAATACTTCTTTACGGAATCCTCCAGTTCTTCCCGCACTGCCTCCGTTTCGTCCTGCGGCCCATGAACAACCGACTCTTGAAAGTTGTGGAACTGTGGAGAATAGGTTCTCCAGGGCAGTTCCGGCTGGAAGTTATACTGCCCCTTCGGCACCAGCTGGGCCAAAGGCTTGCCCTCTGTCCAAGCAAAAAAGGCGGACAGCTGTTCCAGAGCGGAGCCTGCATCGCCCATAGAACTGTACTGTGTATAGAAAATGCTGTCACGCAGTTCCCAGGCATCCAGGCTGCCTCCCTCTTCCTGATATTGCTCCAGATAGTATTCCGGGAGTACCTCTGCTTCATCGGAAACCAGCCTAGAGTAGAGCATCGGCACCGGGTCGCCTCCACCCTGGCCTACCCATACTTGAAAAGCCGCATCTGGCAATTCATCAAACCAACATTCCCAGGTCTGAAGCCCTTTTTGCTGAATATGGAGCGTTTCATCCGGATATCTTCCGGTCAGGTATTCCTCTACATCTGCCTTGCTATAAGGTCCCCGATATTCATAGCAGCCCACAAGCGACAAAGCCAGCAGGCAGGCTATCCCAACAACAAATATTCTTTTCCAATTTGTAAATATTTTCGTCACCTCCCGGCTGGTTGAAATATAGGCATTCATGTTCTGAATAAGTGGATGGAACGCCGCCGGTTTTTAAAGCAAAAAGGCGCTCCCCGCCGCACAGTTTCCTGCGAACATAAGAGCGCCACTTTTGACGGTATAAAATTGAGCATGACAAATCTTCGGAACTATATAGTTATAGTACCGCCCTGCTTGCTTGCTTAAGAATGGCACAGGTTATCATGTTTGTCAAGCTCTCTTTCTAAAATTTGCAAAAGTATATTAACGCAATTATAGCAGAAATCTATATGTCACGCAAGTGGCGCATTGTGTCGATCCATAGGGGCTCGCAGGTTCATTTTGAGCATTAGCCTTATATCATTCTGTGTATAGTCTACAGGCATCCCGGTGTACGCATCTGTCTTGAACGGGGGATTAACAATAATCAGCTGTCTCCCGACACTTACCCTAAATCACTGGAAACCGACACTTCTGCAAACTGGAATTTATACCCCATAGCGGATTAAAAATCCAAACACAATTATCACCAGAACACTGCCAATGCGTATCCCTTTTTTCAATTCATCATGGTTTCGCCAATCCACAGCTTTTGGCCATACAGGATTTATCAAAAAGAGCAATCCAATAAAAATCCACCCAATATTATGGAGTATGCCTATCTTAAAAAATTGCCCAAGAGCAAAAGCACATATAATAATCGCAAAGGAAATATAGATTTGCGTTTTAAATGATAATCGTTTCATATAAATCCGCTCCTTTAAAAATCCCGATTTTGCTTTCTGATTAACTTTACAACAAACAGGAAATATATTATTCATCTCTTAAGCAACATATTTCCGCTAACCTGCCATAGCCAAAATCATTCGTAACAACCTGCAGAGTAATGTATTTCCTGCCGCTGTTGTAGCACAAGTCTTCACCGAAGTTTTCCGCCATACTACCCATTGATGAAGCGCTTGACTCATAAGCTCCTATGATGTACTCTAATAATGTATTTTACTGCCCATTATAGATTATTTACTCAAACTTCGCACTTAAATAAGTGTCTATGTACCTGGTGAGTAGATATGTCCCTTACGGGACATACCCCTGCTCA
>ERZ808046.1363-NODE-1363-length-11111-cov-3.314301_pt1 | contig 11111 bp, 12 predicted proteins | sample MGYA00380196_ERZ808046 | MGnify/ENA primary metagenome ERZ808046 (study PRJEB31490, sample SAMN06133421) | mouse gut metagenome | isolation source: Z6_2 | host: mice | place: China: Chengdu | collected 2015-05 ...
ACATATACCTTGCACCGTATATTCTTTCTCCTCAACCTCTGTCTGACAAAAATAATCTACTTTTACACCGCAATCATTTAAGATATTTAATAGTTTCTTCCCATAATCTCCAGCACCATAAATAATAACTCTCCTATCTTCTTTCACAATATTCACTTCCTCATTTATTTCTCAATTATATGTCTATCATCTAATCCCTCATAAATAAATCCCTTGTATATATTTTATCTTTTACATCCCTCAGACAATCATCATACCGATTCGCGATAATCACATGACAGCTCTTTTTAAATTATTCTAAATCATTTACAATTTTGTTTTCAAAAAATGTTGTTCCATCTTCCAATTCCGGCTCATAGATAATTACACCCACCCCGGCAACTGCTATTTTCATAATACATACTCCGTTTTCACATATTCCGGATTCCTCCAAATAATCTTACTCTCATCTACACCTTTATCCAACAGACTAATTCTAATCTGTCTCACATCCTTCTCTTTCACAACCACAATGACTATATAATCGAACATATGATTATTTTCAATAATCTCCGGACTCTGTATTCCCTTTTCTTCATAATTACGGTCAACCCACCCGATTACATTGCAATATCCGCTCTTCTTTATCTGTTCACAATAACATTGCCCTGCCTTACCTGCACCATACAGAATAATATTTGAACCTTGCGGAATCATTTCAAATGGAAACAAGTAAGAAATTGTTGGTATACGTACATCTTTCAAACGTAAATCTGGATTCAGTTGTCCGGCATTAAGCGTTTCCTTCATCCGCTCATACACAGTAGGGTAGTTCTCTTCTCCGCGATTCATAATAATATGCTGAACAATATAAGCTCCTATAATTGGATATATCTGCCACAAGGAATGAAAATCTTGCATTGCTGCATAGTTATCCGCATATGTATATATATCTTCATGGAAACATACCCCCGTCAATTTATGCACTTTATCCGATGCAAACACATCATAAATAAACTTCTCCACATCAGCAACAGTAATCCGATTCTCATGTTCACCAGATATGGAATTGATATTTTCCCTTTATTCAAAAATGTTGAATAATAATCGGTAATTTGTTCCGCCACCTTATAATCTTCTATAAATGTATGTTTATTACTTTGATATGTCTTTATCCTTACCTCATTTAAATCAATTTCGGCACTGGCAAACAAACCAAAAATAATTCTCGAATCAAATCCTCCTGATAAATCGCATACAATATTATCTGTTTCCTCTTTCAACACACGAATCATATGCGTCCACTTAGAATACCATTGATCAAGAATCCTCAGTCCGTCAGCTGTAGCGATATCCACCGAGTGCTCATGATAATCAATTTTGAATATTCCAATCTCTTTGCTATTCTTATCAATTATAATCTTTATATTCCTCGGCAGCATTTCAATTTCATTCACTAATGTTTCACAATAGGAATAAGGATTTGTTCGAACTGCAGCTATATATGTGTTGGCATATTCATAATTAAACGTCAATGGATAGCGGGCGTCTAATTTATTGAGCAGGAGCAGGAAAGAAATTCTGTATCTTCCATAGACAATGCTTCCCCTATAATTTCATTGGCTATACAATACCCGTACAGATGAGTTTTCACTTCACTCAAACTGTTTGAGTCCAAAAAGAAAAAATTTTTTTCAATAATTTCCATGATTATCTCCTCCTCATATCCATTTAGACAATACCCAATTCCTCTACAATTCTTTGGCAGCTTTTTCCATCCAAATTCTTATGCAGTAACATGCGCAGTTTTTTTCTCTTACCTCTTTCTCGATCCTCATTACAAATAATCTGTTCTATAAAATCTCCTAAATCATTTTTGTCAAATATACATTTTCCAGGCAGCCATTTCAATATATCATCAAAAATGAATCCCCGACTGTGTGCATAGTCTTCCATATCATCCACAATAAATCCTATTGGCTTATCCAAAAGCACATAATCGACTGCTGCCGAAGAATAATCGCTGATCAAAGCATCTGCCATACTAAGCAGCTGATTAATCTGTATATCCTGTTCTACAAGCATATCATTATCCAGCAGAACTATATTAGACAAACTGCCGCAATGCACTGCGTTTTTATCCTGAAAAGGATGCAGCTTGATTACAAGAACTGTATTATGCACAGCCATTTTCCTATTAAGCCAAACTAAATCTTCTGTTGTGGAAATTAACGGCAGCCCTGTTTCCTTATTTAAAACTCCATCCTGCGGCTTATCTTTGTCTTTGCCGCTGAAACGATAAGTCGGAAGCCAAAAAATATATTTATCCCCTTTCGGAATGCAAAGACTTTCTAGCTTGTCCCTGTCTTTTTGAAATAGCCAATCTGCTTTCGCACAGCCAGTAATAAGCATTTGCTCTCTTCTAAGTCCAAAAATTGCAGCATGAATGTCCGCATACAGTTCACTTGTAACAGTCATATATTCATACCGCCTTTCACAAGGCGTATGGTTTAACCTTGTCTTATAGCCGCAACCATGCCAAAGCTGCACCCTTATCTGGTCTTCCCTGCAATTTCGCGCAAACCCATACGCATCAGTAAAAAAAATATATTTTGCTAAACATAATGCCCTGTAATAGCTGTCTCTGACAACCGGACTATCGGAGACGCTTCCTTCATACGATAAGAAAGAAATATTCTGATATTTAGCATAATTCCTAAACTCTTCCGGCTCTTTTACCATCCATACAAGCTCATATTTTTTATTCATTTCGATGGAAAGCATGTACTCAAAAAGCGCTCTTGCATTATCGGAAAAGTCCATTCCTTTTACATACTCCGAACTATGAGGTCCACTTCTAAATACGATTATATTTTGTAATTTTTCTTTTTCATAACGTTTACGGTACTGTATTTCTACCCTTGTTTCATAATTATGGAACACATAAATCTCTTCTATACACGGCTTTCCCTGCATTAAAATTTCTATTTTATGAATATATTCTTTATAATAATCACTGGTAATCACAACGACCGTTTTCTCAAAATCAAGTGTTTTCAGATATGCTAAAGGATATGTAACTAATTCACAATCTCTATACAGAAACGTCCCACATTTCCTTTTATTTTCATCTGCAATTGCCACGATATTCGGAAGAATATCATAGGTATCGCATAATTCCTCTAAATAAGAAATAGATTTCTCAACAAGACAGATCTCTTTATTTTGCAATCTTTTATATACATCGGCATTAAACTCTATTATCTTCATCTAATCATTTCCACCTGTTCCCGGCGCAAGCCCTTCGGCTTCCAAGTATTTCCAATAAACTTCCGGTTGTTCACACCAAATCATTTTGTCTCTGTGAATTCCCTGTTTTACCAATTCATTTTGTATCCCCAATGCTTTTTCCTTGTTTTTAACTGTTATCACAATATAATCATATTCCTTTTGTACTATTACCTGAGGAGACTGTACTAAAAATTCTTCACTTGCCAATACCTCATACTTAGGATCTACACAACATATAAAGTGCAAATCCGTTCTCTTCCTAAGCTGTCGGAAATATTTTTCCCCCAGTTCCCCGGCACCATACAAAATTACTTTTGAATTCAACGGAATTTTATCCAGCCAGTATGGGTCTATCCAAATCATATTCCTATTTTGAAATCCCATTCGTTTATTAATGCCAAGCATCAAAAGTTCTGTAATGTAAATTTCTGCTTGTAACCGCATTGCAGCAGTAAAATTAACATGCTTGTATAATTCTGTTAAATAATCATACACATACTGAATCTTTAACAAATAAGAATTCCTGCTTTCATGCGACATAGAATTTTTACGAATTACCCAATGATACAATGGTTTCTTTAGCACATATACAGAAGTACTTTCTAAAATAAATTTTAACAGACACATTTTATCTTCTGCAATCGAAATCATGTCAGGAACTGAGTTTTGTATCCTTTTCAAAAGTTCAGTCCTAAACAATTTACACCAAAGCCCTCCTCTGAGCCCCGTTTCCCTGCTCTCTAATCTGTAAATAGTATTATCCCGCAAATACCTCATTTTCTGTTCACGGTACAATCCTTCTTCTACATTGTCCAAGTGAACGGTTGTATAATTTCCTTCCAAAAAATAACCACAAGTAATGACATCGGCGTTTGTGCTGCATACAACCCGATATAGATTTTCATACATATCAGGCTCTATCCAGTCATCACTGTCAACATACCCGGCATACTCTCCGGTCGCGGCATTAATTCCTGCTTTTCTTGCAGACACAAGTCCTCCATTTTGCTTATGAATCACTTTCATACGAGCGTCTTTCTCTGCGAGAGCATCTAAAAGAGCGCCGCTTCCATCAGTAGATCCGTCGTCCACACATATAATCTCTATATTTTGATAGGTCTGTGCTCTTACACTTTCTATACATTTCTCTAAATATTCCTTTGTGTTATAAACAGGAATAATAATTGATATTTTATGCATTCCTTATCCCAACCCTACCCATTATAACTATTTTGCAAATATTCAACGATATCTTCCAGCCAAACTATTTTTGCATCCATTTTTGACTTAATCGCTTGTTCTGCCTGTTGACCATTTTCCCGGAGCAAGGTTATAACAACCACATCCACTTTCTCCGGATTATCTTCTAATTTATAGACAGGTACAGTATCTGCAAATAAAAAATCTGCATTTCTATCAAGAAAATACTTCACGGAAACAGCAGAGTCCCTTAATTCAAACGCAAGATTCTTTCCAAGTTCCCCATATCCATAAATTGCACTTGTTTTAAAATCAAAGGTTTCTAAATAACTTCCAAGACCAACGCCATGCTGTTTCAAAAACATCCAATCACTGAGTATCATAAATTGTTTTTTCCATTTTTCATTTTCTTTTACCCGATTTATCTGAAGCATCGGTAATAGCCTTTTTATATCGTATAACTCTTGCGCTGATAAAATCCCATGATTCTCTATAATTGCAACCGCCTCTTTTTCAGACTCCGCCATTTTCAGACTGTCAAAAGAAGTATTCGAATAATGCATTTTCCGCCTGAAAAGCACTTCATCATTTATGGCAAATTTTTTTCCCTCTGCATGCATACACACCCATAAAAGCCAGTCATCCGCGCCGTTTTTGTGCATAATGTTTCTCTTCCAAATCTCAGAAACCGCTTCCCTGCGCATCAATACCTGTCCCGGAGATAAAATCATACACCCTTCTCTTATCATGCATTCTTTACTAATGGCTTTGATTAGAGGTCGATCCACATTATACTTTATCCGACCTGCACTCAATGCATTGCAAACAACTGCATCATAATCATAATGTTCCAGAAATCTTATTTGCTTTTTTAAAAATAATTCATCTATCTCATCATCCTGATCCAAAAACAAAATAAAATCCCCTTTGCTATATTCCAGCCCCCTGACTCTTGCACCATGAATTCCTCTGTTTTGCTTTGTATTTACAACTATAATATCTATTACAGCAGAGCTCACAGCAGCAGCAACTTCCTGTTTAGGATCATCATTGGAAAAAATCAATTCAACAAGATAACCTTCTATCTTTTCAGCACATTTTTCAATCTGATAAATGAGACCATCAATATATTTATTCCCCTGATACAACGGAACAATTACACTAATCCTATTCATATTCTTTCTCTCACCATACTATAATCCAAAAATCTGCTGACCCTCCATTGCCTCATATAATGCCCGATATATATAGAAGTCCGCAGGTTCCGTAATCTTAATATTATTTTTAGTACTCATAATCGTGTGCATCGGTTCATGATACAAACTACATAGATGCGCCGAATCTATTGAACGGATTCCATCCTCCTTTGACTTTTCGTAAAGCCGTATAATATCTCCAAAATAAAATGTCTGAGGAGCTTTGGCAATAAACATCTCACTTCTTGGAGGAACCTCTGCTATATTTTTTCCATCTGTACACCGAATAACACTTTCTCTAACCGGTTCTACCGTAATAGCATTTCCGCATTGTTTCGTTTTCTCAATATTAGCTGAAATCAATTCCCCATTAATCAACGGACGTACTCCATCATGAATCAATACGATATCATGACTATTTGTATTCTCTGTCATTGCTTTTAACCCTAAACGTATAGAGTCATGTCCTGTCTCGCCTCCGGGTACAATCGTAGATACCTTTCTGATTCCATATCGTTTTAATAATCCTCTTAACTCTTCAATCCAATCCTCAATACATACTACTGTAATATCCGATATTTCTTCATGATATTCAAAATGTTCCAGCGTATAAATAATAATCGGTTTACCATGCATTTCCAAAAATTGTTTCGGTTTAGAACGCGAATTCATGCGTTGACCCGAACCACCTGCAAATATTAATGCTTTTACCATAATTCCTCCTTAATCCCCGAATATTATATAATTATTAATCCCTGCTCTTTTCAAATTCTGTATGATTTCATTCTGAACTTCTACATTTCTTACAGTAACAATCACTGCCGGATTAGCATCTGTATTTATTTCACTTAGCAAAACTACTTGTAATCCATCTATTAACGGTACTCCATTTTCTTCACTCACAATAAAAGCTTTAGGCGCCAGATTTTCTTTCCTTAACAGGGAAAGAGTAAATTTCCCTACTTCTCCTGCGCCATATAAATACACATTTTTGTTTTCTCTTGCAAATTTTAATACACGATTTTTATTCTTACTATAATATTCCACAAAAGAAACCGTTTGTAATGGAAAGAAAGGCTGCGTTTCTGACATAATGCTGTTAAGCGCATACTGTAAATAACTTGTCTGCCTTTGTGCATATGAAACAGACATGACTGTTCCGGTATCATATCCGGCATCCTGAGCCACATACGCAAAAATACGCTCAATCCCATAACTTAAATAATGTGGATTTTCCAGCTTATTATCATCAAAATCCAAATACTTCCAATCATATTCAAACAACTTTTTTAAAGCACTGCTTCTAAACCATAAAGCTGTGCCTATTGTAATGGGAGGCTTGTCTTCTCTAATATCTGTCACCAACTGCAAACGCTCTGCAATCTCCTTTGTAATCGCAAATGAATTATGCCATGCAAAACCATACCATGTATTAAAATGATCTCCAATCGGTTCCGGTGGAACCAAAACACCCAAATTTGTATTTTTTTTTAATACATTAAGAATATTATGGATATAATCCGTGCCTCCCAATAAATTCCCCCACAGATTCTCCACCCATAAATTTACGTCTCTTTTGTTTTCTGAAATATGTTCCTTTTTATCATGGAGAAAACAGACATATTCATATTTGTTGACAATATCTTTACTTTCAATCAGAAGAGCGCTTATGTCACGCCCCCTGTTTTCTTTTAAAATATATGTAATATTCCGATTCTTGAAAGATTCTTCATGCTCTTTTGCCTTCTTCAGCACTTCCGGCAATGAGGAAATAATATATATATCAATATCATCAGAAATGGCATTGATATAAGTATAATAAAATTCCAATGTATCTACATAATACAAATAAAGCACAACCGCAGCCTTTACAGAACCCAACTGCTCATGGTTCTCTAATACTTCATTCCTGTTTTCCGGTAAAATAAAATACAGATTTTTTTCATATCTGATATCATATACGTTAAGCATTTTGAATCACCTCGTAATATCTTTCACACCTAACATTTCTTTCATTCTTCAACCTTACCTGTCTATACTATAATTATCTATTAACAGCCTTTCATTCCTGAAAGAATATACATCATCATATGATTTAAAACCAAATGTATATCCTCTACAATCTGCATATTGTCAATGTTCACATGAAGATTATATTTTGCAATATCTTTTAATTTCCCCCCCGAATATCCGGTAAATGCTATCGTTTCTGCCCCAATAGCATTCGCATAATTAAATGCACGTACTACATTCTCCGAATTACCGCTTCCAGAAATACCTATTAAAATATCTCCCGATTTCATTTTATTTTTTAGCGGCACCACAAATATATCATCGTAACTGATATCATTTGCAATTGCCATCATCATCGGAACATTATCACTTAAACACTCAATATCATATTTTATTTCTTGTTCATAACTAATTCCTTTATTAAAATCACATTCTAAATGCGATGCTGTTGATGCGCTTCCGCCATTTCCACAAATAAATATTCTTTTTCCCGACAGCCTTGCATTTTCCATAACATTAATTACTTCACTAATTTTTTCAATCAAAAGCATATCTAAAGCCTTTTTTTCTGCATTAATATATATTATTATATCCTCTGCATAATCTCTCATTTTTCATCTGTGCCTCCTTATTTCAAAAGCATTCTTACAGCTTCCAAAAAATTTTTTGATTGTTTATCTGCGCTGATATTATACTTTTTATCTTGTCCCGCTTGTCCTGTATGCACTAATATAGTAGTTAATCCGGCGTTTATCCCCGTTTGTATATCAACAGTAGTATCCCCTACCATGTAAGATTGTTTAACATCTATATTATATTTGCTTACCATGCTATCTATCATTCCGGTTTTAGGTTTTCTACACTCACAATCTATTTTAAATTTAACATTTTCCTCTGCATATCCCTTATCCGGATGATGCGGACAAAAAACTATATCATCTAAATAAACTCCTTCATTCCCTAATAAAGTAGTCATTTTTCTATGTATTCGTTCTACATCTTTTACCTCACACATCCCCCGTGCTACTACCGGTTGATTGGTTATGACAATTGCCAAGTATTCTGATTGATTTATGGCCTTTAATGCTTGTATTACTCCATCCTCCAGTTCAAAATCCTCTTCATCTGCTAATAAACCTTTATAAACATTCAAGGTACCATCCCTGTCTAAAAATATACACTTCTGCTTGTTTGCTAAATTTCTCTTTTCTGGAATATTATTCAAAAACGCTTTCTCCACTTCATAATATCGTTCTACAGTCCCTGCATCTTTTACATATTCTGTCGTGTGATATCCATACAAGACACCCTTCCCTGCATATTTAATAAGTATATCTTTTTCTAAATCCAGTTTACGCAGCTTTTCCATCTCTAAAACTACTCTTTTAGAAAGAATATATACTCCCGCATTTACACAATTTTCATACCATTGTTCCCTTTCTTGCTTTTTTAGCAGAAAATTCTCTACTTGCGATTTACTATTCAGCACCACCAAATCTGAATCAAACGGATGTGTATTAGGATGCACAAGTAACGTTGCATAAGCTTTGTTTTGTAAATGAAAATCCTCCATTCTATTCCAATTAAGATTGAACATAACATCTCCATATATCAAAATAAAATCATCGTCAATATCTGCTTCCTTTAAGAGATACAAACTCCCTCCTGAACCTAATGGTTCACTTTCTTCTATATATTCAATGGACACGCCTAATTTCTCGCCATTTCCAAAGCATCTTTTTATTTCATCTCCTAAATATCCTACAATAATAATTATCTTTTCCACACCATAACTTTTTAAATTTTCTATTTGCCATTTTAATATTGACTTTCCCGCTATCTTAATTAAAGGTTTTGGAATTTCATCTTTAGTCAGCTCTTTAAGTCTTGTGCCCTTGCCGCCCGCCTGAATAACCGCCGTACGAATTTCTCTCATTTTTATTTCCTCTCTTTTAAGACCTCATGTATCGTTTTTCTCACAGCCTCATCGGATGAATACTTTGCTTTCCAACCAGCCAGATGAATCTTATCAAGGCAATATGAAAATCGTGGAACATCACCTTTCCAACCGCCTTCCCCACCTGTATATCGATACACTACATCATCCAACTGCATCTCTTCACATAAGAAATCCGCTATTTTTGTAACACAGGTTTCGCCCTCTACACCTATATTATAAATTTCAGTACCCAGCTTCCCGATATTCATAAATTGCATAATAGCATCAACGAGATCTGACACATAAATATATGGTTTTGTCTGCCGGCCGTCTCCTAAAATTTCTAACTCAGCATTATTTTTACTGATTTTATCAATAAAGTCAAAAATCACACCATGTGTCAATCGCGGGCCGATAACATTAGGAAAACGAAATATTAATGAAGACATATCATTCATATAGGTATATGCACTTATTAGTGCTTCACTTCCAAGTTTAGCTGCACCATAATAAGAAATCGGTGAAAGCCCCGGTGTATTCTCATCCAAATCCGTATCCCTTTTATCTCCATAAACTGCCGATGTAGAAGCAAAAAATAAATTTTTAATATTATACTTCTTCATAAAATATAATATATTGAAAGTTGTAGTATATGTGTTTTTATATTCCACTTCAGGCTTTTCACCGCTGGCCTGTATATCTGAATTTGCGGCCAAATGAAACACATAATCTATTTTTTTTTTTATAAATTACACATACAGCCGTAAGCGCCGCCCTTCACCCTTATCTGGCTCCAGAGATAATCATATCCCATCATCACCTTGAGCACCTTGAGCGCGCCTGTATAGGAAAGCCCTCTGTCAATGAAATTCCCGGCGCGGCACACATACTGCACCTGCCCGGCGGTCAGAAAGCCTTCGTTTTTCTTCACAGGCTCCGGCGCAAAGCTTCCCTTTTCCACAGGGGTGGTAAAAAGGCTGTTCTTCAAATCAAGCACCGCCTCTTTCATCCCCGCATAGCCTTCTTTTGTAGCCGTATAGTCCACCAGCAGATTTTCCGGTCTGAAAATATACCGGGACAGCTCCTTAAGGCTTGCCGACAATTCCTCTTTGCGGCTGTCAAAATCTCTCTCCAGCTCCTCTATGAACCGGTAAAAGGCAAGGCCGCTTATCTGCTCCGAAACGGCGGCAGTCGGTGAAAAATAGCCGAGAGCGCGCAAAGACGCCAGAGAATGGCCCGCATTTATCATCGCTGCCTGCATCCTGGACTGCGCCTCCGCAATAATTTCATAAAGACGCTTGGTATCGTCAAACCTTGAGGTTAAAATAATTTCCTTCAAAAGCTCCAGGGCTTTTCCCTGCTTTTCATAAAGAGCCTTGGAACGCAGCTCCAGCGTGACCGTGTACTCCTTCATCCGCTCCGCATTGGTGTAAGTGTTCGCCACCGCCCGGATACCGCCGGTATGAATATTCACCTCGTTAAACAGCTCCCCG
>ERZ808046.1364-NODE-1364-length-11107-cov-3.751405_pt1 | contig 11107 bp, 7 predicted proteins | sample MGYA00380196_ERZ808046 | MGnify/ENA primary metagenome ERZ808046 (study PRJEB31490, sample SAMN06133421) | mouse gut metagenome | isolation source: Z6_2 | host: mice | place: China: Chengdu | collected 2015-05 ...
AGAAGAAAAAAGGATTTTTTAAAACCATACGATAGTACATTGTTTTCATCATACAAAAAGGTAGCCATTTAGAGTGGCTACCTAGAATAGTAATATGAATATGATAATATTAAATTGTTAGTAGTTTTACTTTATAAAACCAATGAGTAATACTCCATTTCAGATGTTAGTTAAACTACTCAGTTAGTGGGTGATTTTGATTTTTTTTACCAATATCAGTTCTAAAGTGTTTTTGATTAAAATTAACAATTTCTACCCCTTCATAAGCTGTTTTAATCGCTTCATCTATAGTATTTCCGATGCCAGTAATGCCAAGTACACGACCACCAGAAGTTACAATTTTTCCTTCTTTTTTCTCTGTACCAGCATGAAATACAGTTATATTTTTCTTTTTAGAAACTTCATCTAAACCTGTAATTTCATAACCTTTTGTATAAGAAACAGGATATCCTCCACTTGCTAGTATAACACAAACAGCAGCATTATCATACCATTCAATATTAATACAATCTAATGTACCATTTGTACAAGCTAACATAATATCTAATAAATCTGTTTTTAATCTTGGTAATATAACCTGTGTTTCTGGATCTCCAAAACGTGCATTATATTCAATTACTTTCATGCCTTTTTTAGTATACATTAATCCAAAATAAATAATACCTACAAATGGTCTATTTTCCTGTAACATAGCATCAACTGTTGGCTGAAAAATTGTTTTCATACATTCTTCTGACATTTCATTTGTATAAAATTTACTTGGTGAAAATGTACCCATTCCACCTGTATTTAAACCTTCATCATTATCAAAAGCTCTTTTATGATCTTGGGCACTTACCATAGGAATAATTGTTTTTCCATCACAAAATGATAATATAGAAATCTCTGGTCCTTCCAAAAATTCTTCAATTATAACAGTGTTTCCAGCATCACCAAATTTATGCTCTTGCATTATTTCCTTCAAACCTTGTTGTGCTTCCTCAAGCGTTTTACATATTAAAACACCTTTTCCTAATGCTAACCCATCCGCTTTTAGTACAATAGGCATATCTTGTTTATCCAAATATACCTTTGCAGATTCATAATCATCAAATGTTTCATAATTAGCAGTTGGAATATTATATTTTTTCATTAAATTTTTTGCAAATGCTTTACTACTTTCTAATATAGCAGCATTTTGTCTAGGTCCAAATACTTTTAAATTTTCATTTTCAAAAGCATCTACAATACCTCCTGCTAAAGGGTCATCCATTCCTATAATTGTATAATCAATCTCTTTCTCTTTTACAAAAGAAATTAACTTATTAAATTCCATTGCACCAATAGGAACACATTCTGCTAATTCAGAAATACCTGCATTTCCAGGTGCACAATAAATCTTATTTATAATAGAACTTTGTTTTAATTTCCATATAATTGCATGTTCCCTACCACCACCGCCTACAACCAAAATTTTCATTATTTCTTTTCCTCCTAAAATTAAAGTATTTTAACATGATTTCCAATTACCTTTAAACGATTATGTGCAAATAACTGTATAGATTTAGGTAAAATTTCCCACTCAGCTTCTTCCATAACTCTTCTTTGTAATACTTCTGGTGTATCTTCTTCTAAAATATAAACGGGTTTTTGCATAATAATAGGTCCTGCATCTGTTTCTTCTGTCACAAAATGTACTGTTGCACCAGTAACTTTTACTCCTTTCTTTAAAGCAGCTTCATGAACTTTTAAACCATAATATCCATTTCCACAAAAAGAAGGAATTAAAGATGGATGAATATTAATGATTTTATTTTCAAATTCTTTAATAAATAAAGAGCCTATTACAACCATAAAACCAGCCATAACTATTAATTCTACATTTTTACTTTTCATATGGTCAATGAGTGCCTGTTGATATAGTACATCTGTTTCATAATCTTTTTTGCTAATGCAAATAGCATTAATATTATGCTTTTTTGCTCGCTCTAAAGCATAGGCATTTGGATTAGAACTTACAAGTGTTACAATTTCTGTATCTACTAAATTTCCCATTTCAATAGCATCAATAATAGCCTGAAAATTTGTTCCACCACCAGAAACTAAAATACCTATTTTAAGCATATTTCTACCTCTTTTTCACTAGATATTATTTTTCCTATAATATATCCTTCTTCTCCCATTTCATGAAGTATATTTAATGTTGTATCAGCATTTTCTTTTGAAACAACACAAATCATACCAATCCCCATATTAAACGTATTATACATACTCATTCTATTAATATCACCTGTTTTTTGCATTAAATCAAATATAGGTAATACAGGCCATGTTCCTTCTTCTATGTATGCACAAAGATTTTTATTTTTTGGAAGACATCTTGGAATATTTTCTATAAACCCACCACCTGTAATATTACTAATTCCTTTAATTTCTACTTTTTGAATTAAATTGAGAATTTCTTTTACATAAATTTTTGTAGGTTTTAAAAGTGCTTCTCCCAACGTTTCATTTAAAGAAGTTACAAATTCTTTGCAGCTAGTTTCAGATGGACGAAAAACTTTTCTAACAAGGGAATATCCATTACTATGAATACCACTAGAAGGTAATCCAATAATAATATCACCCTCAACAATATTTCTACCATCAATAATCTTTTCTTTATCTACTACACCTACTGCAAATCCAGCCATATCATACTCATTTTGTGTATAAAATCCAGGCATTTCTGCTGTTTCGCCACCAATTAATGCACAGCCAGCTTGACGACATCCTTCTGCTATACCACTTACAATTTCAGCAATTCGCTCTGGTACATTTTTACCGCAAGCAATATAATCTAAAAAAAATAAAGGTTGTGCTCCATTACAAATAATATCATTAACACACATAGCAACACAGTCAATACCAACAGTAGTATGTTTATCTTGTATAAAAGCTAATTTTAATTTTGTTCCTACACCATCTGTTCCAGAAATAAGCACTGGCTCCTTCATTTGTAAATTTGCAAGAGAAAACATACCTCCAAATCCACCAATATCACCTAACACCTCTTTTCGAAATGTACTTTTTACATGTTCCTTTATCAATTTTACAGATTTATATCCGGCTTCCACATCTACGCCTGCATCTTTATAATCAAGCCCCATTTTTCTTCCTCCTTGTTTTAACAATGTTCTAAAAAAGTAAAACAGATTTCATCTTTGAAACCTGTTTTACAAAATGAAACCATATCCTTACTTTTATTTATATCATAATTTATACAAAAAAGCAATAAAAACAATATTTTCTACAAAATCAATTATATATATGGCTGTATCTTTGAAAAAAGCTCTTTATTTTTATATATTACTTCATTATTTCCAATTGTACAAATATTTTTTTGATTTATTATTTTTTCTAATAAAAAAACATATTTCTGTATATCATCTATTTTAGTAGTTAAGATTTCATCTCTTTCTTTCTGTTGCATTTCAGGTGTAATACCAGTCAAATATCTAGCAATAGCTAAATCTGCTTTTTCTTCATTCCCTAACGGTTTATCTATTGCGTTAATAGCACCTAATATATATTTTGTTAAATCTGAATTCGTTTTACAAAATTCTTTTAAAAATATAGAGATTTTTTTATATGAATCATATGTTTTCTGTACATTAGGATCTCTATAAGAATAAAAATAAGCATTTCCATTTTTCAAAAAACGACAATAACATCCATAAGCTCCTCCTTGTACACGAACAGTATTCCATAAATATTCTAAATCTAGTATTGTTTTTAATACAGCTAATTTACCCGAGTAAATATAACCATAATCTACTAAATTGCCAGTTTGAATATTATATTGTACTTTAAAAGAACTTATTAATCCTTCTTGTTCATTTTGCAATAAAAATTGATAGTTTTGTTTTTTCAATAATGGTCTATCTAAAAGCATATCATATAATTGTTTTATCTCTTTTTTATAATAATGTAAACTAGATTCTTCACAAGTAACAGCAATCATAATATTTTGTTTTGTAAATATATATGAATATGCTTCCCTTAATTTTGAAATTAATATATCTATATTTTTTTCTGCTTCTTGCTCTGCTTCAATTAAAAAATGGTGAAATGTAATACCTGATACTTCTTCTTTCATTCTAGCTCCCATAGAGATATAACCCATATTTCTAGAAATACCAGCTAAATGTGGTGCATTTCGTAAATAATTCTCGGAATTTACTTTTGCAGATTTAATCAATTTTTTTAAATTTTCTCTTTGATTAAAATCTGTTTCAAATAATATAGATTTTATAATATTAAAAGCCTTTTCTATATTTTTTCTTAAAAATTTGCTATTAACTGTTATAAATGAGTTATAATTTTGTTTTGAAGTAGAATAAATATCATTACTTAAATTGATACCTCCAGTGTAAAAGTTAATTTCCAACGGCAACTGTTCAAAACCATATTTCGCTGTATCTAATTTTCCTATTATATGCACCAAAAGACTAGCATAATGTAGTAAATTTTGAGGTACAAAAGAAGTATTAAATAGTAATTGAGAATATATCACTCCATTTGTATTTAATGGTGTAAAAATCATTTGATACTCTTCTTGAATTTTTCTAGTAGGAAGAATTTCAGCATTTTTATTGATTTCATTTATTTTTAAAAATGGTATCTGATTTATAATTTCCTTACTATCTGGTTCAGATTGATATTTGTTTAGTAATTTATTTTCAAAAATTAATTTCTCAATTTGGTTTTTAGATAAACTGTTTTTTATCTTTTGCATTTTTTCTATAAACATTTGTTCTATATGAGATTGTTTACCATTTTCAGGGGAAACAACTACAATACTCTTATTAGAATTTTGTAATATTAATGTTTCAATTATATTTTCAAGATAATTCGTTGTTAATGCTAAAGACTTTACTTCTTTAAATTGTTTCCAATGACATAATGATTCTATAGGACTTTTACCATGTAACCAACTTTTCATTAATTTCATACCGTAGGTTAGTCCTTTTGGTCTACTTCCAAAATACTCCTCTTTTAAATAAAATTCCCATCTATTTAATGTCGCTTCAATCAGTTTTTTGTCAATACCATTTTTTATAATATTTTTCAATGTTTTTTCAATAATATTCTGAAAATCTAAAACTTTTTCTTTTTCTGACTTCTTTGCTATAATACTAAATACCATATCATAACTAGAAGAATCAAACCAACATTCTGCTTCATCTGCAATATCAGCGTCTATCAATGCCTTTTTTAAAGGAGAAGCATTTGTTTCTAATAAAATATAACTTAACACATCACATGTAAATATTAGTGTAGGATTAGTTGATTTTCCAACACGTACATTATAAGAAAGGAACGTATTTTTAATGTTATCTTCTTTGCCATTAACAGAAAATGTATCTTCTAAAAAAACAGTATCAGAAAAATCTTCTTCTAAAGGAATTTGAATATCAAAATCTTTCCTTTGAAATTTACTTAAATATTCTTTATCTATCCATTTTAGCTGTTTTTCAATTTCCATGTCACCATATAGATAAATATAACTATTAGATGGATGATAATATTCTTTGTGGAAATTCAAAAAATTTTCATATGTTAAATTAGGTATATCATCTGGATTACCTCCAGATTCAAATCTATATGTTATATTAGGAAAAAGACTTCTGGATATTGCATTATTTAATATACTTTCAGGGTCAGATAACGCCCCTTTCATTTCATTATATACAACACCTTTTATTGTTAAAGGCATTTCTTCATTTTCTAGGACATAATGCCAACCTTCCTGCATAAATATTTCTTTATTTTCATAAATACGAGGATAAAAAACAGCATCTAAATAAACATCCATCATGTTCATAAAATCTTTTTGGTTTCTACTAGCAATAGGATACATTGTTTTATCAGCATATGTTAAAGCATTTAAATAAGTATTAAGAGAGCCTTTTGCCAACTCATTAAAAGGATCCTTAGCTTGATATTTTTTAGAACCACATAATACAGAATGTTCTAATATATGTGGTATACCACAATTATCTTTTGGAGGAGTTTTAAAGGCAATAAAAAAAACTTTGTTATCATCTTTATTATTTACATAGAATAATTTTGCTCCACTTTGGATATGCTCAAATAAATAGCCTTTAGAATGAATATCATCTATATTTGAATATTCTTTTAAGTAAAAACCATAATATTTTTGTCCAACTTGAAAATCAATCATAAAATTCTCCTTTCACAAATACATAAATGATTTTAAAAAATCATTTTAATTAGTTTAACATATTTTTATAAAAAATGAAAATCATTTTATAAAAAAAGGTTGACAAGTACAGAGATGTAATTTATAATTATTATTAGTTAACAATAATTAAATTTCAATATTGTTAAAATTAATTCTAATGTTATTTAATTAAGGAGGATTTTAATTATGAAAAAATTTGTTTGTTCCGTATGCGGTTATGTACATGAAGGTGATTCAGCTCCTGAACAATGTCCAATTTGTAAAGCAAGTTCTGATAAATTTACAGAACAAGTTGGTGAAATGACATGGGCTTCTGAACATGTAATTGGCGTTGCAAAAGGTTCTAGTGAAGATATTATGGCTGATTTAAGAGCAAATTTTGAAGGAGAATGTACAGAAGTTGGTATGTATCTTGCTATGGCACGTGTTGCTCATAGAGAAGGTTATCCAGAAGTTGGTTTATATTATGAAAAAGCTGCTTGGGAAGAAGCAGAACATGCTTGTAAATTTGCTGAATTATTAGGTGAAGTAGTAACAGATTCTACAAAGAAAAATCTTGAACTTCGTATCGCTGCTGAAAATGGTGCGACAGCAGGTAAAACTGACCTTGCTAAACGTGCAAAAGCTGCTAATTTAGATGCAATTCATGATACAGTACACGAAATGGCTAGAGATGAAGCTAGACATGGTAAAGCATTCCAAGGACTTTACAACAGATATTTTAAATAAAATATAAAAATCAGAACCACGCCTAAAAGACGTGGTTCTGATTTTTCAAAAATGTATTTTTTAATATCCTTGCACAGGATATTCTAAATTTTCTTTTTTAATTTGATATAATACTTCTTCTAAAAATTTGCAACACTCTATTTTAGTAATATCAAGATTATGGTCTAAATAATTACCACACATATAGGATTTTGCGGCTGGAATCTCTCCTACAAAATTAGCCATATATTCAAAAGATTCTGTAATAATTTTAACAACATCTTGTGCTTCTAAATCTCCTTTAAAAATAAGATACATACCTGTACGACAGCCCATAGGACCTACATAAATTGTTTTATCGCACCATTCTTGATGACCTCTAAAAAATGTTGCCATTAAGTGTTCAATTGTATGCATTATAGATGTATCCATTACCATTTCTCTATTTGGTTCTTTCATTCTAACGTCAAACGTTGTTAAAATACCATTCCCAACAGTATCTTTTCTGGAAACATAAATACCCCTTAACAATTTATCATGATTAATTCCAAAACTTGTAACATCCATATATTTTCTCTCCTTTACTATTGCTATCAATATAGTATATTTTATACTTTATTATAATAAAATACAATATTAATTTGATAAATTATATTAATATTTTATTATATATTTCATAATATTTCGATTTCTTTTATACTAATAAGGTAATAAAATAAATATAGAAAGAAGGTATTAGTATGAATATCACAAGGGAAGAAGCATGGAATTTATTAAATGAGTTTAATAAAGAACCTTTTCATATTCGTCATGGTGAAGTTGTAGAAGGAATTATGAAATACTTTGCAAGAGAATTAGGATATGGTGATGAAGAAGAATTTTGGGGAATTGTAGGTTTATTACATGACTTGGATTTTGAACTGTATCCAGAACAACATTGTATAAAAGAACAGGAAATTATGAGAGAAAGAGGTATTGATGAAAAAATCATTCATGCTGTGGCAAGTCATGGATATGGACTAGTAGTTGATGTAAAGCCAGAACATGAAATGGAAAAAGTACTTTTTGCAGTAGATGAATTATCTGGATTATTAGGTGCAGCAGCAAAAATGCGTCCATCTAAAAGTGTACAAGATATGGAACTAAAGTCTGCAAAGAAAAAATTTAAAGATAAAGCATTTGCAGCAGGTTGTTCCAGAGATGTTATTAAAAAAGGGGCTGAAATGTTAGGTTGGGAATTAGATGATTTAATTAATAAAACAATTATTGCTATGAGAGAAGACCCTAGAAACTGAAATATATAATAAAATTTTTAATAAAATTTTCTGAGTAATTATTAAATTCAGTTTATCAAAGAATCCTCTTTTCTTCTATATAATAGGTGGAAAAATTGAAAATTTTTCCACCTAAAAAATGTTACTTTTTATATTTTAAGTATTTCTTTTTCCCATTCCTGTATTATATGATTGGCTTTATTTTGTATCTTTTGTAATAATATATTATCTTTTGTAATTGCATTTATATTATTTTGTGCTGTTTTTGTAACACCTAATGATGTTAATTCTACAATCACACGTTTTATTGTTTCTTTTGGATTATTAAAGTATTCACTGCTCCTAATATGTATAAAATTCCAACCCATTCTTTCTAATACTGCTTGTTTTTCCATATTTAATAATATATTTTCTTTACCATTACTTTGTTCTTCTCCATGACATTCTATAGAAACTTTTTTATTATCACAAATAATTGCTATAGAAATTTTATAATTTCCAACTAATTGTTGTTGTATAATTGGATATCCTTGTTTTATTAAAATATTGGCAACAACAGTTTCAAAATAAGAATTTGGCTGTATATTATTGTTGTAATCGTTTGCATGTTGAATATATTCTATAAAATCCCTTCTGATATCATTTGTTTCTAAATCATTATTGGCATCAAAAGAATGTATTAGCCATAGTTGATTTTTTGCCCTGCTAACAGATACGTTATAAATTTGTTTTATAGATTGTTCTTTTATATTGTATTTTTGTAAAGCAACAAAATTCTCATGATTATAACTATCTGTGGTAGAAAGGAACATAATATCTCTTTCATCATTTTGAAAATATTGGGCTGTTTCGCATAAAATTTTTCTTTTTTCATATTCTTTAGGTGGTATTTTTTGAAAAGCAATTTGTCTAATTAAGTTTGCCTGTTCTGCACCTGATAATGAAATTGCACCAAATGTCATATCTTTATATTCTGGCTGCTCCATACAAGCTATCATAAATGCAATAATATTTTTCGCTTCTTGAATATTTCTTTTATTATCATCACACTTTCCATTTACACAATAGGATACAACAGATGGTTTTATAATTGCATTATTACTATCTCTTAAAAGTTTCAGTTTATTGTTATAACATAAGCGATTACTATATTCTATAATGTTTGGCATACATCTAAAGTGTTCTGTAAGCATAAATGGTTGAAATACTGTTTTCGCAATATCATATAATGAATATTTTGTGTTATACATAAATTCATTTGGAATCTCACCATTAATATAGGAATGAAGTAATTTTTCATTTTCCATGGCATCTTCATTAGCATTGCAAATCCTAATTTGTTCATCATCACCCATAATAATAACCTTTTTAGCAATATGAAGCATTGTGAAAGTAGAAATATCACATTGATTTGCTTCATCAATTATCGCAATATCAAATTTGTTTTCATTTACATTCAATTTTTCAAGTACCTGATTGATAGGCATAATGTAAGCTGGAATAATATGCTGAAGCTGTGAAATTAAATTTTCTTTATCTATTATATTTTGTTTTAATTGATGTAAATATTGTTTTTTCTTTTTATTCTTTTCTAAATGAAGTAAAATGTAATGCCATGTTCTACATTCTATTAGTTTTATTGTAGTATCTTGCAATTCTTTAGTTAAAATACCTTGTTCCTTTTGTAATTGTTCAAAAGGTTGGTTTACAATTTTATCTAACATAATAGAAATTTGTTTCCATTTCCAAGCCTCTTCTACATTTGGAGGACATTCTGAAGCACCATGTATTCCAGTACGATACTGTATTGCGGTTGCCCAATCTGGAGCATCTATAGCAATTTTATTCAAAACTTTTTTTCTTTTATTTACTTCATCAAATTTATTATAAGCCGTAAGTAATTCCTCATAATGTTTTTGATATTTCTCTATATCTTTTTCTTGTAAAGCGGAAAGCATTGCATTACAAATACTGGATTTTGCAAATTTCTCAGATTGAAGTAATGCTATTGTTTTATCTAAGCCATTAATATCACCAGATAATTTGATACCTAATAATTCCGCTATAGAAATATACTGAGGTAAAAGCTTATAAATAAAATCAATGTCATATTTTGCTTCTTCTATGGGAGATTCAATATCACCTACAATATCAAAACATTTTGGAGTTAAACCACATTCTAATGCAACATTTTTTATAGGATTATATACTGTTTGATACCAATTTAAACAATCCTCTATTTTTTCAACCATGTCCATTCCCTTTTGTTCTGGTTCCATACCTAATGTATAAAAAAATTCTCCACCTTGTTCTTCTATTAAATCTATCCACAATTTTTCCATTTCACTTCTTTTTAATTCCATGTATATTGTTGCAATCAATACTTCGCAGTCTTCTGCATTAGAAACCTGTTTTTCATTTACTTTCAGAGATTCATATAATTCTTTCCAATCTTTATGTATAAAAAATGAAAGACCACCTATTTTTCTACCTTTTTGGAAAGATTCCTGTAATTTTTTCAATATTTCTATACTTTTATATGAAATATATTCATCCGTAATATCAATATCTTTTCTGAATGTTTTTTCTACACTATAATCGTGATATTCATGTGCTTCTCTTATTGTTTTGATTAAATCTCTCCATTTTTCTCCACTATTATCTTTATTTTTACCTGCAAATATTGCAGATAATTGCCACTCTGAATATTGCTTTGGTTCATATTTACTAAAAATTTCTTTTATTTCTTCTATTTTTTTACTATTCAAATTAGTATAAAGAGGGTCTTGCTGTACCTTTGCAATACCGTTTTGAAAATCAATTGTAACTTTATCTCTAATTTTACCTTGTAATTGTAATAATTTTGCAGTATAACGATTTTTTTCTTTCATGGAATCCT
>ERZ808046.1366-NODE-1366-length-11100-cov-6.499047_pt1 | contig 11100 bp, 7 predicted proteins | sample MGYA00380196_ERZ808046 | MGnify/ENA primary metagenome ERZ808046 (study PRJEB31490, sample SAMN06133421) | mouse gut metagenome | isolation source: Z6_2 | host: mice | place: China: Chengdu | collected 2015-05 ...
CACCGGTAGAATACCGACATCTTGCCTTAAGAAATATAGTCTAAATAGAGTGTCCAACTTTATGGGTTCACTTCAAATAGTGTTTTTTTGCTCCTAATGTCATCTATAATACGTCCGATAAACAACTAAAACAGGAATAAAGTAAAATATCGTTGCACAACTGATCAACCATATTAAATGTTGAAATACCATAGTAAAATTCTCTATCCAAATAGCTCGAATAATATTAGTTGCATGATATAACGGTGAAAGCCACGTCAAATTCCGAAAAATTTCAGGGATAGAATCGATAGGAAAAAAAGTATCCGAAAACATATATAACGGCCTGATAACAAGCGTATTATAATAGTTCAAAAATTCTCGCGATGGAGCCATATAGGTGAATGTTAGCCCGATAAGGCCAAAAATCAAACCGATCAAAAAGAGAAGTGGAATGATAAATAGCATATAAAGATCAAATGCTTGACTTATAACAAGCGAAACAAGCCAAAACATCCCCCCAAAAATGACAGCTCTGACCCCTGACCAGATAGCTTGACCAATTACGATATCTTGTAAGTTGATCGGAGTCATTAGCATGGCATCATAAGTTTTTTCAATTTTGTATTGAATAAATGCGTTGACCGTTGCTTCTGATGTAGCAGTAGTCATCGCAGTGGCGCCGATAAGTCCCGTAATGACAAAAGTAGTATACGACATCCCATTGATATTGGTCAGATAAGTTCCTACTCCAAATCCCATTGCCACCAAATAAAATAATGGGTCGATCAAGTTAGGAACTATCGAGATCTTGAATAGAGATCTAAAGCTCATATAATTTCTGATAACAACATAATAGATCGATCTAGCTGAAACTCTAAACACTTTTTCTCCACTATATAATATGGAGCTACACAAAATTGTTCATCCTATTTTGTATAACTAAAAAGAAATATAGCTTTTCCTTTCCTAATTTTATTCATATCAACAATAGTATGAAATGTTTTCCTTCAATTAGTGTTAACACTCTAATATCCACTCCATATTTTACCTTCCTTATGAATATTAATTTGCAATGTTATACACTATTCCAAATTTTTAATATCTCCTTTACCTACAACAGTCAACTTAAGAAATAATTCTTCAATATTTTTCTCTCGATACTTATCTAACAAACTATCAATAGTACCTTCATCTTTTATTACACCAGAATCAATGATAGCTATCCTATCAGCTAAACATTCGATCTCATTCATATAATGAGATGTAATAACTATTGAAACACCTTGCTTTTTTAACATTTTTAATTTGTTCCAAATAATATTACGTGATTGAATATCCAAACCTACAGTCGGTTCATCTAATATGATTATCTCGGGATCATTTAACAAAGCTCTGGCAAGAACAACACGTCTTCTCATCCCTCCTGATAGTTCACCGATCATTTTATTTGCATATTCTGCTAATTGAACAAATTCTAGCAGCTTTTTAGCTCGAGATTTAAGTTCCTTTAGTCTGATCCCATAACAGATACCATGTGCGATCAAATTTTCAAAGACAGTCAAAGTCGTATCTAACATATCTTCTTGAGCTACGATCCCTAAGTTGGTCTTCCCCCTATCAGCTAACGTTGAAATATTTTTTCCTAAAATGTATACATCACCACTTGTTATCTTATTTGCTGAGTAGATCATCTTTAAGGTAGTTGTTTTACCAGCCCCATTAACACCCAAGATCCCCAAGCATTCACCCTCCGATACCGAAAAACTTATATCCTTAACAGCATTATAGTCTCCATATTTTTTAGATAGATTATCTACTCTCAGTGTTTCCAATATTTTTAAATTCCTTTCCACAAACTGGACAATTTTCATACTTGTGCAATTTTGTAAACTTCTGCTCAAAAGTTAAGAAGTCAATACTAAATGCCTTGTCGTATGGCAGAAGTCTATCAGTCCCCCAAAATACATATCTCATAATCTCAGAAGCAATAAAATATCCGTGAAATAAGCAAGCTGGGCCCAATGCCCCATTAGGTGTCCTATACATCGCTAATTCTTTATCAGTCCTCATCTCTCTAATAGCTCTTAACTCTTCTTCGTATTCAGGAATATTCTCTATATCATTCATATACTGACAATAGAAACATGCTGACTGATGGGGAATAATGGAATAAATTCTTCCGTTCTTTTTACCAACTAACGCAGAGAAACAAACTTTATCATATTTTACGCAAGCTTGATTTACCCAAAAATCAATATAACCGGTTGGATAATCAGCTACATTAACAACAATATCACAAGCCGTTTCCACAATTAATTTTTCTATATCTTCTGCAGAAGATACTTCTTGTGTTATTGCTCTAAATTCAATGTTAGAATTAAATTTATTGATAAAATTTTTTGCTACCTTTGTTTTCAATTCGCCAATATCAGCATCATTATACAGGATCTGTCGATTCAAGTTACTTCTTTCAACTTTATCAAAATCAACTGCTGTTATTTTGCCAATACCTAGCTCGGCTAATGAAAGACAAATGTTAGAACCAATACCACCAAGTCCTAATAATAAAACGTGTGTATCTTTTAAAAGAAGTTGATAATCATACTTATTTTTTGTATTATCTGCTAAAGTGTTGAAGAAATTAAGATTTACGGAATAACGTTCAATTTCTTCGTTTGATAAGTCAGTCGGTATCTGTATACTTGCATCCTCAATATATCCCATATCTGTCAACAGATCGATTGCTTCTACTATTTCCTTTTCACTTAAGTTCTTACAGCTTTTAATAATTCTTGAGATAGTATGATTTCCATCCAAAGACTTTACCAGTTCAGTATATTTTCCATCTGGATTATCGATTTGTATCCCATAATCATTTCCTGTACCGATCCTGATAATATCATTTAAAAATAATACGCTATGAATGTCCTTTACTTTAGGTAATCTCATTATTTCAACTCCATTCATCTTTAAGAAAAAAGGATGAATCTAGGTGTTGTCCCAGATCCTATCCTCTAAAAAAGTCTATTTTCTCCTTAATTTCTAAAGGAGCATAAACTATTATCGTGCTTCAACGATCGTCGCTGGAGCTGTGATTTTCTTGATCTTCATATTTACTACCTCCATAAAATATTCACAGCAATAAATATTCGACTATAATTATTGCTAATTTTTGAATAGTCGTTTTCTTTTACTGTGTGATCATATTGTATTATGATAATCGATAGAAAATCATCGATATATGAAATTTTAGGGAGGGATATCATGAATTCGCCTGACGTTACAACTATCTTGCGCCTTTTATCTGATAGATCCAGAATCACGATCTTAGATATTTTAATGGATGGTCGTGCCTATACAGTAAATGAGATAACAGCTTTTACTAAGTTAAAACAACATACTGTCAGTTATCACTTAAAATTGTTAACAGAAGCAAAGCTGACCGCTGTCAAACAATATGGTAAGTTTAGATATTACTCTATCTCAAACACCATAACACCTGAGTTGTTTGAGTTCTTAAGTAATTATTCCCCCGTTGAACCTACAAAAAGTTATAAGCAACATTTTGCCAAAAAAGAATTGAAGCAAGCTAGAACTTGTTACGATCATATAGCTGGGGAACTTGGTATTAAGATCAAAGATTTCCTTATTTCCGAAAATATCATCGTCGCAGCTAATGATAACAGTGGAAGTTATAGCGTGACTCCTTCAGGTGAAATATTTTTTGCAGAAGAACTGAAGATCAACATTGAAAATTTAAAAAAGAAAAAACGCAAATTTTGCATTGATTGTTTAGATTGGAGTGAACGGAAAAATCATCTTGCAGGTGCGCTAGCTAATGCGATCTTAGATTTTTTACTTAATAACGATTACGTAACACAAGCTACTGGATCAAGGGCACTAAAAATTACCGATACAGGAGAAAAATTTTTTAAAGATAATTGGCATATCATTCTTACTCAAAATGATCTATCTCAATGATCCCGACGGTAATCTGATCGAGATCTCTGAATACTAAAAAATACCACCACTTCCGATCTGGGAATGGTGGTATTTTTTTAGCTATATAAATTATATTTTACAAAATAATAACTTTAATATTATATATCGGTTACGAGCAACTTTTTTAGATCTAGACTGCTATAATTACACCAGACCTTGATAGCAATGTTTTTAAGCGTGGCGTGGCGCGCCACTCTTTCTTATCGGAGGTAGCCCATGAAAACTAAAAATTTATTTCTGAGCGTTATTTGTTTATTTAGTTTTATCCTAAGCAGCATCACAGCGTATTCCAGTAATTACCATTCCGAAGTAAAGCTAGCATCACAGCAGCTCGATACTTCGGAACACTTCATCGCTTTTAAGCTTCCCTTAGTTGCTCACACTAAAAAACAATTTCGCCAACTCATAACTATCGTAGATGAAAGTGCTCAAAAATTTGGACTAAATTATATGGAAAAAAATGTTTATCTCGGTTATCCATTAGAAAATGGGAGACTAAACTATGCTAAAAGTATTTCTGAACAGAACTTTTACGTCAATAATTTACATAAAACTAGTTTTTTAGGTAATTTTGGCGCCTTAGGGTCTGATAACTCGGAATATACATATACCTATCCGTTACTAAAAGGTTATAAAGTTACTATTCGGCCACTTGGATCAGTTTTTAAAGATCGAAAGAATTTTGAAGGTGTCTTTTTTCTTGAAACGCTTGATCTAAACAAATATAACGCCTTCATTACTTTATTAAATCAGCACTTGAATCAAAGTTTTATGACACATTATAAGCCAAGAGATTATCAGATCACTCGTTCAACTGAATTATTATTACCGTTCTTAGATGATGAGCTTGATCTTTCACCACTTATCAACTCTTTAAGTGTCTTTATCTTGATCGCAGTTTTGATCTACTTACTACTAGAATGGCGATCACTTCGCCTTTACAAATTAAATGGCTGGTCCTTTTGGCGTAGTTTTTTGTCACTTACTTTAAAACCGTTATTTGCAATATTATTTGCTTTTATTTACGATTTTTGGGTGATCTCTAAGCACTTAGAACTAACCGAATTATTAAATAGACAAGGCTTTACCTTCTTTGCAGTTTTGGTAATAAGCTTTCTAATGGTCGGCTTGATGTATTTGGTAAGCTTAGTTCCCGCTAAGGAACGCTATTTTTCGCTTTCACTTTTTTGCTTACTTGGCGGGATAAAAATATTTTTCTTACTCACTTTGATCACCTTTTTTCCTCCACTAGGCTCTTTACTAACAGGTAACTATGGACATAAAGATCCTGAATTAAAGAAATATGCTGAATTTTTTCCGTATATGATCGGAGGAAATGTAGTCGATGACCGTAATAATGCTACTGAACTAGAAAAGATCTATCAAATAGCCGACAGCCAAGGCGCACTTTTGTTAAATGATAGTGGTTCTAGCTATAAGCAACCAAATACCGTTGCCCGTGAACTTACCAGCGTTACCATCAACACTAATTACTTGAAACGCTATCCTTTAAGAGATGTTCATAACAAAAAGATCATCCCTGATCTAGCATCCAAAAAATTAGTTTTGGTTTTCCCTGATACACCTAAAGATTTAGTCACTAAGCGACTCAAATATGAACAAAAAAAATGATCCGATCGCACAAAAATATGGTATCAAAGTTTTTTACTCAAACCCTCGCTCCAACCAAAACTTTAAAAATATCGTAACTGGTAAAAATATGGCAAATGAGATCATTATGATCGTTACCCCAGGAAACATCAGGCACGCTCTTACGCAATACCACCTCAATATCTTATCTGGCTTTGCCAATGATAGCTTGCTTTTACCACTTAAAAAAACCTCTTTAAGCCAACTGTCTCAGCAATGGGAGCCGATCCTAAAAAAATATAATTTAAGTGACAATGTTGCCCAGTTGATCCGTTATGATCATGGTGAGCTTGAAGAGCTACGTCAAGGATTTGGTGATCTGTTAGCGCATTTTTATGAGCAACTTTTGCTCTGGCTGATCGTACTTGCGCTTAGTTTCTATTCTTTGCTCAGCTTTTTTAAGAAAAACCTCACTCAAATCGAGCTTAAAAATATGTTTGGTTATTCACGCTTGCGAAATTACTATCCTTACTTAGTAATGCTTGGGTTCCAATACATCGTAATGCTAGCTTTTTATCCAGATCAAAATATTCCAAAAGAGGTATATCTTGTCGTTATTAGTTTGTTTTTTGTGCTTGAATTTTTCATCTTAAATCTCTTTATCAGTTACTTAGAAAGTGAGGCTAATAGATCATCTGTATAATACTTTTTTAGCTATATAAATTATATTTTACAAAACAATAACTTTAATGTTATATATTGGTTACGAGCAACTTTTTTTGATTTAGCTTGCTATAATTTGGATACACTGATAGATCACTATTAGCGCACAAACTTATAGGGGGGATCTATTATGAAAGGATCATTCAAATCATTACTCTTTGTTGCAACCGTCTTTTGTTTGTTGTTTTTAACCCCGTTCATGCTGCTAGCGTCGTAGATTTGTTAACACTTGTTTTGTAAGGAATTTTGAGATGAAGAATAAAAAATTATTTTTATTAATTATTTTTATTTTTTGCTTGATCCTCAGTTCTCTTGGAGCATATTTTACCAACTATCAAGCTCAAGCTACTCTAGCATTACAGCAGATCGATACATCGCATCGATTTATTCCGTTTAAGCTTCCATTCACGGCGCATGATAAAAAACAATTCCAACAGATCATTATTAGCCTAAACGAAAGTGCAAACGAGACCAACTTAAACTACATGGAAAAACATTATTATGAGGGCTACCCAATAAAAGACGGAAAGCCTGATTATAATAAATCACTGCAAAAACAAAATTTCTATGTCTACAAGTTAGATCAAACACAATTTTTAGGAAATTTTGGTGCCTTAGGATCTAATAAGCAAAAATATAGTTATACTTATCCTTTACTTAGTGGTTATCAAGTAACGATCCAACCGCTCGCACAAGCACTACACGCAAGAAAAAATTTTGAAGGTGTCTTTTTTCTTGAAACACTCGAGCAAGAAAAATACTCACACTTCATCAAACTACTTGATAAAAAACTAAGTCAGCGCTTCAAAACGCATTACGCATTAAGCGACTATCAAGTGACACAAACAACACAATTGCTTTTACCTTCATTTGAAGTTGATCCTAATTTAAAAACGATCATTAACTATCTGATCGTCTTCATCGTCGTTTCACTGTTAGTCTATTTACTGCTTGAATGGTCAAAACTTCGCTTATATAAGCTCAATGGCCATTCTTTTACCCGTAGTTTCTTAGCAATTGCAATAAAGCCCTTGGGCGTGATCTTACTTGCTTTTAGTTATGATCTTTGGCTGGTGTTTCAAGGGCTAGATTTATCAGAACTACTTTCACAACAACTTTTAGTTTTTGGTCTTGCTTTTAGTGGAGCCTATCTATTGATGCTAGGGATGTATTGCATAAGTTTAGACGAGCTCAAAGAACGCTATTTTTCCAGCATACTTTTTTTATTACTAGGTGGAGCAAAGTTACTTTTACTCGTAACACTGATAAATTCACTTGCTCCAGTTGGTAATATAGTCATTGATAGTTACGAGCTTTTAAAGCAAGATACAAACCCTAAACTAAAAGACTATGCAGAAATTTTTCCCAGTGTGATCGGTAGCGATGCTGTCAATAGTTTCGATAACTACGAAGATCTAAAAAATATTTACAAACTAGCGGATAAACAAGGTGCTTTATTATTTGATGACACAGGTTCAAGTTATATCCAACCACCTGATGTACCACGTGAACTCGCTGATATCAGCATAAACATCAATTACTTAAAAGCTTATCCGTTATATGATGTGAATAACAAAAAAATTAAGCTTGATCCTAGAAGTAAGCAAACGATCTTAGTTTTTCCGATCACCAAGAAAAATTTAGTTGCTAAACGCCTGCAACAAGAAAGAAATATCTCTAAAATTTCACGAAAGTACGGTGTTAAAGTCATGTATTCTGATCCTAGGTATAATAATAACTTTAAAAATATCGTAACTGGAAAAAATATTGCTAATGAGATAATCCACGTCATTCCCCCAGGAAATATCAGACCCAAGATCAACGATCCGATTCTCAACATTTTGTCTGGTTTTGAACATGATAGGCTCTTATTCGCACTCAAAGGCACTACTTTAGCTAAATTAAAACAACAATGGGATCCGATCTTGACCAAATATAATCTAAGTGATAATGCTCCCCAGTTTATTCGCTATGATCATGGTGCTAGTGAGCGGTTAAAAATAGAGCTGGGAGACATCTTTGCTTATTCATCTAGCCAAGGTCTCTTATTGTTGACGATCATTTCTCTTAGTTTTTATTGTTTGCTCAGTTTCTTTAACAAAAATGTCTATAACATCGGTCTGAAAAATACATTAGGTTACTCGCGTCTTAGAAATTACTGGCCTTACTGGTGTTTTTTACTCTTTCAATATAGTCTGACACCACTTTTTTATACTGATGTATATCTATCAAAGACGATCTATTTTACACTTGATGGCTTATTTTTTGTGCTTGAATTTTTCATCTTAAATCTCTTTATCAGTTACTTAGAAAGTGAGGCTAAAAAAAATGTCAAATGATCTCATCTGTGTAACGGATCTGACTAAAAAATTCAAAAAGAAGTACGTTTTTTCAGATCTTTGTGTAAATTTTCCGAAAAATCAGATCACTGTGATCTACGGTAAAAGTGGTTCCGGTAAATCAACGCTCTTAAAGATCTTAGGCGCGATCGAAAACTATCAAGGTGGTAATGTCTATTTTAATGGGCAAAAGCTTCCCAAAGTTGGGCGCCACAAAGCTACTTTATATCGGCGCAAAAATGTCAGTTTCATCTTTCAAGACTATGGTTTGATCAAAGAAGCGACGATCAAAGCCAATTTAGAACTTGGAGTTGCTTATAGTAAACTCAAACATCGTGAAAAACTCAATAAGATGCAAGCAGCTTTGGTAGAAGTCGGTTTAAATTATTCCTTAAAGACTAAGGTTGCCGTCTTATCTGGCGGTGAACAACAACGGGTCGCTATCGCTCGAGCATTGTTAAAACCTGGTGAACTCATCTTAGCCGACGAACCCACCGGCTCACTTGATCTTGAAAATCGTTCCCTCGTCTTTTCCTTGCTCCAAAAGCTAAAGGAAAAGGGTAAAACGATCATTATGGTCAGTCATGATCCATATTTTGAGCAGGTCTGCGATCATATTGTCAGACTTTGATACCTAAATAAAAAGTCGTACAAACTGAACCATCACAGTTTGTACGACTTTTAACTATATTTAGTTGTTATCTAAATTTTTGATCACTCATCTTCTTTTTTACGTTTTTTAGTCGCAAAGCCTAATAAGCCAGCTAAGGTCGTTAACATCACACCAACAAAGGAAGCTTTTTGCGTATCGCTAGCATCCCATGTTTGTGGTAATTGAACCTTACTTTCCATCTTAGTTTGAGTTTCTGATACTTTTTCAGAAATTGGAGCTTGCGTTTCAACTCTCTTTTGGGCCTTAATGCTAGATCCAGTATCATTGTTTTCTTCCAAAGACTCAGCTTTAGTTGGATCGTTTGAGACTTCTGGTTTTGTTTCAGGTACTTCATCTAACATATATTGGACGGTTTGAGTCTGATCTGCCATCGTTGGTGTTAGAACACGTTCAGCGATCAATGTTTTATCTGGTGTATAACCTGGGATATCAGGGACTGCACTGGAGGCGATCTTACCATCACCACTCCAAGTCGTTTCTATAGTCTCACCAGTTACGGCATCGATCGTATAGGTCGGAACAAAGGTCTTTTCGATCACACTTGGGGGATAGATCGGCTGTCCTTGTTTTGGACCATTACCGTAAATGTAATTGATCGTGTCGGTTACGACCACTGGTCTACCGACTACTTGTTTTAGCTCATGGGTCAAGTAGACATAGTACTCTTGTTCAGTGTCTGGGTCTTCATCAAAGTTACCTGATGTTGCCTCTGGTTGGGCACGGTCTAATTTATATCCTGCTTGCGCGTAATCCCACAGCGTATTGGTGTAAGCGGCGCCCGCTTTGCCTGTAAGTGTTTGGAGTTGGTCAGTCAATTCTTTGTTGGCCCCACCATAAACATCGATATAGTGCACTTTGACGGTTTGGTCACCCGCTGTATACGTCACCATTGTGCTAAGATCTTCTGAATCATGCGTGATCGTTTGTCCACTGATCTCGTTTCGATCTGGTGTGTAGCCCTTGACCGTTGGACTTTGGATCACTTCTGTCGTCTGCGCTGGACTCCACACGGTGTTCAAGATCGCACCAGTTACTGTATCGATCGTGTCGACCGAAGTGAATTGATATCCTTTCGTGTAGGTATCTGCCGCACTTTGACCTTTCTTTGGCCCGTTGCCGTAAACATAAGTCACCGTTTGCGTCACTGTCTTTGGTGTACCCGTGACTTCTTTTGTCCCGTGGGCTAAATGGAGCACCACATTTTGATCGACTGCGTCGTTATTATCAAAGTTTACCGGTAAAGCATCTGCACTCACTAAGACATAACCCTTATCCAAGTAGCTTTGGATGAGCGCTTGGTAGTCAGTTGAAACTTTGTCACCTACGACGCTTTCACTGTCTCCTGTCGCCAAGAGCTCATTATTGGCTAAAACTTTACCGTTGTCGCCATCGTCGATCACCGTATAGGTCAAACGTTGTTCGTTAGCGTCATAGTAAACAGTTACAACATTATCCTTTGAACTCGGTGTGACCGTCATTTTTTCAACCACTGAACGATCACTTGTATATCCGCTGATCGTTGGGCTCGTAACTGCACTAAATTCTGCCGTTTCGGGTACCCAACTTGGTTCACCGACGTTTTCTTTTGTCACTTGATCGACTGTATAGGTCGGTACGAATGTGTGACTATTCACACTATCAGCTGATACCATTTGGCCTGCTTTTGGACCTGTGCGATAGACATAGTTGATCGTTTGACTGACTGTCACTGGTGTACCGACTACTTGTTTTAGCTCATGGGTCAAGTAGACATAGTACTCTTGTTCAGTGTCTGGGTCTTCATCAAAGTTA
>ERZ808046.1368-NODE-1368-length-11096-cov-3.191578_pt1 | contig 11096 bp, 7 predicted proteins | sample MGYA00380196_ERZ808046 | MGnify/ENA primary metagenome ERZ808046 (study PRJEB31490, sample SAMN06133421) | mouse gut metagenome | isolation source: Z6_2 | host: mice | place: China: Chengdu | collected 2015-05 ...
GAAGAAGAGGTAAACCACAGGATTGGTGAGATTGCGGCACAGATCAGCAGGGATTATGATGGGAAAGCGATTCATATGATCTGTATTTTGAAGGGTGGCGTATTTTTTACTTGCGAGCTGGCGAAGAGATTAACTGTACCAGTTAGCTTGGATTTTATGTCGGTGTCCAGTTATGGAGACGATACCAAATCCAGCGGCGTCGTTCGTATTGTCAAAGATTTGGATGAATCCTTGAAAAATAAGGATGTACTGATCGTGGAAGATATCATCGATTCTGGACGGACGCTTTCTTATTTGATTGAGGTGCTAAAGCAGCGGGAGCCGGCGAGCATCCGCCTTTGTACTCTGTTGGATAAGCCAGAACGTCGGATAAAGAAGCAGGTGAAGGTGGATTATACTTGTTTTTCGATTCCAGATGAGTTTGTGGTGGGATATGGTTTGGATTATGCACAAAAATATCGGAATCTGCCATATATCGGAGTGGTAGAGCTGTAAGTAAGGAGGCAACTTTAAGTGAGACAACAGTCGTTTAGAGGGACAGGGTTCCTTCTGGTAGCACTGCTGCTGGTGGCGATGCTCTGGTTTACCCAGGCGCTGCAGGGTGGTAGTCAACAGCGCCTGACCAATCAGGCTTTTATGGAGGTTTTGGATGAGGCGGTGATCAGCAAAGTGATGATCAATCAGAATGAACAAACACCGACAGGCGAGGTGGTATTTCAGATTGGAGATCAGGAGTTCACAGCATATGTATCCGATGTTAACGAGGCAAGAAAGTTGTTAGACGAGAAAAACATCGATTATTTGATGAACAATGTGCCACAAAGCAATTATTGGCTAAGTGTGATTTTGCCAGTAGGAGTATCGGTGGTGATGGCTGTGGTATTGATCATTATGATGAACATGCGTGCCAGTGCAGGAGGTGGTGCAAATTCACGGATGATGAACTTTGGAAAAAGCCGTGCCCGAATGACACATACCAGCCGAGTGAATTTTAAAAACGTGGCTGGACTGCGAGAAGAAAAAGAAGATCTGGAGGAGATGGTGGATTTTCTTCGTAATCCTCAAAAATATACCAGTGTCGGTGCTCGGATTCCCAAAGGTGTGATTTTGGTGGGGCCTCCGGGAACGGGTAAAACGTTATTAGCAAAGGCAGTAGCAGGTGAGGCAGGAGTTCCTTTTTTTAGTATGTAGGGTTCAGACTTTGTGGAAAGGTTTGTTGGCGTGGGTGCGTCAAGGGTGAGAGATCTGTTTGAGGATGCCAAAAAAAATGCACCTTGTATTGTATTTATTGATGAGATTGATGCAGTCGCACGTCGCCGGGGAACGGGTATGGGTGGCGGACATGATGAGCGGGAACAAACGTTAAACCAGTTGCTAGTAGAGATGGACGGTTTTGGCGTGAACGAAGGTATCATTGTTATGGCGGCCACGAACCGAGTGGATATTTTGGATCCGGCGATCTTGAGGCCAGGACGTTTTGATCGTAAGGTAGCTGTAGGACGTCCGGATGTAAAGGGAAGAGAAGAGATTTTAAAGGTTCATTCACAACAAAAACCATTGGCTGAAGATGTGGATCTGGCACGGGTGGCCAGGACGACATCCGGCTTTACCGGTGCGGATTTGGAAAATCTGATGAATGAAGCGGCGATTTATGCGGCAAAGAATAACCGGGGGTTTATCGTACAGGCAGATATTGAGAAATCTTTTGTAAAGGTAGGAATTGGAGCAGAGAAAAAGAGTCGGGTGATATCGGATAAGGAAAAGCGGATTACCGCATATCATGAAGCTGGCCATGCAATTTTGTTTCATATATTACCGGATGTAGGGCCAGTGCATACGGTTTCGATCATCCCAACGGGGATCGGGGCGGCTGGCTATACCATGCCATTGCCCAGCGAGGATGAGATGTTCAATACGAAAGGTAAGATGCTACAGAATATTATGGTTTCCTTGGGCGGTAGAATTGCAGAGGAAATTATTTTTGAGGACGTAACCACCGGAGCATCTCAGGACATCAAACAGGCGAGCAAAATTGCCCGAGCCATGGTTACTAAATATGGGATGTCAGAGATCGTGGGAATGATTGATTATGACAGTGATGGCGATGAAGTGTTCATTGGACGGGATCTGGCACATGCAAGAAGCTATGGCGAGGGAGTAGCCGGAATGATAGACACAGAAGTTAAGCGAATTATTGATGAATGTTATCAAAAAGCCAAAGAAATTATTTTGCAACATCATATGGTACTGGATAAATGTTGTGAGCTGTTGGTGGAGAAAGAGAAAATCGGGCAGTCGGAATTTGAGTCGCTTTTTGAAATGGAGGCACAAGGACTGTGAAAAAATCCAGGACAATTGAAAGAAAGAATCAAAAAGCAGTGTGAATCTGCACAAAAAAAGAAACGAAATATATGGAAGTTTGTGCACACTTATTTTGGCAGTTATGTTATTATATAAACGTAACCCCCCAATACATTATATAGTTTTTGCTACACCCCATAAGAAACGAAATACCTTCTCCTGAAAGAGCCGACTACCCCGTCGGCTCTTTCACTTTATAAAATTTGTAATGAAAATATACGAATATAGTAGAAATTAATGCAGAAACAGGTTGTAACTTGGAGCAGAATCATTTAAAATAGTAATCACCGTGATTTTATCATGTTTTTGAGAGGATGTTTTTGGTTATATGGATGAGCAAATGACAGGATTAAACCGGCGGGCGCTTTTTACAGATGAGACGCAAGATTATCGGCGACCAGAAGAGCCGGATGCAGGAGATCGGGTAGCGCTGCGGTTTCGGACAGCAAAGAATAATGCAGATAGCGTCTATTATATTGAGGAAGAGAAGAAGTTGAAAGCTCGGATGATAAAGGTTTCATCGGATGAGTGTTTTGACTTTTACGAATATGTGATTGTAGTGGATAGAAAGCCACGGCGATATTATTTTGAGGTTATCAAAGATGGGGAAAGCTGCTGTTTTAACCGTTTAGGCGCTGTGGAAAAACATGAGGATTGTTTTGCATTTCGCATTACTCCTGGATTCCATACACCAGAATGGGCAAAGGGAGCAGTCATGTATCAGATTTTTGTAGATCGGTTTTGCCGCGGAGACGCAAAAAACGATGTGCAAACTTGTGAATATGTTTATATTGGACGTCCAGTCTATCATGTGGAGGATTGGGGAAGGAATCCATCTACAATGGATGTTGGATGTTTTTATGGTGGGGATCTGCAAGGAGTATGGGATAAGCTGGATTATATGCAAGATTTAGGGATAGAAGTGATTTATTTTAATCCTCTTTTCGTTTCTCCTTCTAATCATAAATATGATACGCAGGATTATGATCATATAGACCCGCATTATGGTGTGATTATCAAAGATGGTGGGGAATTAGTGGCACAAGATGCAGTCAGCAATGAACATGCTACTCGCTATCAGATTCGTGCTGCTTTACAGGAAAACTTAGAAGCCAGCGATGCTTTCTTTGCCCGTTTTATGGAAGAAGTTCACAAACGGAAAATGAAAGTAATTATTGATGGGGTGTTCAACCATTGTGGTTCTTTTAATAAATGGTTGGATCGGGAGCTCATCTATGCGCACCAGGGAATGTATGAGCCGGGAGCCTATGAGTCAGCAGACAGTCCATATCGTACTTTTTTCCGTTTTTATAAGGAGGACGCATGGCCATATAATTCTCATTATGACGGCTGGTGGGGACATGATACCCTTCCCAAGCTAAATTATGAAGAATCTCCGAAGTTATATGAATATATTATGGAAATTGCGAGTAAATGGGTATCTCCTCCCTATTGTGTGGATGGTTGGCGTCTGGATGTGGCAGCAGATTTGGGGCGCAGCAGCGAATTTAATCATCAGTTTTGGCGTGATTTCCGCAAGAAGGTCAAGGAAGCGAATCCACAGGCGATTATTTTGGCAGAGCATTATGGAGATCCGGGAAGCTGGTTGCAGGGAGACCAATGGGATACGGTCATGAATTATGACGCTTTTATGGAACCATTAACCTGGTTTTTGACGGGTATGGAAAAGCATAGTGATGAGTATAATGGAGAGCTTTTGGGGGATGGTGGCTGGTTTTTTCGAACCATGGCCTACCATATGAGCCGGATGCAAACACCATCTCTGATGGTATCAATGAACCAGCTGTCGAATCATGATCATAGCCGTTTTTTGACGCGAACCAATCAGATTGTGGGTAGGATTGGTAGTGTAGGAGCAGACAAAGCGAATGAGGGAATCCGAAAATATGTGTTGCGAGAAGCTGTACTGATTCAGATGACATGGCCGGGAGCGCCGACATTGTACTATGGAGATGAAGCAGGAGTGTGTGGCTGGACAGATCCAGACAGCCGCCGGACTTATCCTTGGGGACAGGAAGACTATGAGCTGATTGAATTTCACCGTTATATGATCACATTACATCGAGCGTTGCCAGCTCTGCGGCGAGGCTCTCTCAAACAGCTTTTAGAAGGCAGAAATCTGATTGCTTATGGACGTATGCGGGGGATCAATAAGTGCGCAGTAGCACTAAACAGTGGTGACGAAATATGCCAGATAAAGTTGCCAGTATGGGAACTAGGAATAGCAGACGGACAAATAATGACACAGCTGATGTTGACCAACAAGGATGGTTATAATGCAGGAATGAAACCTTATGAAGTGAAAGATGGAAAAATAACTTTGGAGTTGCCGGGCGGTTCTGGAGTTTTGCTTTCCATTGGCGGGAGGCTTCGGTAATATCAGGAAAGGATTATGTATTGACAAATTGGCAATTATGGGGTAATATGTGAAAAGTAATAGAAATGCCTTGGTAGCTCAGTTGGTAGAGCAGAGGACTGAAAATCCTCGTGTCACTGGTTCGATTCCGGTCCAAGGCATTTTTTATTTACACGAGAATATATACCACAGAAGTGAGGGGGGAGAGAAAGTAAAAAACAGGGTTGATTTTTTGAGATTATTATGATAGAATTATCTCTGTTAATAGAACAGTTTATATTATTTATATGCGACAGTGGCTCAGTTGGTGGAGTACGACCTTGCCAAGGTCGGGGTCGCGGGTTCGAGTCCCGTCTGTCGCTTTTGAAAAGTCCAGTGTTTACTGGACTTTTTTGAGTATATTTTTGTCAGAATTTATAAAAGAATGGGTTTTGTTTTTCTGAAATATCGGTTATAATGTTTTATAGAACAGAATGCTGATAAAACAGATAGAGGAGGGCAGGCAGTGGCAAAAGTATATGAGCGTTTGAAAAATTGTTATGAGAGTATTCGGGAACAGATTCCTCTTCAGCCAAAGGTAGCTTTGGTATTAGGTTCCGGATTAGGGGATTATGCAGATGGAATTCGGATTGTGTCAACCTTGGATTATCATGATATTGCAGGATTTCCGGTTTCAACAGTGAGTGGACATAAAGGACGTTTTGTTTTTGGCTATGTGGGCAATGTTCCGGTAGTGATTATGCAAGGGCGCGTTCATTTTTATGAAGGCTATCCAATGGAAGAGGTAGTGTTACCGATTCGTCTAATGAAGATGATGGGGGCAGAAATTCTGTTTTTGACAAATGCAGCAGGAGGAGTAAACTATAATTTTCATGCCGGAGATTTTATGATGATTACGGGACAGATTGCCAGTTTTGTACCGTCGCCTTTAATCGGACCAAACGTTGAGGAATTAGGAGAAAGATTCCCGGATATGAGTCATATATATGATGAAAACTTGTCCCAAATTTTGCGGGAGGTTTCTCATGATTTGAAAATTCTGCTTCAGGAAGGAACATATCTGCAATTGACCGGACCAAATTTCGAATCTCCCCAGGAAGTGAAAATGTGCAGGATTTTGGGAGCGGATGCGGTTGGCATGAGTACGGCTTGTGAAGCAGTGGCGGCTAATCACATGAAGATGAGGATCTGTGGTATTTCTTGCATTTCCAATATGGCTTGTGGAATGACAGAGCAGCCTTTGAGCCATATTGAAGTAAAAGAAACTGCGGATCAGGTAGCTCCTAAATTTAAAAAGCTGATCACAGAGGCAATTATCCGAATGGGATAAGGAATAAACGAAAAGCCAAAAGAAGAGAACCAGCGCAATGGCGATACGGTTTTACAACCATGGCGCTGGTTCTTTTTGTGTCATAGAGAAAGGGCTATTTAAGAAAATCGAAGATTGACTTAAAAACGTTAAGGAGGAAATACAAATGAATCAAAGAGAAACATTTGGATCAAGAATGGGATTTTTATTATTGTCTGCCGGATGCGCCATCGGAATTGGCAATGTATGGAGATTTCCTTATGTGGTAGGACAGAATGGGGGAGGGGCCTTTGTGTTGTTTTATTTGCTGTTTCTGGCAATCATGGGAGTACCTGTGCTTTCTATGGAGTTCGCAGTTGGACGTGCAAGCAGGAAAAGCCCAGTGAAGGCGTATCGGGAATTAGAAAAACCAGGAACTTTCTGGCATCTTCACGGTTATGTAGCGATGGCCGGTAATTATATGTTGATGATGTTTTACACTACTGTGGCGGGATGGATGTTATATTATTTTTATTCTTTTTTTACTGGGAAGTTTGCTGACTTGCCTGTAGAACAAGTAGGAGAAGTTTTTGGAGAAATGCTAGCATCTCCGGGGATCAATGTATTTTGGATGATTGTAGTAGTGGTATTGGGAATTTTTATTTGCTCGATGGGACTTCAAAAAGGAGTAGAACGGATTACTAAGATAATGATGATGGGACTGCTTTCCCTGATGATTGTGATGGCAGTGCGTGGTCTGACTTTGGAGGGAGGCATCAATGGACTAAAGTTTTACCTCTACCCAGATTTCAAGAAAATGGCAGAAGTTGGCATAGGAAATGTGATCGTAGCAGCAATGAATCAGTCGTTTTTTACCTTGAGTTTGGGAATTGGTGCGATGGCAATTTTTGGTAGCTATCTGAAAAAAGAGAATACTTTGCTAGGTGAGGCTGTTAATGTGGCAGTATTGGATACATTTGTTGCCATTACAGCAGGATTGATCATTTTTCCGGCCTGTTTTGCGTTTGGAGTGAATCCAGACAGTGGGCCGAGTCTGATTTTTATTACACTACCAAATGTATTTGTTTCTATGACCGGAGGAAGAGTGTGGGGGAGCCTGTTTTTCTTGTTTATGTCTTTTGCAGCATTTTCTACGGTGATAGCAGTCTTTGAGAATATCATTGCATGTTGTATGGACTTGTTTAATCAGGAAAGAAAGCAGGCGGCTCTTTTAAACTTGATAGCATTGCTTTTGCTGTCACTTCCCTGTGCATTGGGATATAATATATTAAGCGGGTTTGAACCGTTGGGGGCGGGGAGTTCGGTATTAGATTTGGAAGATTTTATTGTCAGCAATTTACTTTTGCCTTTAGGCTCTTTGGTGTATCTTCTGTTTTGCACTTGGAAGTTTGGATGGGGGTTGGATAATTACCGTCGAGAGGCTAATGAGGGAAAAGGGCTGAAGCTTCCGGTCTGGGTGCATGCGTATCTGAAATTTGTGCTGCCATTGATGATTGTTGCAGTATTTTTGCAGGGAATTTTGTAGATTTGGCGATATTGGCATGGAGAATAGGAGAGGCACATTTTGGGGTACAATTATAAGATAATCCTGCAGTATGAAGGAACTCGGTATAACGGCTGGCAGAAACAGGGAAATACGACGAATACGATTCAGGGAAAACTGGAACTAGTACTAGAAAGAATGGCAGGATATCCGGTTGAAGTGCATGGTTCCGGAAGAACAGACGCCGGAGTACATGCATTGGGCCAGGTGGCAAATTTTCATTTACGCCAAGAATGGGAACCAGGAAAGATAATGAGCTATCTGAACCGATATTTGCCAGAGGATATTGCCATACTGCAAGCAGAACGCGTACCAGAACGATTTCACAGTCGCTTGCAGGCAATAGAAAAGGTATATAGATATCAGATTGAAACAAGAGAAAAAAGGGATGTATTTCAGAGAAGAATGCAATATAGATTGGGGGACGCTTTGGATATTCGGGTGATGCAAGAAGCGGCAGAATTGTTGTGTGGTACTCATGACTATAAAAGCTTTTGCGGAAATCCCAAAATGAAGAAATCCACCATCCGGACTATTCGAAGGATTGCCATTAATCAAGAGCCAGGGGACAGTCTGGTGATAATGACCTTTTGGGGGGATGGATTTTTGCAGCATATGGTCCGGATTCTGACCGGGACGCTGATTGAGGTAGGTCAGGGGAAACGTCTGCCTTGGCAGATGTCTTATATCTTAGAGGCAAGAGATCGGAAAATGGCTGGTTTTACAGCTCCAGCAGAAGGATTGTCTTTGATAAAGGTAGAGTATTCTTATCCACTGGGAGTAGGAATCGGACATTTAGACGTATCATAAGCTTTCGCATCAGAAAAATGGAGAATTTTAAAAGTTTATGACAGAGTTTTTAGTAAAAAAATTTATTAAGAATTATGATCAGACAGAACAGCCGGAAATTCGCACAGCATATGGACTTTTGGCAGGAGTAGTAGGAATTTGCTGCAATCTATTGTTGTTTGCCGTAAAGACAGCTATCGGATTCATAACAGGAAGTATTTCGGTTATGGCAGATGCCTTTAATAATCTGTCTGATGCTGCTTCCTCCATTGTAGGATTTGTGGGAGTGAAGATGGCACAGAAGCCAGCAGATGGGAATCATCCCTTTGGTCATGGCCGGATCGAATATATTGCTGCTTTTATTGTAGCTTTTATTGTAATTGAAGTGGGGGTTTCGCTACTAAAGACATCTGTGGGAAAACTGTTGCACCCGCAAGAGCTGACATTTGGGGTGGTGCCAGTGATAATCCTGGTTCTATCAGTAGCTGTAAAGCTGTGGATGGCATTATTTAATGGAAAGCTGGGAAAAAGGGTTCACTCTAAAGTAATGACAGCCACAGCAGCAGATTCTTTGGGAGATGTAGCGGCCACATCTGCCACAATTTTATCTATGATTGTATTTAGAATCTGGCATGTGAACATTGATGGATTGGTGGGAGTAGTTGTTTCCGTATTGGTTATGATTGCTGGATTTAATATAGCCAAAGATACGCTAAAGCCTCTTATCGGAGAACCCATTGATCCGGAAATGTATCAGAGAATTATGGATTTTGTCAATAACTATGAAGGAATTATGGGAAGTCACGATCTGATTGTCCATAATTATGGCCCAGGGCGGAGCATGGCTTCTATTCATGCAGAAGTACCCAGCGATGTAGACATTGAAGTATCTCATGAGATTGTAGATCGGATTGAGCGGGAAGCTGCGAAAGAGCTGGGGATTTTTTTGGTGATTCACATGGATCCGGTGGAAGTAAAGGACATACGAGTCCGCAGGCTGCGTCAGATGACGGAAGAGATTCTGATGAATCTGGATGAGAGATTGACGATGCACGATTTTCGGATAGCAGAAAGCGAGCATTGTGTGAATCTGATTTTTGATTTGGTAGTGCCCCGTGATTATACAGAACAGATGCAAAAAGACTGTAAAGAGGCGGTCTGCCAGCTTTTGAAGGAACGAGATGAGCGGTATTGTGGTATGATTACCGCAGAGTGTACCTATTGCATGGAGCGATAGATGGAAGAGATTGGTAATAAAAACTTTAGCAGATGGTGCAATAAGAATTGGTTTTGTTGCATTAAACTATCAGAAAGGGTATTCGATTGAGCGACGAGGAACTTTTAAATCGGGTTGGTACTGGTGATTCAGAGGCATTTCGCCAGCTATACCATAACACGGATCGAACCGTTTACAGCTTCATATTATCGATTCTTAAGAATCCCCAGGATGCAGAAGAGGTGATGCAGGAAACTTATCTGAAGATATGGACGTCTGCCGCTTCTTATCATTCCCAGGGCAAGCCGCTGGCGTGGATTTTTACAATTGCCCGGAACCTGTGTTATATGAAATTTCGAGATCAGAAGCGACAGGCAGATATGGGATTGGATGAGTTGAATGGAGAAGAGACGGGAGAAGTCTGCCTTCCGCTGGAGAATCTGGCGGACGCTATGGTGTTGAGGTCCGCTCTTGAGGTACTAAAAGAAGATGAGAGGCAAATTGTGCTACTTCATGCGTCAGCGGGACTGAAACATCGGGAAATTGCGGCGGATCTGCAAATGCCGTTGGCTACTGTGCTGTCAAAATATAATCGTGCGATTAAAAAACTGAAACAATATTTAAGAGAGGAGTGAGCAGGGTGAAGCAGGATGCGGATATCATACAATTAAATACCAGACAGATTGAACTGCATTTAAAATCAGCTGTGGATACTCTCACTCCGAATATACTGGATCGGCTTGATCTTTCCATGCCGCAGGATCCGGTGCCAAAGCAGCAGGATCAAACGACTATTTTGCGCCTTCAGAGACGGATGCGGGGGATGGGAGTAGCAGTAGCGGCCTGTATATGTCTGACGCTTATGGGAGGTGGGACATTTCATTATCATTTGGAGAACCGGAAGATAGAGTCCGTGATTGGCATTGATGTGAATCCCAGTATAGAGCTTTCCATTAACCGCAAGGAGCGGGTATTGGAAGCCAAAGCTTTGAATACAGAGGCGGAGAATATCATTCAGGATATGGATCTGGAAGGCGTGGAGTTGAATGTAGCAGTCAATGCCGTAGTAGGTTCCATGGTGACGCATGGTTATCTGGATGATTTGGAAAATGCGATTCTGGTGACAGTAAGCAATGATAGTGTGCGTAAAGCCCGGGAACTGCGTGCCAGTGTAGTGGGAGATATCGAGCAAACACTGAAGGAAAATCAGGTGGAAGCCGTGGTCTATGATCAACAAGTGATTGAAGATGAAGAGATGGAAGCGCTTGCCCGGCAGTATGATATTTCTTATGGCAAGGCATATTTTCTTAAGGAACTGATTGATCAGAATGAAAGCCTGAATATTGACGACATGGAAGAGTTAGCGTCTCTGTCTATGGAAGAAATAGCTCGAAAGATTGCAGAGAGCTCTTATGAGTTGGGAGAGTTGGCAGATCAGGTGAAGGAGACAGAGCTCGCGCCCCAGACTACAGCGATTGTGGAGACAGAGACTAGTACAGAG
>ERZ808046.1369-NODE-1369-length-11091-cov-4.281642_pt1 | contig 11091 bp, 10 predicted proteins | sample MGYA00380196_ERZ808046 | MGnify/ENA primary metagenome ERZ808046 (study PRJEB31490, sample SAMN06133421) | mouse gut metagenome | isolation source: Z6_2 | host: mice | place: China: Chengdu | collected 2015-05 ...
TGAGTTCCAACATCACGTCGATGGCCTCCAGACGGCGGGCGTCCGGCTGGGCGGTGGACAGCCAGACCAATTCCCCGTCCATCCGCACATCGGCGGTACCCGCACGCAGCTGACGCAGCATGGCGTCCATGCGGGCCTGGGTGATTTCAAAGCCGTCCTGCTGAAATCTGCCTCGCACCAGGGTATGGAGCTGCCGCCGGCGGACGCAGTTCAGCTTTTTCAGCGTGTCCAGGATAAATTTCTGCTGTATGGACAAAAACATGCCCGTCACCTCCCGTCTTCTGGGGCCCCCATGCGAACCCAGCGAAGCGGTTCACATGGGGAGAGGAGGAGCGGCGAAGTGAGTGAGCCTTCGGCGTCAGCCGGAGGTGAGGGATATGGAGCCTGCGACGACGAGCGCAGCCCATTCAGATACGGGTCTACCATCAGGTCGCTCTCGCTCTCCGCAATGCAGTTGAAAATGGTGGCCATGGTGTAGGCGGTGGAGTTCTTCACCGGCTTGTCCAAGTTCGCGTGGAGCTTGGCCTCGGCGGTCTGCAAAATCGTGTAGTCCAGCAGCTTCAGCCTGGCCCGCACCCGGCTTTGAGGCAGAGTGGCATTGCCCACCCGGAAGCTGTCCGCGTAAAAAAGCCGCTCAATGGCGTTCTCAAACACCCGGGCGGTTTCGCTGGGGAAACACTGGAGCTCACAGGCATCCAAAATGCCCATGAGCTCCGCTTCCCCGTCCGCCCGTCCGTCCGCGCGCGTGCGAGGTACAGACGGACTGACATCAGTGTGACTGGGGTAAGTATGACTAAGATCTTTATAACTTGGCCGCCGTTTCCGCGGTTCTGGAACCTCCGATTCTGCGGTTTTAGAAGCGCAGTCTTTGCGGTTCTTGGCACCCTGATCCTGCGGTTCTTGGGAGGGCGTGGGAAAATCCGAACCGTCAAGAACCTCGGAATCGGCGTTTCTGGAGGCACCGTCATCCGGGTCTACAAAGGGGGCGCTGGTGTAGTCCGGGTCGTCCTGGGGCACCACGGTAGCCAGGTAAATTTGGTTGGCGTCGCCCCGGCCGCACCGCTTCTCCCAGATCAGGTTCAGCTCCTTCAGTGTGCGGAAAGCCGCCGTCACCCGCTGCTCGCAGATCCGCAGCTCCCGTGCCAGCTCTTTCCGGGGGAAGATGACGAATACCTCCCCGAAGTCGTTCACCCAGCCGTTCCTGCGGGAGAGCTGAAAGCGGTTGAGCAAAAAGGTATAGGCCACCTTGGCGTCCAGGCTCATACCGGCGTACCGGGGATCAGAAAACAGCCAGCGGGGCATCTGCATATGGTAAATACTCTGCACGTCCGTCTGCCGCATGAGCGGAAAGGACGGGCGCTCTTTCATGGTCGCGGCCCTCATTGGGGCACCTCCTCATTAGTTTCTTGTTTAAAAAGCGCCGCCTTGACTTTGTAAAGAAATCTTGATATAATTTCTTTACAGAAAGGAGGCGGCTGTCATGCCGAGCATTCGCTCCAGTGCGGATTTGAGAAATCAGTACAATGAAATATCTACCTTTTGCCATGAATACGATGAGCCTGTGTTCATCACAAAAAACGGTAAGGGCGACCTGGCTGTGATGAGCATCGAGGCATATGAGAAACTGATGGGCCGTTTTGAACTTTACGGTTTGCTCCAGGAGGGCTTGGACGATGTGGCCGAAGGCCGAACTCGGCCGCTTTCCGAGGCCATTGGCCAGCTCAGGAGGCGTCGGAACGGATGACCACCTATCAGGTTCACATCACCCGTAGGGCGGAACGGGACTTAGCCCGTGCACAGGACTATATCGAGTTTTCCCTTAAAAATCCCCAGGCTGCAGATGACCTGCTGGATGAAGCGGAGCGCGAGCTTTCCAGCCTAAAACAAATGCCGGAGCGTTTTGCCATTGTGGATGATAATCTTTTGGCCTCTTGGGGGATCCGCTTTGTCCAAATCAAAAAATATCTGGCTTTCTATGTCATAGCTGAAGAAACCTGGACGGTTCACATTGTCCGCTTCCTTTATGGGAAAAGCGATTGGCGATCCATTTTGCGTCAGGGACTTTCAGCGGAATAAAAGCGGTTCACTCCCGCCGGGATCACCTTCCCGGCGGGAGTTCTTCATCCTCATCCGCACAGCCCACCACACCGTCAGGCCCCAGCTCCACCATGCCCAGGCCCTGGCCGGTGAGCTGGTATTCCAGGCCCTGAGCCGGGTTTGGCTCATCGTCAGAATCCGGCTGCTTTGGCGGCGCAGGCGGTTCCTGCTCGGGTACATCCGGCGGGGCCACTTTTTTTGCCGCCTGCGCCTTTTTCCGCTCCTCCTTCAGCCTCCATTCCGGCGTGTAGTCCGCCACCCGGCAGGACTTTAGCGCGTCATACCCCGGCAGCTCCTCCGGCGTCAGTTTGTAGAGCAGCGCCGGCTTCCTACCCTGAAACAGTGCGATGCACTGGCAGCGGTCCAGGCGCAGGATCTCATCCGGCTGCATCAGCTCCCGTTGGCTGCTGCTGCGGGTTTGGGAGTAGGGCCGTGTGTTGCCGTAGACGAAGCCATAGAGCGGCGGCTGGGGCTTGGACTGGCTGGTGAGGGAAATGGTCACCTTGCCGCACTTCTTGGAGATGTAGTCCGCTGAGGTCCAGTCGTTGCAGCCCATGTAGAGCGTCTGATCGAAGGTGGCCAGCTGGTTCTCCCACTCCTTGCCCGGATATTTTTCCTGCCACTGGGACAGAGACTGCACCACCACCTGGCAGCTCATGTTGAAGCCCCGGATGCTGTTGAGCGCGTCGGCGATGCCGTCCATGTAGCCGATGTTGCAGTATTCGTCCAAACAGAAGTTCACCAGCACCGGCAGGCGGCCACCCTTCCCCTCCAGCCGGGCGTAGTCGGACAGCCGGGGCAGGGCCAGGGAGAAGAACAGCGAGCTGAGGAAGCGGTAGGCGCTGTCCTGGGCGGAGATGATGACGAAGTAGGCGCAGGGCTTCTGCCCCGGCAGCAGCAGGTCCACATCGTGGTTCCGGGTGATAGCGTCCACCAGCTTGTTCTGGAAGATAGCCAGCCGGTTGCCCAGGCCGATGGCGATGCTGCCCCACAGATTTTCCTTGGCCTTGAGGAACAGGCCGTGGTGGCCCTTGGCCGGGTGGTCCGGGGGGAGCTGGGCCAGGGTGCGGTTGATGTCCTGGATGCTCTGATGGGCCAGCAGCTGGTACACGTCCCCCAGACCACGCTTTTCGATGGGGAGCAGCTTGCCGCTGCCGTCCTTCAGGTTCACCACGTAGTGGATCAGCGCCATGAGCAGATTCAGCTCCGCGCGGCTCCAGAAGTCATCCGCCTCGTGGGCCCCGGAGGTGTTCTGGATGATGGTGTTGGCCACGGTCTGGGCCAGCTGAGGCTCCTTGTCCAGCCCATACAGGCAGTTCCAGCCGTCCGAGTGGGCCATGTCCAGGAAATTCACCGCCTTGACATAGTGGCCGTGTTCTTTGAAATAGGGGGACAGCTTTTCAAAGAGCTCCCCCTTTGGATCTGTTATGTAAACTGATTCCCCCCGCTGGGCACATCCCATCAAAAACGGGATGATGAAGCCCCGGGATTTGCCGCTGCCGGGAGCGCCGATGCACAGCAGGTTGTTGTTGTCCCCCGGCACCATGCGGTGGGCGACGTAGAGGTCGTACTTGTTCGGGTCATCCGGGCGCTTTTTGTATTTGCCAAGCATCATGCCCTTTACCTCGGCCACGCTGCCCACCTCCAGAAACTCCCCCATCTCCTTCCGGGTGAGGAACCCGGAGGAGCCGTGGGTGCCGTCGGGCAGGATGTCGAAGCCCCGGCTGTCCCGGGTGGCCTTGCAGCCGGAGAACCATTTGTAACCCGTCCCGGTGAACAGGCACACCAGCAGAGCAATCACCGCCGTAGTCCCCAGGCCGAAAGGGGTAAACAGCACAAACCAGTTGCGGAAAGGGTTGAACACCCAGATGCTCTCCACCACCTCCTCGCCGGCCTTGTGGAAGGTGGCGGCAGTGCCCAACCGGATGGAGTTGAGCACCATCCCATAGAGATACCAGCCCGCCAGCACCAGGGCAGCGTAGAGAGGCAGCCTCTTTTTGTGCCGCTCGTACCAGGGGCCAATTATGGGTTCAAGGCGATCTTCCAGCTTTTCGATGAGCTTGGATAAGCGGGGCATCCGCCACATCTCCTTTCGAGGTCGTGAATTGGGTGCGCGGGGGCACATAGGGCACGGGTTTTCTGCCGGTGACGGCGGAGATCGCCTCGGCGGTGAGCACAAATACCCGCGCCAGATTTTTGTCCCGGCAGCGGGGGAACAGCACCTGCTCCGCCTGCCCCTCCAAGGCGGCCATGGCAATCTGGGGGAAGCCCCGGCTTCTGGCTGCGCGGATGGCGGCGTTGATTCGGCGCAGATCCATATCCGCCGCCATGAGGAAGGGCACGCCTTGGAACATGGCGTCCCACTCGGGTACGTCGTCGGGGGGCGGGTGGTACTGGCCTTTCAGCGCCGCCTTGGTCAGCCGCGTTCGGTAGTCCGGCGCGGCCATGATCTGGAACTGCACCGCCCCGGTACTGTCGCAGGACAGCAGGTGGACGGGGAGTTGGAGGCAGCGGTACGCACCGCCGTAGGTGAGCAGCTTGGTATCCTTCCGATCCATGGGGCGCTCCAGCTCAGTGAGTACGCTTTGATAGCTGGCCCCAGCGAAGATGAACGCCCGTCCCACGTCCCGGAACCGGGCGGTCTGATTAGAGAAGGCCGCCAACTCATCCATCAGCGCCACCTTACCGATGCCGGGGCAGACGTAGTGCATGGCGTAGAGGCTGCTCCCCAGGCGGGCCAGGGCGGCCACCCGGGCGCTGCCCCAGGGATTGGAGCCCTTACTTCGGGCAATGGAGGGAAGAAACAGGGCCGCGGGGCCGTCCAACTCCTCCGGCCCGAAGGTGAAGGGGGTGGCCCCGCCGTGGTAGGCGGTCACCACCAGCCGGGAAACCCGGACGCGGCGCTCAATCAGCGGCGAGTGGTAGGCCCGGGTGGTCTGGGGTACCGCGCCGTCCAGCAGATGCTCCAGAAGGAGCTGCCCCTTGCTGGTGAGCAGCAGCGCCCCGCTCTTTTCGTGCCGCCGAATGAGGCCCATGCCCATGAGGTTTTTCCGATCCCCCTCCGGGGCGATTCCCCTCAAGTCCCTGGGCTGAATGAACTGGCACCAGCACAGCAGCTTCAAAATATCAACGTCCCGATGGCTGAAAATCACGCATACCGAACCTCCCTCCATATTCCTGCGCGCGCCGAAAACGCCCTTGCGCCGGTGCCGGCGCAAGAACTTTTTCGGCGCTTTTCCAAGCCCCCTATGGGGAGCTGATCTGATGGCTCCCCATAGAAGTCAGCTTTTTTCACGTCCCGCGTTTTTGCCGCCGCCCTGAAAGTCTTTGTTTTCAGCGGCTTGGAGCGGCGGACACCCATCAGATTTGCGATAGCCCGCCAACTGGCCGAAAACGGCCCGAGCCAAACCAAAACCTGATGGGTGTCCCGGTCACTTTTTAGGGCAATTCAGCTCCAGCCTCCATTGTAAAAATGCTTCACCTCATAGTCCCCAGAATGGAACGCGAAGAAGTCCGCCGCGTCGGAAAGGTCCAGCAAAGTGATATGGCATACGTCCAGCTCGCTCCGCCCGGACAGCAGCGTCAGGCCCAGGGTGTGCTGGTCGTCGTCCGGGATGAGCCTGCCCTTGATGGCGTTGCTCACCGCCTTCCACCCCTTGTTGTCCTGATCGAAAATGTGGCGGCCCTTGCTCCCGGTGTGCTCGTCGATCACCAGCAGCGCCCGGTTGAAAAAAGGCAGCTTGCACCCCTGCGCCTCGTACTCATCCAGCAATCGGCGGATGGTGTCGCTGAACCACTCCGGGGGCTGGAACCGGCAGTGGGGCAGCAGGGTGTTCAGCGTGATATGGAGCCAGTTATACCCCAGCAGCTCCACCGACCCGGCAATCTCCAAGGGCGGGAGGACGGGCCGGGAGCCGTAGCCCCCGGTGCCGGTGCTGTACCGCTCGCACAGCTTGCGCACCTCCAGGGCTGCGCTCTCAAACTGCGCCGCCGTCTGCTCCAACGCCTTTTGCAGCTTGTCCGGATCGGGCGTCCCGCCATCCGCCAGCGCGGCCAGTACCCCGGTCTGACAGAAGGCGTTGTTGGCCAGCTTTTGAAGGCGGGCGGCGTCCTGTCGGAAGCTCATCTGCCGCCCTCCTTCCGCCGGGTGCGCAGGTCGGTGGGGGAGGTGGTGATGGCGTCGTACTCCTTCTGGGTGGCGTGGAACTGCACCGGCACATGGTTGTAGCCGATGCACAGCAGGCCCTCCCCCCGGCGGAACCGGGTGATCTGCCGCACCTCATCCTCAGAGAGGTTCAGCACATTTTGAATCAGCCGGGCCTCCTGTTCCTCCATCTGCATCACCAGCTTGATCCGGCTGGAATCCAAAATGCCCTTGCCGTACTTGCCGCCGTCCAAAGAAAACAGATCCTGCATCCCCTGGGTGGAGGTGATGGCGATGCCGCCCAGGCCCCGGATGGTCTTCACCATCTCCTGGACGAAGCCCGCCGCCAAAGGGTTGGAGTTGGCCCCCACCAGGGACCACAGCTCATCGGCAAGTAAGGCGGACAGGTCGCTGCCCGCGTCCATGATCAGGTCGTTGGCGATGTCAGTGGCCCAGAAGATACCGGGGAGCAGCAGGTCGTCCGGCATCCCGGAGGTGTCCAGCACGATGTACTTGTTGTTCAGGTCAATGTGGTTACGCCGGCCCATGGCGGAGGCGGAGCCGGTGACATACCGGGCCAGCACCACCGCCAGGTGCTTGGTGTCCGGGTTCTGGGAGAGTACGTCGTACCAATCCGGCAGAATCGGCATTTCCACGAAGTTCCCCTCCCCGTCGGTGACGGAGGAATTGTCGAAGGTGATGCCGTACCGCCGGTAGCACTCCACCAGGGAGGAATCCAGATGGTTCTTGTCCTCATCGGACAGATCCCGCTTTTGCAGGGAGTACCAGATGATGAGCCGGGAGATCTTATCGGCCAGCACCGAGTCGTCCCGGGCGGCCATGTCCCGCAGGCCGGCGTAGCTGTCCAGGGACCGGCGCCGGATGGCCATGATGTTGGGGCAGTCCTTGGAGGAGGGGGACAGGCGCAGGTACAGCCCGCCCAGCAGCTCGCACAGGGGGCGGAACTCGTGGCCCTTCTTGGGCACGATGAAGATCACCCGCCGCCCCTGCTGCCGCAGCCGCCCGCCCAGGCATTGCAGGGTGAGCGTCTTGCCCACGCCGGAGGACCCGCCGATCCAGCAGTTGCCGTTGGTATATTTGTAGTCATCGTAGGGGTCCAGAAACACCGGGGAGCGGTTGTAGAGGTTCAGCCCCAGGAAGATGCCGTTGCGGTCGCTGAGCTCGTAGGAGGCAAAGGGAAAAGCCGCCGCCACGCCGGAGGTAAGGGCATTGCGCCGGGATTTGCGCTCCACGTCCGCGTCCAGGGCCAGCAAAGGCAGGGCCGAGAGAAACGCCTGCTCGTTTTTGTAGTCGCAGCGGCGGGCGATCATGTCAATGGATACGCACAGCTTTTCCACCGCCGTCACCCGCTGTTCTAACGTCTCCGGGTCGTCCGCCGTCACCTCCACCAGCGTGTGCATATAGTAGAAGTCCTCGTTTTGCCGGTTCATGGCGTCCTTCAAATACAGCCCGGAATTGATCGCGCTGTCCAACTCCTCATAGTCCTGGCGGGTGTCCCCCACGTCCCGCATCCGGGAGCGGTTCACCATGGTGGTCTGGGAGATTTTGGACAAGATCTTATCCTTGCTCTGGCGCTTGACCGTGAAGCTGAGGCTGACGCCCTCTCCGGCCTCAACCAGCGGGGCCAGCCAGCAGGAGCCCACGGTGGTGGAGTAGCCGTACCCCGCCACATAGAGGTAGGCGTGGTACACCCCGTCCACCAGGATATAGTCCCGGCTCTTGGTGTCGATGGCGGTGGGGGACAGGATGTCCAGGATGGTGGTGGAACCCGCCTCCAGCTCGGACAGGTCGGTTTTCTCCTCGCCGAATATCAGGCGTTTCAGGGAGAACTTTTCCTGGCCCTCCGCCTTTTTCAGCGGAGGCTTTTTGCTGGCAGCGGTTTTGGCCCCGCCCCTGGCCGTTTTTTTCTTCTGCATATGCCTCACTCCTCAAACACGCCGTGGACGGCGGTGGTCATGTCGAATACCCCCTCCGGCAGCTGTACCCGGCGGGAGGTCCGCTTGTTGATGATTTCGTACAGCAGCTTCAAAATGAAGTCGTCGGCAAAGCTGGGCTCCAGCACCTCCAGCTCACAGCCGTCCAGATACCGCCGGGCGGTGTCCGCCTCCTCGTTGAGCCGCTGGACGATGGCGGCGGCGGTGCGGCCTTTGGCGTGCATCCGGCTCTCGTACTGGAAGATGAGGAAGAAGCGGTGCCGCAGGGCGTCGCTGGCCACCCCCTGGCCAATCTCTTTGATGTTGTCCTCGATCATCTCCCGGCAGGACTGGTTTGGCTCATGGGCGGCGAACTCCTTCATCCGCTCCACGTAGTCCGCCGTGTCGGCGGGCAGGGTGCGGGTCTGAATCTGCAAATCGTCCGGCGCGATCTTCAGCCACGCGGCGTAGCTGGAGATGATGTTCTCCCGGTCGTTGGGGGATTTCAGGTAGATGTTCACCGGCAGCACCTCCAGGATCTTCACGAAGCGGCCGTCCTTGGTAACCACCACGCCGCCCACGATGTTCTTGATGGGAAGCCATGCCTGGATGCTGTCCCGAAAGGGTTCGGCGGCGGGAGCTTTTGCTCCGCCGCCGAACAGCAGTTGTTTCAAATCCATGTTTTAGTTTTTACCTCCTCCGCGATATGTCATAAGCCTCCTTGCCCGCCGCCAGCGCCACCAGGCCCCGAGCCAGCGGGTGAGGCTGTCGTCCCGAACGCCGATGAGCCCGAAGCCCCCCAGGGGGACTACGATGATGAGCGTCACCGTGATCTTGGCGGTCAGCTCCAAAGGCAGCAGCACCAGGCAGAAGTACAGCACGGGCAGCACCAGGATCACGGCCTCCACAAGATTGCGAAGCTCGAACATCCCCATCACCCGGCCCGCGTCGGTGAAGTTGGCGGGGATGTGGTAGGTCTCATTCATCGCCGTTCACCTCCAGCAGACGGCCCCGGCAGCGCCGGAGATCCCGGTTCATATCCCGGATGACGGCGGCACGCCGGAGGATCGCCTGTTCCACCGCATCGGCCAGCTGTATCTCCAGGCGGGGCGTGGCCGCGATCTGCCCCAGCTCCGCCCGGCTGATGTACTGGTCGGACAGCCAGGACACCTCGGACAGCTCGGTGAGCTGGAGGCCATGGCGCAGCCGCAGCGCCCTCAAATTGGTTTCATGTTCCATGAAATTCCCTCCAAACAGTTGATTTCATCCGCCGCTTACCGCGAGAACACCCAGAAGGGCCCGCCCGCGCCCGCCCGGGATGCGGCCTCGTTGACGACGGTGCGAAGGGGCCACTCCTGGTTGCTCCGCTTTACGCTGGCGGGGTAGAGTAGGGAAGCGCCGCCTTACCGCATTTCTGCGGCAGGTTTGCGCCACCCCCTCTCAGAACCGTGCTTACACCTCTCGATGTACACGGCTCGCCATCATTACTCCGTTTTACAAAACTTTTTTCTATGAATCAGCTTATGGCAGCTTTCACAGACCACTAACGTTTTGCGCCGTTTGGCAATCATGATTTGCTCCCAGGTTTCCTTGCCCTGCAAATCCTTCACCTTACGGATATGATGGATTTCGTAGTGTTCTGCATCGGTCGCTCCGCATAACTCACAGACTTTTGCGGATAGACGTTTTTCAAGCGTTGTTGTAGTATACGCAAAGCGCACAACAGCATTTGAGATTTGGTCGGTGGGATTCCAAGCATCTTTGCAATCGCTGTATTTTGCAAAATAGCAGCGTTTTCGCCCCTGTTTGGTTTCATAGGGTATCCCCCAACCGCCCCGTCCATCTTTGTACTGCGCCTTGATTTTACTGATTTTGCTTTTGTGCTTTCCCGCAAGGGTTTTTAGGCAGCTATACTCCATCAGATACGCAAAATAATTCAGTTTCCCGAAATTACTCGCTATAGAATAGTAGTTGCAAAGTCCCCGCAGTTCTGCATTATAAGCAGATATGATTTCAAGGTCAGTACATCGCAGCAAGGTTTTCCGGCGCTCCGGCTTGATTCTGCCGTCCTCTGTCTGACATATCACTTTTTTATCAAACAGAAAAGGCATGATTTTATCCTCAAATGGCACACAGAGTTCTACCATACCATTCAAAGTCCTTTTGGTACGGCTTCCCGGCCCTCCGTGCTTGATTTGGCCGTTGCGTCTGACCCGCACATCATAACCTAAAAATCTGGCGTATTCATTGCTGTGGGTGATAAGCGTCTTCTCCTCGCTGAGTTCCATTTTCAGCGTCCCCGCAATAAACTCCGACAACTGGCGCTTAATTCGCGCACAATCCTCCTTGTTCCCATTCACTCCAATCAGAAAATCATCCGCATAGCGCACATATTTCAGCTTTTTATCCGTCTGCGATTTGCAGGGCGTTTTAATCAGCTCTTTGCGCAGTGTTTCCCGCCGACGTAAAAGTTCAGATTTTTCACGGTCTTCGGCAACTATGAGTTTTTTGCGGATATATTCCAGTTTACTGGCAATCTTCTGATATTCCGGCGTAAACTTCTTCTCTTTGGGTTTATCGAAGTTTTTCGCGAGATTGACAACAAACTTGTCCAGCTCATGCAGGTAGATGTTTGCAAAAATCGGCGAGCAGATTCCGCCCTGCGGTGTCCCGCTGTATGTCATGTGGTACTGCCAATCTTCACAATATCCCGCTTTCAGCAGTTTCCAAATCAGCTTGATGAGTCGCGCATCTTTGATTTTGCTGCTGATAATGCCCACCAAAGCTGAATGGTCTATGTTGTCAAAACAGCCTTTAATGTCACCTTCCACAAACCAGCGGATGCCATTGAAACCCTTTTTGATTGATTTTAGGGCGGTATGGCAGCTCCGATTAGGCCGAAATCCATGGGAGCAG
>ERZ808046.1370-NODE-1370-length-11089-cov-4.382764_pt1 | contig 11089 bp, 10 predicted proteins | sample MGYA00380196_ERZ808046 | MGnify/ENA primary metagenome ERZ808046 (study PRJEB31490, sample SAMN06133421) | mouse gut metagenome | isolation source: Z6_2 | host: mice | place: China: Chengdu | collected 2015-05 ...
AGTTCTTTGCTTCTTTCTTTCAAGAAAGAAGTGAGAGTTTGAGAGCAAAGCTCTCAAGGTTTTTTGACAAGCTGAAAAATAAAATTTTTCATATTTTTATGATAATAAAATATGTCTATAAATTTGTTTGAGTAATTTGCAAATAATATTATTTTATACTGCTGTTTTAGGCAATTTTAGCATATCAAACATAAAACATATTTTTTATTATTTTTAACATAATATTTATAATAAAATATATTATAACAAATCATATTTTATACAACATCATTTAATATTGTAAAAGAAAATGGGGCGGTTTATAATGAAAAAGGATTTTTTTAAAAAATATCAATCTGTATATTTTATAGGTATTGGCGGAATCAGTATGTCTGGATTAGCAGAAATATTAAATTCTAAGGGTTTTAAAGTATCTGGAACAGATATGAAAGAATCTACTGAAACAGAACATTTACGTCGTATTGGCATAAAAGTAAATATTGGACATAGAGCTGAAAATATTACAGATGATATACAGCTTGTTATTTATACAGCTGCAATTAAACAAGATAATCCAGAATTAATTGCAGCAAAACAAAAAAATATACCTACTATAGATAGAGCACATTTATTAGGCATGATTATGGAAGATTATGCATATTCTATCGCAGTTGCAGGTACACATGGTAAAACAACTACTACTGGTATGGTTTCAGATATATCGCTTTTTGCACAAGTTAATCCTACTATTACTATAGGTGGAATACTACCTACGATTCATAGTAATACGAATATTGGCGGAGAAGATTATTTTGTAGCAGAAGCTTGCGAATATTTTGACAGTTTTCTACAATTTCATCCTCTTGTTGGTGTGATATTAAATATTGAAGCTGACCACTTAGACTATTTTAAAAATTTAGAAAATATCAGAGCATCTTTCCATAAATTTGCTCAAAACATCTCATCTAACGGCAAATTAATATTAAATAGTAGTATACCTAAATTAGAAGAAATCACCTCAAATATTGCTTGTCAATTTGAAACAGTAGGCTTAGAAGATAACGCAAACTGGAAAGCAGAAAATATTATACATGAGCCTGATGGTAAAAACAGTTTTGATGTTATTTATAATAAGAAGTGCTTAGGACGGGTACATTTGCATATTCCTGGCGACCATAATATTACAAATGCACTTTCTGCATTCGCTGTATGCTATACACTTTCATTACCTACAGAATGTATTATAAAAGGATTAGAACAATTTCATGGTACAGAAAGACGGTTTCAAAAAAAGGGAGAAAAAAACGGTGTAATAGTTATTGACGATTATGCACATCACCCCACTGAAATCAAAGCTACATTATCAGCAGCAAAAAAGATTCACCATAATACAACTTATTGCGTTTTTCAACCACATACTTATTCTCGTACAAAAGCACTTTTTGATTCTTTTGTAACATCATTTACAGATGCAGATGTAATTATTATAGCTGATATTTATGCTGCAAGGGAAAAAGATACAGGTATTATTCATTCTAAACAACTTGTAGATGAAATGGCTCGTCATAATAAAAATGCTATTTATTGTGGTGATTTTGAGCAAATTACAAATTACTTAAAAGAGCATTGTCAATCTGGTGATTTACTTTTGACAATAGGTGCAGGAGATGTTTATCGTATTGGTGAAGCATTTTTAAATGAATAACGCTGATTTTTTATAAATTATCCACAAAGTTATCCACAGCCTGTGGATAACTTTGTGAAATATCTTTTTAAAATATTATGAAAAATAATATAGATTTTTATTGTTTTTATTTCAAAAACATTTGTCTATTTTTTTTACACTTTACCACATTTTGATATATTTTTTATTAATATAATAGATATTGTATCTTTTCAATATGTATTTTGTATTTATATTACTAGTCTATCTTTATTACTTTTCCACTATGTTAATCGTTTTCCACAGCTTTTTATAGTTTTCCACAGAGTTATCCACAGTTTTTAATTTTATTATGCAGTATTCTATGCAATTTTTTGCAATATTTTTAAATATTATCACAATTTGCAAAAAATTGTATAATCTCCTCTTTTTTTGCTTGTATTTTTCCCTGAACCATTTCTTTTGTACCACCTCCATTGCATTGATATACCTCTGATAACATTTGTTTTAGTTGTTTCATATCATGTTTATGACTCATTAATATATAAGTATATCCTGTTTGCTCTTCTCCAGAAAATACTGCGGCTATATCTGCCTTTTCACAAATCATTGTTGCAAAATACTGTAATGTTTTATTATTTAATACTTTCTCAAAAAATACTGCTTTTTTTGTATCTTCTTTCACTGTATCTGCAATTTGCTCCAGTTTTTGCTTTTCCAAAAAATTAATTTGCCATTGTAGTGTATCTTTTTCCTTTTTTAACTTTTCCACAGCTTTTGATATATCTTTTACAGTAACAGAAAGCAAACGAGAAATTTCATATGCATTTTGGCTTTTTTCATTATAATCTTTTAATGCTCTTTTCGCTGCTACCATTTGCAGACGAATACCACCCTTATAATTATCGTGTTGTATAATTTTGATACTACCAATTTCTCCTGTTGTTTTGGTATGAATACCACAGCAAGCACAAATATCATATTCTGGTATTTCAACAATACGAACGATACCTTCTAAACTTTTTTTACTTCTATAATCCAGTTCTTGTAATTCTTTTTTTGTAGGATAATATATTTTAATTGTTTTATTTTGCATCACTGCTTCATTTGCGCACTGTTCTAATTCTATAATTTGTTGCTGAGATAACTTACCATCAAAATCTAATGTAATTACATCTTTTCCCATATGAAACCCTACATTATGCAGTCCATATTTTCTATAAGCAATACCAGATAAAATATGCTCTGCAGTATGATTCTGCATCAAATCAAAACGATATTCCCAATCAATTTCTCCCTCTGCAACTGTTCCTACTGGTATTTCATTTTTTACAGTATGATATATTATATTATTACGTTCCTGTACATCTAATACTTGCTGTCCACACAATATGCCTTTATCAGCAGGTTGTCCTCCTCCTTCCGGATAAAAACAAGTATCCTCTAATACAATATCATATCCTTTTTTACTTTTTACACAATCTATTACTTTTGATTGTATCGTTTTTTGATAGGCATCATAATAATAAGCAATTTCTTTTTTCATAATATCATTTCCTTTTTATTTTCTTACATATACAAATGCCTGTCATACATAAAGACAGGCATTTGTATATATTCATAACATTTATTTGTGCTAGTATATTATACATTTTCGCATACTGTTAATGCTTTATCTAATATTGTTATCATTTCATCAATATGCCTTTGTTCTGCAATCAATGCTGGTACAAAACGTATGACATCATGTCCTGCGCCTACTAAAAGCAATCCCATTTCTATACATTTATTGATTACATCACTTGTTGGAATATTTAATGCAATACCTTGTATAAAACCAATTCCTCTTACATCTGTAATACAACTATGCTTTTGTTGTAATTTTTTAAGCTGTTCTGTCATATAAGCTCCGTTTTTCTTTACATTTTCAATCAAGCCATTTTCAAAAAGCTCTTTCATTACTGTAACACCTGCTGCTGTTGCAAGAGAATTACCACCAAATGTAGAAGCATGGTCACCAGGTTGAAACGCTTGTGCTGCAAAATCTTTTGCCATCATTGCACCAATCGGTACACCACCTGCAAGACCTTTTGCGAATGTTGCAATATCTGGTACAACACCTAATGTTTGATAAGCAAATAATTCTCCTGTTCTACCTACACCACATTGTACTTCATCAAATATAAGTAATATATCTTTTTCATCACAAAGTTTTCTAACCTTTTGCAAATATTGTTTATCTGCTGGTATGATACCGCCTTCTCCTTGTATTGGTTCTAACAATATCGCACAAGTTTTATCTGTAACAGCCCTTTCCAATGCTTCAAAATCATTAAAAGGAACATGACAAATATCAGGTAAAAGAGGTTCTAAACCTTTATGATATTTCTCTTGTCCTGTTGCTGTAACAGCACCATATGTTCTACCATGAAAAGAGTGTATCATAGTAATAATTTCATTTCCTGCCTTTCCTTTCATTTTAGCATATTTTCTAGCCAATTTTAAAGCACTTTCTATAGATTCTGCACCACTGTTACAGAAAAATACCTTGTCAAAATCGCTATGTGCAATCAATTGTTCTGCTAATTCAATTTGAGGCTCTGTATAATATAAATTAGAACAATGTATCAATTTCATTGCTTGTTCTGCGATTGTTTTTTCTAATGCTTCATTTGCATAACCTAAACTATTTACAGCAATACCTGCAACAAAATCAATATACTTTTTCCCTTCAATATCCCAAACATGCATACCATTTCCACATTCTATTGCTATAGGAAAACGGTTATATGTTTTCATAATAACATTATTTCCTCTTTTTACCAACTTTTCCATTTTTTCTCCCATTTTTATCCGTCCTTTCTTTATTTTTCAATCATTGTACCAATACCTTCTGGTGTAAATATTTCCAATATCAAACAATGCTCTACACGTCCGTCTAATATGTGAACATTATTTACTCCCTTACGTATACCTTCCATACAACATTCTACTTTTGGTATCATACCACCTGATATAATACCCTCATCAATTAATTTTTGTATCTTATCCGCATTAATAAAGCTCATAATAGAATCTGGGTCATTAATATCCCTCATAACCCCCTCTACATCTGTTAAAAATACCAATTTTTCTGCCTTTAATGCTCCAGCAATCGCTACTGCTGCATAATCCGCATTGATATTATATGTAATGCCATTTTCATCTTTTCCAATAGGAGCAATTACTGGTATAAATTCATTATTAATTAAAGATTGTATTAATGTTGGGTCAATAGAAACAATATCACCCACACAGCCATAATCAACACCATCTTTTTCTATTTTCTTTGCTTTAATGATTCCACCGTCTTTTCCGCTGATACCTACAGATTTTACACCTTGTTTTTCAATTTCTGTTACAATATGTTTATTTAATTTTCCAGCTAATACCATTTCTACAATTTCCATTGTTTTTTCATCTGTTACTCTTAAACCATTTATAAATTTAGATTGTATATTCATTTGTTCCAAAAATGCATTAATATCAGGACCACCCCCATGTACAATAACAGGGTGCATACCTACCAGCTTCATTAATGCAATATCTTGTATAATAGTTTGTTTAATCATTTCATTGATTAAAGCACTTCCACCATATTTTATAACAACTGTTTTATTATAAAAACGCTGAATATAAGGCAATGCCTCTATTAATGTTTTTGCTTTATCAATATACATCTGCATAACATCTTTTTCCATTTTGTGTTATCCTTTCTATATTTGCTATGCTATTATTGTTTTATTATAGCAATACTCTCTTATAATACTCAATATAAACTAATTTTATTTTTTATTGTTAGCACATTATACTTACTGCGATTTAACATTTCATACTATAATATCCATACCATCATATGCAAATAAAATATTATCAAGTTTCTTTTCTAATTCTTTATAATATCCATATGATTTTCCCCATATTTCATCAATATGTGTCACAATAATCTTTTTTATTCTATAAAAATTTTTCATTTCTATAATTTCACTTAATGTAAATATTTCATCTTTAAATGGTGCATATTCCAATTTCGTTCCATCATTTAATATGCCATCATCTGAAACTAAACTAATAATAAAAACATCAGCATCAAAATATGCTTCATTATGATGAAATGGTTTTGGATTACAACAAGCATATACCACTTTTTTTTCATTTTGTTTTATTACATAAAATGTAATATTTCTATCAGTATTATTATTAATCATATCAATATCAATATTATTTATACTAATATGTGATGTTTCATTTATAGAAATACATCCAAGTACATCACTATAATATTTTAAACAATCACAATTCATATGGTTGATATCTTTTACTACTTCTGGAAGGGCATAAAAGTTAATAGGTGTACTTTTTTCTTTGATAAAGTTATATCCTATTTTTTCTACAATTCTAATTCCTTTTACATGGTCAGGGTCACTATGTGAAATAGAAATATGCTTTACTTCTGATATTTTTTGTTTATTACATGCCACTGTAATATCTTCTGGAGTATCTATTAGCATTTTTATATCATCAATATATAAACTTGGTCCTAGTCGTTCATATCTTCCACCTTTTTTTTTTTTTTTTTCACATATTTTACACTTACAAAATGAACTTGGAATAATTGACATGCCACCACTACCAACAATTTTTAATTTCAATATTATCACCTCATATTAATACCTTATTCATACTAAATTAAGAACGATAATCTCCATTAATACTTACATACTCATGACTTAAATCACAACCCCAAGCAGTCGCTTTTTCTGTACCTTCTTGTATTCTAATTTCTACTACAATTTCTTTTTCATGCAAAATTTCTGCTGCTTTTTCCTCGTCAAAAACAATAGGACTACCTTGTATCATTAAATCAATACTACCCTTTGCACTATGATATATAATATCTACTTTTGTAGTATCAAATTTTACACCAGAATATCCCATAGCACAAAGTACACGTCCCCAGTTTGCATCTTCGCCATACATTGCTGTTTTTACTAAATTAGATGTAATAACAGATTTTGCCATTTTTTTTGCATCTTGTACTGTTTTTGCACCTATCACATTTACTTCTATAAATTTTGTAGCACCTTCTCCATCTCTTACCAAATCTTTTGCTAATTTTGTATTGATAAAATGTAATGCTTTTTTAAATGCTTCATAATCTGCATTTTTTTCTGTAATTTCAGTATTTCCTGCCATACCATTAGCAAGTACAACAACAGTATCATTTGTACTAGTATCGCCATCTACAGAAACCATATTATAAGTTGTTTGTATACTTTCCTGCAATATATCATCAAGTAATTCTCTTTTTATATTAACATCACTTGTAATAAAACTAAGCATTGTAGCCATATTCGGATGAATCATACCACTCCCCTTTGCCATGCCACCTATTGTAACAATTTTTCCATCAATTTCTAATTCAACTGCTACCTCTTTAGAATAAGTATCTGTTGTCATAATACCCTCTGCAGCAGTATGTCCATGTTCTAATGTGTTTCCAGCATCAGGGAAAAGCATATGAATACCATTTTTTACTTTTTCAATAGGAAATGTTGCACCAATTACGCCTGTTGATGCTGTTAATATCTGTTCTGGTGGTACATTTAAACATTCTGCTAATGTTTCTGCCATTTGTTGATTTGCTTTTTCTCCTTCTATTCCAGTACAAGCGTTTGCATTTCCGCTATTAATTACAATACCTTTTATATTTTGTTTTTGTTTCATAATATCCATATTTCGTAATACAGATGTTGCTTTTACTACATTTGTTGTAAAAGCTCCTACTGCTATTGCTGGCACATCACTAATCAATATTGCCATATCTTTTATATCTTGTTTAATACCCACAGCACCACCTATTGCTTTATATCCTTGTGCTGCTGTTACACCACCTTTTATTTCTTTCATATTTATTTCCTCCTAAAAATCGTGTTGATTTTATGACTTAATATAATTATGTTCTTAAACGATACTCGCCATTAATTCTAATATATTCATGCCCCAAATCACAACCCCAAGCGATTGCTTCCTCTATACCACTATGCAAAAAAATATGTATAATAATATCCCTTTCTGCTAATATTTCAAGCGCTTTACTTTCATCAAATGAAATAGGCTGTCCCTTTTCCATAAGAGATAAATACCCCTTTTCATTTTGAAATGCAATTTCCACCATTTCTGGCTCAAAAAATCCTCCAGAACCACCCATTGCTGCTAGTATACGTCCCCAATTTGCATCTTCGCCATACATTGCTGTTTTTACTAAATTATCATTGATTACTGCTTTTGCTAATTTTCTAGCATCTTGTTTTGTTCTTGCTCCTGTAACAGCAGCAACAATTAATTTACTTGCACCTTCTCCATCATGTATTATCTGTATTGCTAATTTTTGGTTGATATATAACACAGCATCTTTCAATTTCTTATAATCTTCACTATCTTCTGTAAAAGGTTCATTTTCAGCAGCACCATTTGCAAAAAACAATACCATATCATTTGTGCTAACAGAACCATCTACAGATATCATATTATAAGTAATTTCAACGGCATCGTGCAGCACTTTTTGAAGCAATTCCTGAGAAATTACAGCATCTGTTGCTAAAAATGCTAATACTGTTGCCATATTTGGATGAATCATACCACTACCTTTTGCCATAGCACCTATTGTAACCGTTTTTCCTCCTAATTCTAATTCTACAGCAACCTCTTTTAAAAAAGTATCTGTCGTAATAATACCTCCTGCGGCATCTTTAGCACTTTGCCTATCCTTCTTTAATTGTGGAGATATTTTTCTAATACCATTTTCAATAATATCCATGGGCATTTCTTTTCCTATAATACCCGTTGCTGCTGTTAAAACTTCATCTTCATTTACTTGAAGCATTTTAGCATAAATATTAGCCATTTTTTGATTATCCACTATACCTTGCTTTCCTGTGCAGGCATTTGCATTGCCACTAATAGTAACAAGTCCCTTTACTTTTTTTCCACTTTTCACAATTCTTTCATTTCTTACTACAGGAGCAGCTTTTACAATATTTTGTGTAAACATACCAGCAACAACAGCTGGCTTTTCACTGTATAAAAGAGATAAATCTTTTTTAATTTTTTTAATGCCAATATGTGCACCTGCGGCAGAAAAACCTTTTGCTGCTGTAATGCCTCCATCAATAATTCTCATAATGCTCCTCCTTTTGTATTATTTTGACTTTATCATTTTATTATATTATTGCAAAATATTTATGCTGGAAAAATTGGTACTTGGCAAAGTCCTGTATTTTCTTCTAAACCAAAAACAATATTCATATTTTGTACTGCTTGTCCTGCTGCTCCTTTTACTAAATTATCTATGGCACCTATTACAATAATCCTATTTGTTCTCTCGTCTACAGTAAAACCAATGTCTATAAAATTAGAACCTTTTACCCATTTTGTTTCTGGCAAAACACCTTCTTTTGTTAACCTTACAAAATATTCTTTTGTATACCACTTTTCATATGATTTTCTAACTTCTTGCTTTGTAATACCTTGTTTTAAATTTGCATAACAAGTTGCTAATATTCCTCTGTTCATAGGTGTTAAATGTGGTGTAAAAGAAAGTGTAACTTTTTCTCCTGCTGCATAAGATAATTGTTCTTCAATTTCTGGTGTATGCCTATGGGAGGCTACTTTATAAGCCTTCATATTTTCATTTGCTTCACAATATAAACTTTCTGTAACAAGTCCTCTGCCTGCACCACTTACACCAGACTTTGCATCTATAATAATACTGTTTTTATCAATTAAATTTTCTGCTAAAAGAGGTATTAATGATAATATACTGCAAGTAGTATAACAACCAGGGTTTGCAATCAATCTTGCATTTTTGATTTTTTCTCTATTTATTTCACAAAGACCATATACAGCTTGTCTTAATAACTGTTTCCCCTCATGAGGCAAACCATACCATTTTTCATAATCATTAACATTCTGCAACCTAAAATCTGCACCAAAATCAATAATAACTGTTTTTTCCAATATTTCTTTTGTTACTTTTTTCGCAGCAACACCATGGGGTAAAGCTAAAAATACAACATCACATTCCTCAGCAATTTTTTCAATATCCTCTTCTTTTAAATACTGTTTATTACTCAATTTAATCTGTTGATGCCCTTGTACTAAGGCAATAATTGCAACGATAGCAGTAATTACTGAAAACCAAAAATTCCAATCAGTTAGCATAAACCACCTCTCATAAGCTTTTATATAAAAAAATTTATTCTCTAACAAACTCAGAAAAAGAAATATTTAGAAAATAAAAAAAAGCCTGTCGGCCCTACCCGACGTTTTACAAGAAAGAGAATTTCAACTCTTTAAGGGTCTACTGTCGGCTTTGCGTTACCTGTTATTTAGTAATAATATAACAAATTAGATAGTAAATGTCAACGGAAAGAAAAATATCTTTATGGCTTTATTATAAGCATTTCAAATGGTGTTCTGTTAAAGCTTTTTGAGAATATGGTTTCTATTCCCTATTCAATATATAAAGACAACAATAACCAGAAATTTACTAAGCATTTCAAATTCTATATAAGTTCTAATAAATCTACCATTTTTCAAATTCACCCGACAAAGCTTAGTATCTCCCATAAACTAATTTATATCTTCATTCCTAAAAACAATTTTCCTTATAACTTATTGACTTTTCTCTTTAAAAATAATATATTCATAACATTAAGAGCGAAATATACCACAAATGGCAAATCTAATTTTATCTTAAAAACTAAAGGGAGGGATAATACAAAAAATGATTAAAAAAAATAGGATAAAAGAATATAGAACAAGATTTGGTATGAAACAAGAAGATTTAGCGAATTTAGTTAAGGTCCGCAGAGAAACTATTGGAAACCTTGAAAGGGGTAAATACAATCCATCATTAATTTTGGCATGGAATATTGCAAAGATATTTAATGCTTCTATCGAAGAAATTTTTATCATTGAAGAATAGAAAGATTAGAAAAGGTGAGTTACTATGTTGTCATATTTAGTAGTACATACTTTAAAAATACACTGAAGTGCCGCAGGACCGTAAATCTACCTTTGTACCACAGCTAGTTAAGAAGTGCCAGAGGAGCATATTTCCAAGTGATATGGCCTTGTGAAAAGCACCGTATCTGTCGACCTTTGAAGCAACGAAAAAATGGACATCTACGATTCGGAACTGGGCACAGGTGTATGGGGAACTGAGTATCATGTATGAGGAACGGCTGCCAAAATAGAAAGCAGCCATATCCGTCAGACAGGCAGAAAACACCACTTGCTCTTGACATACCCAAAAATAGCTGTTATATATAAAGTGAGTGAGAAAAGCTAATAGTTCAAGCCTTTTGCCCTTCATCATCATAGAATATCTATGATTACAGACTT
>ERZ808046.1372-NODE-1372-length-11071-cov-6.064217_pt1 | contig 11071 bp, 9 predicted proteins | sample MGYA00380196_ERZ808046 | MGnify/ENA primary metagenome ERZ808046 (study PRJEB31490, sample SAMN06133421) | mouse gut metagenome | isolation source: Z6_2 | host: mice | place: China: Chengdu | collected 2015-05 ...
TTTGACTAGCAGCACTACGATCAGGACGGCAAACACAATTGCATCTGCCATCTGGGAAGATATATACGCTTTTCCAAAAATCTCAATAATTCCAAGCAGGATACCGCCCACCATCGCTCCCGGAATAGAGCCGATTCCTCCGAATACGGCCGCAACAAATGCCTTGATTCCCGGCATTGCGCCTGTATACGGAGTCAGCGTCGGATATGCCGAACAGAGAAGTACTCCTGCGATTGCCGCCAGTGCAGAACCGATTGCAAATGTCAACGCAATCGTTCCGTTTACATTGATTCCCATTAGCTGGGCCGCGCCCTTATCCTCTGAAACAGCCAGCATAGCCTGACCCGCTTTTGTTTTCTTAATAAACAATGTCAGTCCGGTCATAATCACGATACATGCGCCGATTGTCATAATTGTCTCTCCTGAGACTGTCAGTTCTCCGCCAGCCAGTGTCAGCGGCGGAATCGGTACAACCGAAGCAAAAGTCTTTGTATTTGCGCCAAAAATCAGAAGTGCAATATTCTGCAGCAGATAGCTGACGCCGATTGCGGTAATCAGGACTGCCAACGGGGACGCCGCATTTCTCAGCGGTTTGTACGCCACGCGCTCAATCAGCATTCCAAGCAAGGTACAAAATACAACCGCAATCAGGACTGCCGCTGTTGGCGGAAGCCCCATTCCGGTCATAGACGTCAGCGCTACATATGCACCAATCATAATGACATCACCGTGCGCAAAATTCAGCATCTTAGCGATACCATATACCATTGTATAGCCCAGCGCAATAATGGCATATACGCTTCCAAGGCTGATACCATTGATTAAATAAGATATAAAGCTCATATCCACCCACCTGTCTCTCATTTATTATACTGTTCATAACACAGAACAATTATCTTCTCCTATTGTGACATTTTTTTACACTAAAGTCAAAAGAATTTTATGTGTTAAAAGAAGGTTACCCCGAAAGATAACCTTCTTGTCAATATCTTGAAGCTGCCTTCAGGATTGTTTATGCTATTTTTCTATTACTCTACTACTGCGTAATCTCCATCTGCAATCTTAACAACCATAGGTTCCTTGCTCGGCTCACCGCTTGCTTCCCATGTCAGTCCCTTTGCTGTTACACCATCGATTGTAATTTCTGTCATGGCAGTCTTCATTGCCTCACAGATGTCAGAAGCACTCATATCCGGTGTTACTTCTGCTTTCTCCATAGCTGCTTTGATTGCATAGACTCCATCGTAAGCATCTGCTGCAAACTGATTCGGTGTTCCGCCATAAGCTGCTTCAAAATCTGTAACGAACTTAACAATCGTCTCATCATCAGAAGTCGGTGTAAACGGGCTTAAGAACATCAAATCCTGTGCGTTCTCTGCGTTGAAGCCTTCAACACCGAGGATTCCGTCCATACCGTCACATCCAAAGAAAATCGGTGCATAATTCATACCTGCTGCCTGCTGAAGTACCAGAGCTGCCTCTGAATAATAGAATGGCAGGAATACCAGTTCTGCCCCCGCATCCTTTGCTTTCTGGAGCTGTACGGAGAAATCTGTCTTGCTCTCTGCTGTAAATGCCTCTGCCGCTACAATTTCAATACCTGCATTTTTTGCTTCTGCTGCAAATGAATTATAAATACCTGTTGAATATACATCGGAGCTGTCATAAATAACTGCTACCTTGGATGCCAGCTTGTTGTCGCCAATGTATTTTGCAGACTCAACACCCTGCATCGGATCTGAGAAGCACACGCGGAATGCATTGTCACCCTGTACACATTCTACTGCTGTTCCTGACGGTGTCAGAAGAAACATATTGTCATTCATTGCCTCTGCCCCAACTGCAACACACGGTGCAGAAGTAACGGTTCCAAGCAGCGCCTGCATTCCCCAGTCCTTCAATGCATTGTAAGCATTGACTGCCTTCTCCGGATCGTTTTCATCATCCTGAAAATCAAATTCAATCTGAACGCCGTTGATTCCGCCGGCTTCATTAATCTCCTTCACTGCCAGCTCCGCACCGTTCTTAACCGCTTCACCGTAAATAGCAGCTCCTCCGGTCACCGGTCCGATAGAGCCGATCTTGATTACATCGCCGCTGCTCTCAGAACTGCCGCTGCCTTCAGAACTTCCTTCACTCTTATTGCTGCCGCCGCATCCGGCAAGCATACCTACTGTCATTGCAGTAACCATAGCTGCTGACATCACCTTTTTCCACTGTTTCATAATATCATTCCCTCCAAACTTTAAATAACAGAGCGCACTCTGTATTTTTCTTTTTTGAAATAATACCGTGGATTAAGGATTTTGTCAAGGGGTTTCGGAAATTTTATCGTAAGTAGGTAATCATCCGTATCTGTTAGCGCCCATATTTTTCTGATACACTCTTTTCATAACAAAGGAAGGAAACTGTATCATTATGAAAACAGATGAAAAAATCACGCTGTGGTCTGAAAGAATCCGTGCATTCCAATCCAGTGGGCAGACTTGCAAAACATGGTGTCAGGAACATCACGTTCCAGTCTCTACAATGAGTTACTGGATGCGCAAGCTGAAAACATTGGACGAACAATCGGATACAGATATGATTTTTGCAAAAATGCCAACAGAAAAAGAAATTTCGACGAATGAGACTTTGAACACCAGTCTGTCTCCAGTCCGTATTTTTATCACTAACAGTATTCGGATTGAAGTGATGCCAGAGTGCCCTTCAGAGCTTCTTCGTGTTCTGATTCAGGGATTAAAAGACCATGCTTGATCTGGCAGGTGGCACAACTGTTTACCTTGCCTGTGGAGCTACCGATTTGAGAAAAAGCTATCACGGACTGGCTGCAATTATCAAGCTGAAATTCAAACTTGATCCCTATTCGCGCTGCATGTTTGCGTTCTGCAACCGCAGGCGGACTTCTATTAAAATTCTGCAATGGGATGGATCCGGTTTCTGGATTCTGATGAAGAGGCTTGACAGGGATTCCTTTCACTGGCCGGATACTCCGGATGAATTACAGAAAGTAACCCTGAAAGAAATGCATTGGCTGTGTGATGGACTTTCGCTTACTCCAAAGGGCGCTTTTGAAGAAAGGCATCCAAAGATTGTTGTATAAAGAACAGATTTGTCAATTCGCAAAAAGCACGAAATAATCGTGGATATCGGTATATATTCCTACACTGTAAAACGTTGATTTTTCTCGAATAACAGGCTTTTTTATGTTATACTTGAATTATCATATAAGAGTTTGGAGATTACCGGATGGATCCGTTTTTTACAGAAGAACAGCTGAATAACATGAGCCGTGAAAACATGATGGAAGTTATGAGAATCATGCAGAATCAGGTTCGAAAAAAAGAGACCGAGGTACAGCTTCTGAAAGACAAGCAGAAAGAACTGGAATTTATGAATGCAATGCTTTCAGATCGTCTTGCTCTCGCACAGAGAAGACGTTTTGGTTCTTCCAGTGAAAAATACGCAGATGGATATGAGCAGATGGATCTGTTTAATGAAGCTGAAGCCAATGCCGATACGGATGCTGCTGTGACTGAAGAGGAAATTATTATTCCCTCTCACAAACGTAAAAAACGCACCGGCAAAAAGGAAGAAGATCTTTCTAATTTCGAAGTGACAGAAACAATCGAATATAAACTGACCGGCGAAGACCGCTATTGTTCGGACTGTGGAACAAAGTATAAAGTCGTCACAAAAGAAGTCGTAAAACGACTGAAATTCATCCCCGCCACCTTTGAAGTGGTTGAAGAAGTAACCTATGTATACAGTTGTCCAAAATGTGGTGCTATGATCCGACCGGAAAAAGAGCTGCCGCTGATCAAGGGAAGCATTGCTACCCCTTCACTGGTTGCCGGAATCATGAATGCAAAGTATGTCAATGGCATGCCGCTGGCAAGACAGGAACGGGAATTCGCAAGGTATGACTTAACCCTTTCGACAAAAACAATGGCAAACTGGATCATAAGCTGTGCAGACCGGTATCTGGGACTGCTTTATGGTCAGATGAAGGAAGAATTCCTAAAGAGCAGATACATCCATTGCGATGAAACCAGGATCCAGGTGATTGATGAACCGGATCAGAAAGGCTCATCCCAAAACTGGATGTGGGTATACCTGACAGACCGTTACAGTGAAGCTCCACAGATGGTTCTCTTTGATTATGAGAGAACGCGAGCCGGATATCATCCGGTAAACTTCCTTGGCGATACATTTCATGGATATCTGACCTGCGATGGATACCAGGCATATCATGGACTGAACGATTCCATTACCGTAACAGGATGCTTTACCCATGCCAGACGTCGTTTCGATGCTGCACTTACGGCATTAAAAAAAGATTTTACCAAAGAGCAGCTGAAAGAAACCATTGCATATCAGGCAATGACAAGAATCGGAATTCTCTATAAAGTGGAGGAACTGATTAAGGATAAGACACCGGAAGAACGGTATCAGGAACGTCAGAAACAGTCGCGTCCAGTGGTGGATGCCCTGTTTGAATGGCTGCATTCGATGGAAGATTCTGTAGACAGATCTTCCCTTATTGGTGATGCCATTTTATATACGCTGAATCAGGAAACCTATCTTCGCAGGTACTTGGATGATGGGCATCTGAGCATTGATAATAATAGTGCGGAGCGTGCAATCAAAAATTTTGCAGTAGGCCGCCGGAATTGGCTGTTTGCCAAGAGTATCCGTGGTGCAGATGCCAGTGCTATTGTTTACAGTATCGCAGAAACAGCCTTGCTGAATGGACTGAAGCCGTATGTATATCTTTCCTATGTATTAGACGAGCTTCGTAAAATGGGACCTTTTCCAAAACCGGATGATCTAAATCGGCTTTTGCCATGGTCAGATGAATTACCGGAAGGATTTCGAACTAAAGAGAAGAAATAAAATGTGCCGCCCAATGGGCGGCATTTATTAAAATACAAGGTACCGATGATTACGTACTTACATTTTATCGCACTAAACTATTACCCTGTTACTATTCACGGTCTGGGAGGCCGCAAATAGTAACATTACCCTATCGGTTCAAAGTCAGCAACGCCATGTTTACATAACGGGCAGATATAATCATCCGGCAGGACATCTCCCTCATATACATATCCGCAGACTTTGCAGACAAATCCTTTCTTTCCTTCTGTCTGCGGCTTCGGTTTTACATTGTTCTGATAGTAGGTATAAGTCATTGTCTCCTTATCACTCATCACGCGGGCCTCTGTCACAGTACAGATGAACATACCGTGCGTATCCAGATCCACATACTGCTCAACCTTCAGAGACATAAATGCATTGATGTATTTCGGCAGGAATACCAACCCGTTATCGGAACGAAGCACTTCCTTGCCCGCAAACTTGTCCGCCTGACGCCCGCTCTGGAAACCAAACCTCTCGAATATACTGAACGGCGCTTCCACAGATAAGCAGTTTACATTCATTATGCCTGTCTGCTTGATGACATGATGAGAGTAATTTGCTTTATTGATGTTGACCGCCACACGGTTTGGAGTATCTGTCAGCTGTGTTACCGTATTAACGATCAGTCCGTTGTCTCTTGTACCGTCATTGGAAGTCACCACGTACAGACCGTATCCAATCTTAAACAGAGCAGTCATATCGCTCTTATTTGCAGTCTCGCCAGACTGTGCCACATATTCCTTGCACAGCTCTTCTGCCATTCCTTCCATCTGCTCCATATTTTCCTCGCTGACAGAAGAAAGAATCTTCACTTCATTATGCAGCCATGTAATGTCTTTGCTTTTCTCGAACATTGCTTTCATCGTGCGGATTGCCATAGGCGCCCAGGAGCCATTCTCAATCAGTCCAATCGTACGTTTCTGATAACCTCGTTCTGTCAGATGGTCGATGAACGTCTTCATAAACGGGAAGATATCTGCATTGTAAGTTGTTGTCGCCAGAACTAGCTTGCCATAACGGAATGCATCCTCTACAGCCTCAGCCATATCCTCACGCGCGAGATCGCATACGACGACCTTCGGGCAGCCTTTTGCTTTCAGCTTGTCCGCCAGAATCTCAACTGCCTTCTTTGTATTTCCGTAAACAGAAGTATAAGCGATCATCACGCCTTCGCTCTCCACGGAATAGGAAGACCAGATATTGTATTTCTCAAGATAATGTCCCAGATTCTCGGTGAGTACCGGTCCGTGGAGCGGGCAGATGATCTGGATATCCAATCCTGACGCTGCTTTCAGAAGGTTTTGGACCTGTGCGCCGTACTTGCCGACAATCCCAATATAGTAACGGCGTGCCTCGCAATCCCAATCTTCTTCTACATCCAAAGCCCCGAACTTGCCGAATCCGTCTGCGGAGAAGAGCACCTTGTCTGTACTGTCATAAGTCACCATGACTTCCGGCCAGTGTACCATCGGCGCGAATACAAAAGTCAGCTCATGTTTGCCAAGAGATAAGACTTCCCCGTTCTTCACTTCTACCTTTCTGCCTTCTAATTCCATCTTGCGGAAGAAGTTCTGCATCATGGTAAATGTCTTCACATTTGCCACGATTTTGGTTTCCGGATACACCTTCATAAAGTTCTCGATATTGGCAGAGTGATCCGGCTCCATGTGCTGCACAATCAGATAATCCGGCTTTGCTCCATTTAATGCCTTCCCGACATTGTCCAGCCACTCATGGGTAAACTTTGCGTCTACAGTATCTACAACCGCAGTCTTTTCATCCTTAATCACATAAGAATTGTATGCCATTCCATTCGGCACAATGTACTGACCCTCGAACAAGTCAACGTCATGGTCATTCACTCCTACATAAATAATGTCATTTGTAATCTGCATGATTTTTTACCTTCTTTCTTTATGCTTTGTTATAATACCAAGTCCAAAAAATTCTGCACTCCCACAATCTAACGTTTTATAAAGTATTCTTCATACCACACAAGAAATGTGTAAATTGTCCACACTTTTCTCCAGTTGTCAGAGTTCCCCCCTACATATTCATCGAAAATCGCCTGGATTTCCTCCGGCTTAAAGAACTTCGCCGCATAATCACTGCGAAACTTCGCCCGCACATCCTGATTATAGCGATCATCCGCCATCCAGATACGAATCGGCACAATGAATCCCAGCTTTTTGCGGAAGGCAACCTCCTCCGGCAGCACCTTAGCCGCAGCGGTGCGAAGTGCAACTTTATTCTGCTCTTCTGTTACCTTATGCTTCGCCGGCATTCTGGAGGCGATGTCAAAAATCCTGCGGTCAGTCAGCGGCATACGGACCTCCAGTCCCGCCGCATAACTCATCTTGTCCACATTCAGGTAAATATCTCCCTCCAGCCAAATCTGAATATCCACATCCGACATCTTCGTCAGTGGATCCAGCCCTTCCGTCTCCTCATAAATCGGCGCTGCAATCTCAATCGGAAGCACATCCGGGTCATATTTCTGAAGAATCCTCCGCTTCTCGTCCTCTTTCATAATATTCGTGTTGCCTACATAAAATGTCTTCAGATTCTCACCGTAGCGTTCTGCATTGCGGTACATATTATAGCCGCCGAAGAATTCGTCAGACCCTTCCCCTGAATAACAGATCTTCGTATGCTTCGCCGTCTCTCTGCATCCCAGTGCAAATGCGATAGCAGAAGCATCACCAAGGGGCTGCTCCATGTTATACATAACCCACGGCACAATTTCAAAATACTCTTCCGGCGTGATCCGGCATCTTCTATTGCCGCGTCCAAGCAAGTCTGCCGTTTCTTTCGCCATACCGGACTCATCAAAACGCTCTTCGTCATAACCGCAGGAATCTGTCATCTCCACGTCTGACATTGCCAGTACATAGGAAGAATCCACGCCGCCTGACAGAAATGACTCTGCATACTCATCCTCTGCCTTTACTTCCGGCATGATTTCCTGAAGAGTCATATGGAGCTCATCCGACCATTCCTCCAGAGACTTGCTGTCATCCGGATGAAATTCCGGTTTCCAGTAACGCACGATCTCCATCTTTCCGTTCTGCCATACGAGATAACGTCCTGGAAGCAGCTTCTTCAATCCACGGAAAAATGTATTTTCTCCCGCTCCATAAGTCAGGCTCAGATAAATTTGAAGCATTTCTTCATTGAGTTCCTTTACAAACCCCGGCTGCTCCATAATCTGGCGAATCGTTGTTCCATATAATAAGTCCCCATCTGCCGTCTCATAATAATAGAATGGCTTTGTACCAAACTGATCCCTCAGACAGAACAGCTTTTTCTCTTCCTCATCCCACAGTGCAAATGCAAACATCCCATGCATATGATCCGCCATCTCATAGCCCCATGTCTCATATGCCTTAAGCAGAATCGCTTCTTCACGTTCTTCTCTCGACAGCCCCAAAGCAATATCAAGCCGCTCACAAAGCGCTTCCCAGTTACGAATATGTCCCCGGTATTCCTGAACTTTTATCATCTGTTTATCCTCTTCTGTAAATAATTGATTTGTAACAGTCCGTTACTTTTCAGCTAAGCTGTTACAATGATTTCTTCGTTATTATAAAGCAAATCCTCTATGCTAGCAAGAGCTCTAGAATGAAACTGTAACCATCCAGCTATGTTGCCGGTTGCTATTCACGGCCCGGGAAGCCGCGAATAGCAACGCATCCACGGTTAAATTCACTCTTATGGCTAAGCGGCATATGTCGGATGAAAGTTACTTATCTTATAAAATTCGTCCGGCTTGTTCGCTCGCTGTCCGGCAGCTTAACGCCCGCCTGTCTTCCTGCCTCAAAGCACTTCAGCATCCATGCCAGATTCCTTGCCAGGTTCCGCATTGTCTGCAGGCCTTCTGCATCCTCCGCAGCCTCGCCTTTTTTTGCTCCATGGACAATATTCCAATAAGTAGATCCGGCAACCGGCATCTGTGAAATTCCAAAATATTTATTCAGCACGTCAAAGGACGCCGTTGTCCCGCCGCGCCGCGCCACTGCGACCGCTGCTCCCGGCTTAAAGGCAAACACCTTACTGCTGCTGTAAAATACGCGGTCTAAAAATGATTGGATCCGTCCGCTCGGATGCGCATAATACACCGGAGTTCCGAATACCATCCCGTCTGCTTCCTTTGCCATGGCAATAAATTCATTGACTTTGTCATCTGCAAATACACATCCCTGCTCAGAACACTGTCCGCAGCCGATACAATCCCTGACTGGTTCTCCGCCTAATTGGAAAATCTCGTATTCAATTCCTTCCTTTTCCAGCTGCTTCCCGATTTCTTCAAGGGCAGTGTATGTATTTCCATCCAATCTTGCACTTCCGTTTAACATCAATACTTTCATCTTCAAATTCCTCTCTTCACTATACAAATATGCCGCTCATTTCACCCATGCCATGCAAGACGCACGCTCGCCACATGATGCTCTCCCGTCAGCCAGTCTACATCATTTGTAATCCAATCCATAATCTCCAGCTGACGCCTCTCCCACTCAACGGTAAACTGTTTCTCCTCTTCTGTCGGTTCCGTCTCCATTGTCGTATCAATCTCGTTATAGCCGAAAATGTACCCTCCTGCGCTCCAGATGCTGAAATTGCTGTCCGGTCCCTGTGTCACTGCTCCGCCGCGCTTTTCAACCAATCCATCGTGTCTGCGTTTATATTCCTCGTCACATCCCGGTTTCAGCTTTGTCATGAACATTCTGTGCCGGATCAGTTCTTTGCTCTCTCTTACCACTCCAAAATCCTGATACATCAATCTCATGGGCTGCCCCGGCGTGGAAATCCATTCAAAAGTATCTGCTATCTTCGCCGTCAGACCATCCTTCACCATTTCCTCTTCTGCTGATAAAACTGCCCCGTCTTCAGTCTCATAATATCCAAAAATCAAATCCTCAGCATTCCAGATGCTGAAATTCTTTACCTGATTTCTGTCCAAAAATGCGGTCAGTTCCGGCCAGATTATCCCAAGCTGCTTCCGGTAAGTATTCATCCGGCCATTCTTTACCTTCATTGCGAATGTGTGTCTCTCCATCTCTTCGTCCTCCTATGTCCTCATAAATCTTTCGATTACATATAACACTCCGTCTTCATCATTAGACCGGGTGATATAATCCGCCTTCTCCTTAACAATCGGCTGTGCATTTTCCATTGCCACGCCAAGCCCTGCATATTCAATCATCGACAGGTCGTTATATCCGTCACCGCAGCAGATCATCTGATTCGCCGTCAGCCCGATGCTGCTCAACAATTTCTGTAACGTATATGCCTTATCAATCTTTTGCGGCATGATTTCCAGAAAATACGGCTCTGAGCGGTAAACGTTCAGTAAAGAATGAAACTTCGCTTTCACCTCTTTCATCACCACTTCCAGCACTTTCGGTTCACCCGTGACCAGAAGCTTATTGACCGGAAAATCAATATACTCTGAGAAATGTTCTACTGTTTTTATATGCATTTTATTTATATTCTTCTCTTTCTCCGTATATTCATTGGGCTTCAGTCCTGAAATGATATCTCCGCCTTCGTAAGTAATGATATCCATGCCTTCATACTGCTTTACAATCTGATAAACCGGCTCGATTACATTTGCGGGAAGAACCTTGTTGTAAATCAGATTGCCTGTAGAACACTGGGTAATCCGCGCACCGTTAAAAGACAGTATGTAGCTGCCGAACCGTCCCAGTTCCAGTTCCTCCGCCAAAGGCTGCACGCCATTAATCGGGCGTCCGCTGGCAAGGACTACTTTCTTCCCCTCCTTCTGAATCTCAATGAGCGCCTTCTTTGTCGGTGATGTAATTATTTTTTCGGAATTGGTTAATGTTCCATCCAAATCAAGAACGAGCATTTCGTAATTCATAATATTTTCCCCGTATGTATATATATTTATTTATACTTCTTTACAAAACTATTATAACGATAACACCCTTAGAATACAATTATAAGATTAAAAAGTACTTTTAAATTTTAAAAACATTACTATTCACGGCCCGGGAAGCCGCGAATAGCAACGCATCCGGCTCATTTAAAGTCGCCTGCGGCGAGGACCCGGATGCCCGAAAGGGGTACTTTACTGGCTCGGCTGCCGTGCAGCGGAGTGCCCGGCCCCGTGAACTGTAACTTAAAAACA
>ERZ808046.1373-NODE-1373-length-11068-cov-3.365299_pt1 | contig 11068 bp, 11 predicted proteins | sample MGYA00380196_ERZ808046 | MGnify/ENA primary metagenome ERZ808046 (study PRJEB31490, sample SAMN06133421) | mouse gut metagenome | isolation source: Z6_2 | host: mice | place: China: Chengdu | collected 2015-05 ...
TAAAATGCCATACAACTGAACAAAAAAGATTGCAATAATATTAAACAGCCATTATAATAAAACCAAAGCATACGATTTCTTTAAGCAATGGCTTATTTAGCAGTTAAAGCTGCATCTTACAGAACAATCTGTTCTTAAATTTCTGAAATCCTGCTTTAAAACCCAATCATTTAAACACAGCAGGAAATCTTACAGAATGAATTGCATTTGCAGCACAGCTTCACCTGGAAAAATCTGTATCTATTTTCTGTGTTTCCTGCCAGAAGGAGGAAGCTATATGGAAAATAATGTAACCACAAAGTTAAAGAACTTAAACCTGGTGGATAAGTTCTTGTTTGACGAGACAATGGAAGACAGAGAGGCTTATCAGGCAGTCATCAGTATTTTGCTTGAAAACGAAACCGCGCTTCTTACAAAGACGCAGACAGAAAAGGATCTGAGAGTTTCGCCGCAGCTGCGTCAGATCAGACTTGACGTAGTCAGCATGGATGAAGAGAAAAAACTGTATTATACGGAAATGCAGAAGAAAAATACGGGAAACCTGATAAAAAGAAGCCGCTATTATCAGTCCCAGCTGGATGTGTCGCTTTTAGAGCCGGGAAGTACAGATTTTAATCTGCTGAATGACAGCTGTTTTATACTGATTGCTCCCTTTGATCTTTTTGGAAAGGGACTGTATCGGTACACCTTTGAAGGTATCTGCCGGGAATCCCCGGATCTAAAGATAAAGGACGGTGCAGTCAGGATTTTTATCAATACCAATGGAAGAAATAAAAAAGACTTTTCACAGGAATTTCTGGATTTTATGGAATATATTAATAAAACAACTGATAAAACGGCCTTTGATACAAAAAGTAGTAAAATTAAGCTGATACACCGACAGGTTAATAAAATTAAACTTTCAGAAAAGATGGGGGTAAAGTATATGCAGAGATGGGAAGAAATAGCATATGCCAGAGAAGAGGGCAGAATATATGGTAAGACCGAAGGAGAACTTCTAAAATTAATTAATCTGATATGCAAAAAAATCAAAAAAGGCCAAAGTCCGGAGGAAATAGCAGAAGTTCTGGAAGAAGAGATAGAAACAGTTCTGCCCATTTACAACCTGGCAGTGGGGTTTGCCCCGGAATACGACTGCGAAAAAATATTTAAGAAATACTACAGTTGCGATTCTTGACTTTATTTTTTGAATGTGATATTCTTTAATTCCTTTCGCATAAAGGAACATTTATAAACTACATACTTACCTGCGGTAATTCTCTGGCAAATCCCCAGAGACAGCAGACCGGCTTGGCAAGTTATAACAACTATAATACTACCAGGAGGAAGCAGTCATGATCACTGCACAACACATTTCAAAGACCTATAAGGTCTCTAAACGTGATGCCGGATTTTCTTCGGCGTTCAAAGCTTTATTCCACAAAGAACATGAGTATATCCACGCTTTAAACGATGTTTCTTTCACGATTTCAGATGGTGAAATGGTTGGCTACATAGGGCCCAATGGTGCCGGAAAAAGCTCTACTATCAAAATCTTAAGCGGTATTCTTACCCCGGAAACGGGTACATGCTGCATAAACGGACTTATTCCCTGGAAAAATCGAATTGAACATGTGAAAAATATTGGCGTAGTTTTCGGCCAGCGCACCCAGCTCTGGTGGGATGTTCCTGTGCTGGACTCTTTCGAGCTGTTAAAAGAGATTTACCGCATCGACGGACACGCCTACCGCCAGAACCTGGAGCAGCTTAGTGAGATGCTGAATCTTTCCGGCCTTTTAAAAATGCCTGTACGGCAGCTTTCCTTAGGCCAGCGGATGCGCTGTGAGATTGCCGCGTCCCTTCTGCACAGTCCTAAAATCCTTTTTCTGGACGAGCCTACCATCGGTCTGGACGCTGTTTCCAAACTGGCAGTCAGGGATTTCGTGCTGAAACTGAACAAAGAAAAGAATACCACGGTTATCCTGACCACCCATGACATGCAGGATATCGAGGCTCTTACAAACAGAATCATTTTGATTGGAAAAGGCAGGCTTCTTTTGGACGGTACCATCAACGACATTAAAGACGGCTATGACAGCACGGAGGAAGCCCTGGCTGCCTTTTACCGCCGCCACAATATTTAAGGAGGTTCCCATGCGTAAATATATTGCTTTTTTCAGGCTCCGTTTTAGTATGGGGCTCCAGTACCGGGCAGCGGCCCTTGCCGGCATTGTCACCCAGTTCGTCTGGGGGACCATGGAAATACTAATGTTCCGCGCCTTTTACCAGGCAGATGCCGCCGCCTTTCCCATGAGTTTTCAGTCCACCTGCGCCTATGTGTGGATGCAGCAGGCTTTTCTGGCGCTGTTCATGGCCTGGATGATGGAAAATGAAATATTTGACTCCATAGTCAACGGAAATATTTCTTATGAATTGTGCCGCCCCATCAATGTTTACAATATGTGGTTTTCCAGAAGCCTTGCCAACCGTTTGTCAAAGGCTCTGCTGCGGTCAGTACCGATTCTGCTGGTGGCTGCATTCCTGCCTGCGCCTTATGGCCTGATGCGCCCTGCCAGTTTCTCCGCCTTTTTGCTTTTCCTCATTACGCTTCTTCTGGGGCTGGGTGTGACGGTTGCTTTCTGTATGCTTGTTTATATGGTTTCCTTTTTCACCATATCCTCCGTCGGAGTCCGCATGGTAGCTGTCTCTGTGGTGGAATTCTTCTCCGGGGGCACCATTCCACTGCCCTTTTTCCCGGAGCCGGTCCGGCAGGTCCTGGAACTGCTGCCCTTTGCTTCCATGCAGAACGTGCCTTTAAGGATTTACAGCGGCGACCTTTCAGGAACTCCTATGAGGCACGCCATTTTCCTCCAGATGTTCTGGCTCTTTGCCCTGACAGCCCTTGGCAGGTGTCTCGATGTGCTGGCCATGAAAAAGATAACCATACAGGGCGGATGACCCGGAAAGGAATGTTGTAAAATGAAATTATACGGAAAATTTTTTATGATACACTTAAAAAGCATTATGGAATATAAGACCTCCTTTATCCTCACATGTATCGGTCAGTTTCTGGTATCTTTCAATGTATTTCTTGGCATGTATTTCATGTTCCGGAGATTTTCCAATGTGGAGGGCTTTACGTATAATGAAGTACTTTTGTGCTTCGGCATTACCCTTATGGAATTTTCACTGGCTGAATCTTTTGCCAGAGGATTTGACAATTTTCCTTCTATTATAAAAAGCGGCGAATTTGACCGTATCATGGTCCGGCCCAGAAACGAGATCCTCCAGGTACTCGGAAGCCGTGTGGAATTCAGCCGCATTGGACGCATCCTCCAGGCTTTGGTCATGTTTTGCTACGGATTTGCGGTAAGCGGTATTCAATGGACTTTTGGGAAAATTGTCACTGTCATTTTCATGCTCATAGGCGGCACTGCGGTGTTTTCCGGCCTTTTCCTTATCTATGCTTCCATCTGCTTTTTTACACTGGAGGGCCTGGAATTCATGAATATTTTTACAGACGGGGCAAAGGAATACGGAAAATATCCTGTCAGCATCTACGGCAGGACTGTATTCTGGCTCTGCACCTTTGTGGTTCCCTATGCACTGATTCAGTACTATCCCCTGCTTAGTCTTTTAGGCCGGGGCAAACCCAGCTACAGCCTGCTGCCTCTGGCCGCCTGCCTGTTTCTGGTTCCCTGCCTGTTTCTGTGGAAGATGGGCGTACGGCATTATGGGTCTGCGGGGTCGTGATTTTGGTTTCCGGCCATTTCTTATTCCCCGCTTACAATCACATCTTCCACATACTTTCGCTCCATCTGATGTCTCTTTTTCCGGTTTTCCACTGTGTCAAAAATAATGGAAAAATCATAGTCCTCCGGGTAAAGTTCCTGTGCTGCCACATGGAGCCTTACCCGTTTATGGTTGATGTAGATTTTCTTATCCGGCATCTGTACGCGGAGCACGCCTTTTTCATTGATCGTCTCACAGACAATGCCTATTTTCCTGTCGGGAAAGACCATGACACTGTCACCCCGCTTAAATTTATCCGCAAGAAATACGCCGGAGCGGGAAGCATTCTGCTTTTTAATAGGGGCATTTTTTACCTTTTCCATCAAATTTCCGTCCCTTCCTGCGCCGCCTTCCCAAGTCCCCCTCTGTGCATTGCAAAACGCTCCCCCGGCACTGCTGGTTTTCGTACCACTGTCCGAAGCACTGGCTGGGGTACCGGAAACCGTCCCGTAAGATGCCAGTTCCGCTTCTTTCAGCATCGCCTCCGGCATACCCAGCTTCTTTGCGATATAAAGGGCACAGCTTTCCCCGGCTTCCCCAATGACAAGCTGATACAAAGGTTTAAGGCTTTCTTTGTCAAAAGTCATCCTTGCGTTGACCACTCCTTTTTCTTTTTCCGCATAAGTTTTTACTTCGGGATAATGGGTGGTAACCAGATACAGGGCGCCGCTTCTTTTCAGTTCCTTCAAAATCGCTATAGCAATCCCCATCCCTTCCGTAGGGTCTGTTCCCGATCCTAACTCATCCATGACCACAAGGCTTTCCCTGTCAGCTTTACGCAGAATATCCAGCACATTGGTGATATGGGCCGAAAAAGTGGATAAATTTTCCGACAGGTTCTGTCCATCCCCAATATCGCAGAGGATAAGGTTATTCATGCATACCTGCGCCTTTTCCCCTGCCACGTGCAGTCCGCACTGTGCCATCAAACAGCTAAGAGCCGCTGTCTTAATGGCTACAGTTTTGCCGCCTGTATTCGGCCCTGTGATGACCACTCCGTTTATCCCATTTCCCATCTCAAAATTAAGAGGCACGTTTACGCTCTTTTCCATCAGCGGATGTCTCCCATTTACCAGCCTTATATAACGTTCTGTATTTATCTCCGGCTCTGTCCCGTCATAGGACAGACTTAGTTTTCCTTTTGCAAAAATGAAGTCCAGTTTTTCAATCGTCCGGCTGTTCTGCCGGATAATGTCTGCATTGTCGGCCAACAGTCCGGTAAGGGTGTAAAGAATGCGTCTTTCTTCATTTTCCTCGTCTATCATAAGCTCCTGCAATTCCCCGTAAAGTCTGGCCACTGCGGCTGGCTCTATAAACAGGGTATTTCCTGTAGCTGACTTGTCAATCACACTGCCGCTTATCCTGAATTTGTACTCCTTTTTCACCGGAACGCAGATATGTCCGTTTCTCAAGGTGGTAAAACTGTCCGACATACACTCCTTGTTGGCCCGAAGGATGCCGTCAGCCTTCTCATGCATCCGCTCCTTCGTCCTGTCGATCCCCTCCCGCAGGGATTTCAATGTCTTAGTGGCATAATCATCTACTTTCCCGTTTCTGATTTTCCCGTTTAATTCTTCCCTGACCCCATCCAGGCCGTCCAGATTTTCCTCATAATAAGGAAGGCTCAAATCCTGTCCTTTTCCCTTTATAAGATAATCCTTCATTCTCCCTGCCGCTGTCAGCATGCGTGCAGCTTTCTCAAGCTGGGAGGCGCCCAGGCAGTCGCCCTTTTCCGCCGCTTCCATCAAATCCTTCATTCCTTCTAAGGCTGTGATAGGCGGATTCCCGCACCGCTCCATCATCATTCTGGCCTCGGAGGTTTCCCTTATCGCCGCCTTCACCCCGCTCTCTGACAGGCTGGGCCCTAATCTTCTGATTCTGTCCTTTGCGCTCCGGGTACAGGCTTCTCCTTCCAGACGCTCTATAATTTTATCAAATTCCAGCATCCTTGCTGATTCTGTCTCGCAAAAACACTGGGGTTTTACTGTGTTGTACATTTCTTTCTCCATTTCTTTCTTCATTCCTTTCATTTTTAACTCCATCCTTATAAAAAGCCCTATACTGGCTGCTTTCCAGGCCGGCTTATTGTAACAAACGCTGCCACACTCCGCGAGACAGCTTATTGTAATAAAAACCGCACAAGTATTGTCCTGCTGTCATGGGCACACTACTTCTGCGGTTTCTATTTATGGAAAGGGAAAAAATGCTGCAAAAAAAGCATAGCCATACGGCTATGCTCCTAAAATCCCTCTTTCATCCCAGATTATATTGAAGTATATGTTAAGCATACAGCAAGGCAGATAAAAGGACAGAACTATAGCGCAAATACGCATACAGTCAATCCCTGCGACGGTTTAGTTGTCTGATTTCTCCACTTCTGCTACCCTTAACATACATTACCTCTTTCCTTTGTTGATGACACCACTATACTTTATTAGGGGAAGACTGTCAAGGGATTTTTGTATAATATTGATACTTTGCCCGGGAAATCCCCTTAAACTTGCGCACTATTGACATTGTATGCCAAATCCAATGTTGGTAAAATAAGGGCGAACAGAAATAAGAGGAAAAGAAAAGAGGAGGAATCAATATGAAGATTTATAATGTTAATGATGTAGAAAAATTCCTGGACACAATCAAACAATGCAAAGGCTCTGTAGAGCTGGTTTCCCAGCAGGGCGACCGCCTCAACCTGAAATCCGAGCTTACAAAATACCTTGCTATCACAAAGCTTTTTAAAGATGATACTTTCATCAATGAAATGGAGCTGATTGCTTCTGACCCTGACGATGTAAAGCTTCTGGTAGACTACATGATGATGGGCTAAACCCAAATCCCTGCAAAGGGACAAACGCTGTCACGCTTCATGTGACAGCGTTTAGTTTATAGACAACTCCGCCCTTACCCACAGGAATCAATAAGTGCGCCAGAACATGCCGGACTCCGGGTAAATTAGATGCAGTGCAAGTGCAACTGCCCCAACAATACATACAAATATACAACTGCCTATTAAAAACCACCATATTCCCTTTACGAATATTTTCAGATTATTATTTTGAAAAGTTTGATATACGGAATCCACATCCTGGGAAACCCGGTATATGGAATCTATTTTCTCATTTATAAGAGAATTTTCCCTCACTTCCTGTACATCAATGTCTTTCACAAGTTCATCTAATGTCATATCAAAAAAATCACTCAGCATGACTAATCTGGTAAAATCCGGGTACGACTGGCCTGATTCCCATTTTGAAATGGTCTGCCGCGATACCTGCATCTCCATTCCAAGTTCTTCCTGTGACAACCCTTTTTCTTTTCTAAGCTTTAATAATTTTTCGTTAAATTTCATTTAGCGTTACCTCCTTTTTTTCAGCCTATAATAAAATTCAGACTGATTCAAGCAATTGGGGTTGTCAATTTGTCAATATTGGCAGACATTTGACATGTATCATGAAATTAACACTATGTTACAGCTATTTAACACTATATGTCAGAGGTTTAATAAGACAGGAATCCTCTGGAATAAGCGTCAGTCTGCACCTCTCACTGCCCAGCGCAGTTTCGCGGATCTGGCCCTGCTGTTCCTTACACATTCTTCCGCAGAAGGCCGGATAACGTTCCCTGCCACGCTGCTGTAGATCCCAGCTCTGTACAGTTCTTTAAAAGACTTCTTCACAAGACGGTCTTCCCCTGAATGGAACGAAAGGATAGCGATCCTTCCTCCCGGCGCCATGACTGAAGGAAGTTTCTCCAGAAAGGTCTCCAGCACCTCAAACTCATTATTTACATCTATCCGCAGGGCCTGGAACACTCTGGCGCAGGATTTTTTCACTGCGTCCTTCCGCTCCTTTTCCGGCAGGAAAGACAGTGCCCCGGCAACTGCCTCCGACAGACTTGTGGTAGTCTCGATTCTTTTCCCTTTCCTGCGTCTGCTTATCACTGCTCTTGCAATTTCCTCCGCATAAGGTTCGTCAGAATTTTCTTTCAGCATCCAGATAAGTTCCTCCCTGTCCACTTCCCTTAGACGCTCCGCCGCGGAAACCCCGGCATGAGGATCAAGCCGCAGGTCAAGAGGTCCTTCCTTCTTGTAGGAAAATCCCCGCTGGGGATTGTCGATCTGCATGGAGGACACCCCTAAGTCTGCCAGCAGGAACTGAAAAGGGCCATATTCCCTTGCCACTTCATCAATGCAGGCAAAATTTTTGGAAATGACCGTCAGAATATCCTCCCCATAGCCTAAATCATTCAGCCGCTTTTGGGTCTTCCCGATTTCTATGGGATCAACGTCCAGCGCATACAGGTGTCCCTGACCATTTAAACACTTTAGAATCTCACGGCTGTGCCCTCCGTACCCTAAAGTGGCATCTACCCCTTTCATCCCCGGCTGAATCTGCAATAAATCAAGGATCTCCTTTACACAGATGGAAATGTGCATTCCTGCAGGCGTACCGCCTTTCCGAATGACTTTTTCTACCGTGTCCTTGTATTTTTCTGGATTTAATTCTTTATATTTCTCATTGTACGCTCTCGGATGGGTTCCTTTGTACCTCACCCGTCTTTGATGGGTCTGTTCCCCCTGCGGTTGTTTTTCCATTTTTCCTCCGTTACTGTGCTTCCAGCCTGTTTGTGCGGTGTGCTTCCGCTCATTTGCTTCCCTGCACCTTTTATGTGTTCCTTATGTTTCTATTATACACAATAATCCAATATTTACCTAATGGAAAATCCCGCTTAATTCTTTATCTGCCGCCCCTCATGATTCATATGGTAATTGTCCTTGTAAATCAATTCGGAAATTGGTACGAAGCTGTAACCTTCATTTTTCAGTGTGGCAATCAGTGTATCCAGTGCCTGCGCTGTGAATTTTGCTCCATTATGGCAGAGAATTATGCTGCCGTTTCCAAGGTGCTTATGCTGTGTCACCGTCTTGATAATGGAATCCACACCGTAGTCTTTCCAGTCCAGGGAGTCCACATCCCACTGAATGGTAAAATACCCGCAGTCCTTTGCCGTCTTGACCACTGCATTATCGTAGTCTCCGTAAGGCGGCCTGAACAGGAACATTTCATAGCCTGTCAGTTCCTGTACTTTGGTATGCACCTTCATTAATTCTTCCTTCTTTTCTTCATCGGAAATCTGGCTCATGTTTTTGTGGTTTTCACTGTGGTTGCCCAGGTCGTGGCCTGCTGCCAAAATCGCCTTCACATCGTCCGGGTAGCTTTCCACCCACCCAAATGGGCATATCTAAAATATTTTTCCGTTCTTTTTTATTATAATTTATAGATAACCCGTCAGCATTCTTTAAGAAATCCAGATATATGTCCAGTCTCTTTTCATAAACCTTAATCTGTTCAATATGAGAACATATTAACGGAACTTCTATTCCTTTTTCAGTTCCACTTTCGAATAATGCCCTCACGCTATTCAGCCTGTCAAACAACTCATTATCCTCTTCTTTCTTTCCCTGTATCTTAATTTCCTTTTCATTGAGAGTTGCAAACTGCTTTGCAATATCACTCATTTTAGATGAGTAGTCTGATTTTGCAATTGTTCCATCTAATAATAAATCCATAAGAGTATCTTTTCTTTTATGTAATTTTTCTTTTTGCATTTGGATATCTTCTAAATTTTCTACACTATTAGAATTAGCTAATCCTTCATAAATTCTTCTGATTGCATTGCTCAATACTTCGTCTGTCTTTTCTTTCGCAATTAACTGCATTCCTAAGTGCTCAATCAAAGATAATACCTCATCTTCTTTTAGATTCAGCGAAACACATTTCATTCCTGTTTTTTCCCTTACTTTTCCAGAACGTGCACCCTCACTACAATACCAGTAAACACCCTGCGCTCTTTTATTTCTCCAATACTTAGCATCACATTCGCCACAAATAATTTTAGATGATAAAAGCGTATTTCCTTTATTAATACCGACATTATGTGTCCTGTCTATGGTTTTTCTACTGTTAATCTGCGCATTCGCTCTTTCCCATAAATCATCATCAACAATCTGCGGTACAATACCTTCTCTATAAATCCATTCACTTTCAGGATTCTTGATAATCTTCTTTGCTTCAAAGTCAAAATGCTCTTTATTCATGACTGCAACGCCTTTATACAACGGATTCTTCACAATATCGCGAATCGTATTTTCTGATAATGTCTTACCGTTCCGATTTCTGATACCTTCATCCCTTAACGTTCTTGCAACCACACGCCCACCAAACCCATCAGCAAACATCTTGTAAATACGCATTACAAGTTTCGCTTCTTCTTCGTCAATCAGAATTTCGCCATTAACATTTTTGAACCCCCATGTACGATTTGTAATGATCGGCTTGCCTTTTTCCTGTCTTCTTTTTTTAGCAGCGTTACCCTTTTTACTCAAATCGCGGCTATACTCTTCTGCCATCATTGCTTTAATACCAAATATGAACTTATCTTTTGAATCAAAAAATGTATTTTCTAAATACAAGTATAGTTTCTTTTGATTCTGCACAATCTCATTAAGAAATATATACCAGTCCATTGTGTTGCGCTGTAAGCGTGACTGATCCTTAACTACGATAATATCGAATTTATCTTTCCTGATATCATCAAGCATTCTCATATATTCATTTCTTTTCCTGGTTTGTGTCCCCGTGATTCCTTTATCTATATATTCATCAACCAGAATCCATCCTTTGGTACTGATAACATCCCGGTTTTCTTCGATCTGTTTTTCGATTGCGTTTAACTGTTCTTCTTCCTCTGTACTTACTCTTGCATAGAATACGGCTCTTAATTTCTTCTCTTCCATCTATCCGCACCTCTTAGTAATATTTGTATAAAACTAACTGATATTCTTCCTCTGTAATTATATCATGTCCCCTCATAATATCCAATAAATACTTAATGGCAGCAATTTCATCTTCCTGTGTAATATTTGATAGTTCTTCTTTCACACACGGTTCCCCATTTAAAGAAGAATTACTACTAATATATTCAGATAAATATGATTTATCAATCATAAAAGAAAGATATTGATTATAATTTTTTGTTTTATTCGGCATAACTGTATTGATAATATCAGTTCCTTTCACATTAAAATTTATTTAAAAAGGTACTGCCATAACCACAACAATACCTTACATCATATCTCTGTATTCAATTTTCCCATAATTTATTATCCATTCAATATAAGGAACCTGATTCCCCACACACTGCAAATCAGGCTCACATCGACTTTGTTTATAGTTACAAGTTCTATATAGGCAGCTCTAAATCAAGCTGGTTTCATTTTTTCATTTTCTCTATTTTT
>ERZ808046.1376-NODE-1376-length-11052-cov-10.064237_pt1 | contig 11052 bp, 12 predicted proteins | sample MGYA00380196_ERZ808046 | MGnify/ENA primary metagenome ERZ808046 (study PRJEB31490, sample SAMN06133421) | mouse gut metagenome | isolation source: Z6_2 | host: mice | place: China: Chengdu | collected 2015-05 ...
TATTCCAAACTTACATCTGTATTTATATTTTCCAAAAGGGCCGTGCCTGCTCCGTCATCTGAATTCTCTTTCTCCTGACGATCATCCTCCGTCTTCACGTCATAGCTTTGCCTGTCTTCTCTCTCATACTCTATAATCCCGATAATTTCACATATGCTTGCAGCCTGTTCTTCTGTCAGGGGGCTGTAGGCAATGCCTGAAAACTCGTAAAACACATCTGACACCGCTGTATATTTCAAGCCATCTATTACGTTCCCATAATCTGTAGTTATTAACAAATACCGTCCAAGCCTCACCGCTTCATGGGATGGTGTCTGCCCATCACCTGCCGCTTCCACATTTCCGTAATCAATCCTCTCCCACTGGCCGCTCCCATAGCAGGTCATGCCGGACAGCACTTCATATATTGTTTCTATTGCGACCCTGTCGGTTATTTTTCGTGTTCCAACTTCTTCCTGTATTTTCTTTCCTGCATCAGTATTATCCATTCTGGCAGGCTCCACTTCTATTTCTGTAATCGCATCTGCGGAATCAATCTGATATACCAGCTTAAGGACATCATTGTATGGGTATTCACTGCTGTCAAAGCATTGGAATTTCCATAGCGAACTCTCCTGCCCGTCGTTCCGGATCAGATATTGCAGGTCTGAATGTCCTGAAACATAGTGCCATTCCCCGGTATTGTCAATACATTTACCCATACTTTCTGCTAACACGGAACTGCCAGCTGAGGGAACCTCCGTATAAAACCCACTGTATTGTTCTATGGGGACAGCTGCATATTTCTCTGTCTGTTGTGCCATAAAGTTCCCGCTATTTGATGCAAGCAGGGAAGATATTGGGGCAAATTGCTCCGGCATTTCGGGCTCTGGGCCTTCCTGTATAGGCTGTTCCTGTACCCAGTATTCATTCTGTGGAAAACCACTTTCCGATTCATGCCGTAATACAGACCAAATGGCTGCACCACCTGCACAGGCCAAACAAAGACCTGCTGCTGCAATATATCGCATTTTCCATATATTATTTCTTTTTGAGCACATTTTCTTCTTTTTTCTTCTTACCATAAGAGCATGGCTAATCATACTTTCATCCACTAACCCTAATGCATCACTGATGTCTTCACGTTTCATCAAAGAATCCCTCCTGTTCCAAATATTTTTTTAATCCGATACGGGTGCGGTACAGCATACTCTTTGCCTTGGACTCACTCATGCCATAATATCCTGCTACCTCATGGATGGAATCCGAAAAGAAATATCTTCCAATAAACACATCTCTTGTTTCCCCCGGTAATTCTGCAAGATAATCCTGAATAGCCTTTGCCAAAAGGTGCAGATCAACATCCTGTTCTGTTGTGTTTCCGGCAGAAACGCAGTCCTCCAATTCAGATAGAGACAGAGCATATTCTGATTCCTGCCTTTTCGCACTGTTCCTTTTTCGGAAAACATCAATTGATATCTGCCTCGTAATCTTACAAAGGTATGTCAAAAGAACACTCGGCCTGTGCGGGGGCATAGATTTCCATGCACTTAAATAAGTGTCATTTACGCTCTCTTTGCTGTCCTCCCAATCAGCAAGAATGTTATACGATAATTTCATTAGGTAATGTCCATATTTCTGGTCTGTGTGCTGGATTGCCGCCTCACTTCGTTTCCAGTATAATTCAACAATTCTCTCATCCTGCATGTTCTCACTCACCTCCCTGGCTGTTATGCCCTTCATTGTATATCCCGTGAAAATTCAGATTTGGTTGCAGAGAAAATTACTTTTTTTATTTTAGCTCAAATAAATATAAAAAGCACCGTCATTTTTAGAAAGAGTGGAAGTGATCACAGAGAGGTGAATCAGAAATATCCAGACCAAAAAAGAGCCGTTGAACAGCCCTTTTTCCTTGTTATCATTTATCCATTTATTTTTTACCGCTTTACTCATATACAAACACGGAAACTCTACATACTATCACGAAAACCCTTATATTATCACGAAAACTCCCAGCAGGTTTCCGTGATAATAACCGACTTTTGCCTACGAGTACATGCTTTGCCGCATGGTACGCATCATAGTAGGCATCCTTCAAAGCCCCGTGTACCTGTGTCTCCGCCTTCGACTCCTTCTCATGCCAGCCCACGCCTGCCGTGTAGGTCAGTATCTCATCACCGTTCCCGTCATACACATGGATGGCAGAACCCGTACCTTCCGACTGGAACTTGGCTTCATACGGCTCCCCGAACAGAAGGCGCAGCCACCTCTCGTCAGCCTCCCTTATTTCCTTCATATCCGCCATATTTTGATTGAGTTTCCCCATCAGCGCAGACCTGTCCGGCGCGACCTTGGCGACCTCGCTTTTCCGCAGGGCGAAGAACTTATTTCCCATATAGACGTTCTGCGCTGCATCCTGTTATCTTCTCCCGAAGGGAGTCAGACAGCTTCCATTCCTTTTTGGACGATGTTTTTCCCGTCTTTTGGATGCCCGCATGATGGCCTTTTGCTATTCCTGTTATATCCATTTCAATCGCCTTTCTCTGTTTTGCCGGAACACTGCGGATGTCCAAATATTTTACAACCACATTTTATTTATCGCTGATAGATAGTTCTAACGGATTCTTAACCAAATACCAACGCTCTTCTATCAAAAGATAACAATCTTGTAGTCCGTTAATGACATAAGAAAATCCTGAGTCATCTTCTTCGGCAAAGGTAAAACTATAAAATTCACCACCGTCGCTATCTCCGGGAGATTCACCTTCTTCATACTCAAAAAGGGTATATTCCAAACCATTAAACCAATTCCTCAAATCATCAACCCCAGCTCCTTCTACCGCCCATTGCGCTATTTCTCCGCTGACATAATGTTCAACATTAACTTTGGTTATATCATCAGAAATCTTAAATACGGATGTCTCAAAATCCGCCTCTGCTCTGCCGCAACCGCCAATATTAAGTGTACCTATTATTAACATACAAAGTAAGGTTAAATATTTTTTCATAATGCCTCTCCATTCCTCTATATCTTTAATCGATCAGAGCCACGCCCGCTCCCTCGCAATAAGTCCGAGCGGTTCATTGCCTTATAAATACACTCCCCCTCGCCTCCGGGCAGACCGCAGAGGCAAAGCATTATGCGCCTCTGCGGAATAGGGTGTAAAGATTATATCTTCATGTCCAGCCCTTCCGCCATACCGGATTTCCTGGACACCATTGATGTAATGTTCTCATCCGCAAAAATCTCATCCAGCACATCAGACGGAATCTGATTGCCATGCGTCCATCCAGGCACCTTTTCTTTCACTGCACTGGCTACTTTTCTTCCAATGCTTATTAGGGGGATTTTGTGTTATTTAACCGTTCCGCATAGACCGGGACGGCCTGCTCCCTTTTGCGTGTTTTCACCACACTGTCAGCTTTTGCAGGTGCTTTTACTTCTCCTGCCCTGTGCCGGGATGCAGCCGCCTGATTATTATATAAGACAGAATATTCCTTTGCCGCACCGTTTCCGATTCCACTAACACTCGTTCTTAAATATCCTCCATTCTTTTCCGTTCTCTCCCTGATTTCCCGATCCGCCGGAACGCCGAGGATGCCTGCCCTGCCGGGTATCCTGCTGCCCCTATTCCATTTACATTCATTTTTTCAAATCCTCCGCTATTGTCATTTATTCAATATTGTGGCTGGGGGTGATATGTTTCCACCCCCAGCTACACCGTGTCAGTCTGAATATGTAAAGCATCACTGTTCTACAGAAAACATAGCTTTCTGGATATTTTTCTGCCAATATGAGCTGTCAAAATAGTTCCCGCTTTTGGTGTTATTCGTTAGTTTATCTGAACCAAAATCCTCAGTTTTTCTCCAAATTAAATAAGGTATGGGATATTTTAATCTGATATATTTTCCGTCAGATTATTTCATCTTCATACCTTTTGTGCTATGCTTTTATCTGATACGCAGAAAAAGGACAGGAACCCACACCGACCAAAGTTTGTGTCCCTGTCCTTACTCACACCATGGCGGACGGTTCCGCCACAGACAAGGATATGATAACAGTAATCACAGAAGAATGCAACGAAATTTCACAGGAATTTTATGATGATGCCATGGATTCCATCCAGATCTGCCAGCTGGAGTGTTCCTGCGGCCACTGCGGCTGCCTCGCAGGGCACGGGGCCTATACCCGCTCCATAAAAACAGCACTGGGAAAGATCCCCCTTGTCATACGCAGGGTGCAGTGCTGCCTCTGCAATGCCACCCATGCCCTCCTTCCCTCCGGCATCGTCCCCTACTCCCAGGTCCTCCTCACGGACCACGCCGCCATAGCTTCTTCCTTTGAAGATGGGAGGGACGGCAGGGAGGTGATGGATACGAACCCGGAACTCTCTCCCAGCCAGGTCTTTTACATCCTGTCCTTATATATCCGTTTCTGGCGGCAGCGTCTCTTAAGCGAAAGCCTCCCGCTGTCCCCCGCCCATGCCCTCACTAAGCCCTGCATCCGCCTTTTCGGACGCCAGTTCATGCAGATAAAAAATACCAGGAACCTCCTCTTTGTGCCGCCTACATAACTTTGGGTGACTCCCATGCCCCTTTCCCTTATGATGACATAAAAACATAAGGAGGTTTCAGATCAATGGAACAGGAATACAGACATGCCATCGCGTTGATGCGCTATTCGGCCATCGCTCCGCTCATCCCCGGCCTGCCGGAAGGGTACCGAAATCTGGCGGACTATCTGGAGAAAACATCACAAAAAGGACTGCTGCATCCGGACGGGGAGGTCAGGAATTATGCACCCAAAACACTCTACAAATGGTATTTCACCTACCAGAAAGGGGGATTTGACGCCCTGCTTCCTGCCGGGAGGAACGACTGCGGCAGATCCAGAAAGCTGGACGATGACCTGAAAGAAAAAATCTCATATCTGAAAGGACGCTATCCCCGCATGGGTGCAGCCGCCATTTTCCGGCAGTTAAAGGAGGACGGCAGCATAAAAGGCGGCGAAGTCTCCGAGTCCACTGTGAACAGGTATGTGAACCGGCTCGCCCTGGAAGCAGGAAGTACGCCCGTCCAGGATATGCGGCGCTATGAACGCCCCCATGTGAACGAAGTCTGGTGCGGGGATTCCAGCGTCGGGCCGTACCTCAGGACAGCAGACGGCAGGAAACGCAGGGTATATGTGATCGCCCTGATCGATGACGCAAGCCGCCTTGTCACCGGGGCAGGGGTGTTCTTCGAGGATACCTTCGTAAACCTCATGTCAGTGATGAAAAGCGCTGTGGCAAAGTACGGCGTGCCCAGGATGTTCAATTTCGATAATGGCAGCGCCTATAAGAACAAACAGATGGAACTGCTGGCCGCCCGCATCGGAACTACCATCAATTACTGCAAACCCTATACCCCGACAGCCAAGGCCAAAGTAGAGAGATGGTTCCGGACCATGAAGGACCAGTGGATGGCCTCCCTGGATATGCGGGATTTCCCTTCCCTGGAGGCCCTTTCCGGAAGCCTGTGCGCCTACGTCCGAGGCTACAACCTTTCCGCCCATTCCTCCCTTAAGGGGAGCACCCCTCAGGAACGTTTCTTCTCCGAGCCGGAAAAGGTACGCCGTCTCCCGGAAGAAAAGATGAAAACGGATTTCCTCCTGGAACTGGAGCGCAGGGTATCCGCAGACAGTGTGGTCACCATCGGGAACGTGGAGTATGAGGTGGACATGCGCTTTGCCAGGCAGAGGATACGGCTGCGCTGCTCTCCGGGCATGGATGAGGTCTATGTGGCAGAGGCGGACGGCACCCTGCTCCCGGTAAGGCTCTTGAACAAGCAGGAGAACGCTTCCGTGAAGCGGGAAAAACTCCTCCTTTCCGAAGGGGGTGAGGGATAAATGGAAAAAGGACATTTCATGGAGGTTTCGCGTTTCGGGCTGGAATTCAACCCTTTCCTGAAGAATTCCAAAGAGATCCTGGTGGAGACGGCCCAGTACCGGGAAGCCCTCTTCCGCCTTTCCTACCTGGCTAAGACAAAGGGCTTCGGCCTGCTCACGGGCGGGCCGGGGCGGGGCAAGACCACTGCCGTGAGAAACTGGGCGGCAGCACTGAACCCTTCCCTCTACAAGGTGGTCTATTCCTGCCTCTCCACGCTCACCGTTTCGGATTTCTACCGCAGCCTCGTGGAATCCCTGGGCGGGCAGCCCTCCTTCCGCAAGCCGGATAACTTCCGTTCCATACAGGAGGAAGTCAGCCGGCTGTGCCTGGAGAAGAAAAAGACCCCCGTCATCATTATTGATGAAGCGAATTATATAGGCAATGCCATCCTGAATGACTTAAAACTCCTGTTTAACTTCGAGATGGATTCCAGGGACCGGGCCGTGGTCCTTTTGTGCGGCCTGGGGCAGCTGAACAATACCCTGCGCCTGTCCGTCCACGAGCCCCTGCGCCAGAGGCTCGTGATGAACTTCCACATGGAGGGCATGACGAAAGAGGAGGGGAGGGCTTTCATCCAGGCAAAGCTTGACGGGGCGGGATGCAGCCACGCCGTCTTTGACGAAGGAGCCACCGAGGCCATCCTGAACGCTTCGGACGGCACGCCCCGTGTGCTTAACCGCCTCTGCTGCCAGAGCCTGCTGTGTGCAGATGCAAAAAAGCTGGATCTGGTGGATGCCGACACAGTCATGCAGGCCATAAACGACTGTGAACTGGGATAGGAGGCCGCTTATGGATAAGATAAAAAGGAAAGTCCTGCAGCGGGAACTTAAGGCGGTGGAGGATGCCTATGCCGGGACACTTGACTGGCTGGAACTTGGGGAACTGCGTTCCTGGGTGGAAGCCGGAAACAGCCCCTATGAGAATCCGGAACAGGTCATCCATGAAGATGGTACCTTTTTTGACTTCATCGAATGGCATCGGACGGCACGGTGGGTCACCGTCAGGGAACCTCTCGATTTACGGGAGCCTTCGGACAGGGAGCTGTTTAACTTTTATACGGACAGACGCTCTGACCATGGCTCTTTTGAGGAGACAAAAAAGTACCTCCGGGATGCACAGACCTTTCTGGGCTGTGAGATCCTCACTCTCATAGATTTTCTGAAAGAGAGAGATCTGCTGTATACGTACCTGCGTTATAAATATCCTGAACCACTGACAGAGGAAGAGGAACTTCCATTCTGATCTTTTCAGGAAGACATACCCCTGCGCAATTAATTTGCATAGGGGTATTTTCAGTTCCGAATAATGTGCGAAACCATGTTCCCACAATGTGACGGGAAATCTATCATGGATTACTTTCCTGCTAATATAATCTGCAAATCGAATGCTCTTTTAATCTGAAGAACAACAATGTGGACCGGCCGTCACTTCCAAAAAGCCGCCATCCTTCCGGCGCGAGGGCCCATTTTTTCAGGTGGCTTTTCAGTTTTTTCACGGACTGGGTCGTGATAAAGTCACGTGTCCCGTCTTCTTTGTCATAGCAATTGAAATACCTGTTTGTATTAGAGGAAAGCCCTGCGTCCGTACAGACGACGAACTGTGACATGTCAAATTTTTCCATGAGTTTGTTTTCAAGCGGTATAAGGGACTGCTGTTCATTTTCATTTCCCGGATTGATGCAGAAAGCCAGGGGGATGCCGTCCCGGTCCATGAAAAGCCCCATCTCCACGATCGGAAGGGGGCGGTTTTCTTTGCTGACGCCAAACTGTTTATCATCTTCGGCCTGTCCAGTCTCGAAATAAAAGTTGGTACAGTCGTAATAAATGACTTTTGTCCTGCGTTTCCCCAAAGCCATACTGTTCTTGAACAGGCGGGCCTGTATATAGTCGGACTCCTCGGCCAGCACGGAGAGCGCCCTGTAGATCTGGTGCAGTTCAAAATCCGGCTGTTCGATGAAGCGCCTGGAGTCCTTATAAGAGCTGAGTTTGGAAGAGGGGTAAAGGATCCTTGTGTAGACCAGGCGGGAAAGTATGGAGTTGAGGTTGTAGGTGAACCCATGCCTTGTGCGGATCATGGCGCAGATTCTGTCCAGCCCAAGTTCGTAATAGACCTGCTGAAGGAAAAGGTAGCCGCCGTTGAAGCAGCGCTGTGTATCCAGCGGCAGATCCGTTCCGGAATGCAGGGTGAAATCAAAAGAAGGCGTTTCCTCTTTTTCTTCCTCATTCATTATCCGAACCTGTTCCAGGGCCCATGCCTTAGCGTCAGGGACGCCATAAGTTTCGCAGATGAATTTATCGGAACCGAAAGTCTTGATAACAAGGGTCTGGTTTTTGCCATTCACCCGTATCGTCTTCACGGCGCGGTATGTAGTCGAATTCTTATTTTTTGTCCATCCCAGTCTCATTTGTGCCACCTCAAATACATTATACAGTATTTATAAGTAACGTGCAATATAAAAATTCAAATTTGACAAAAAATAAAGCCATTCCTGGCTTTGCGGGATATTTTGAGATGATTAAGTGTTAAACTCCCGTGTATATTCTAATATTATCGTAGTTGGCAAGAAAGAGAACATACAGCATATTGTAGATGCACTACAGGAAATGCAGATGGTCATGAAAGAAATCGTCGGGCAGCTTCGGTCTGGCGATTTCTCTTTGTCTAAGGACAGTTATGGGGAATTGAAAAAAGATTATTTAGCATTTACGGTCACAGTTGTGGATATAGTAAATGGAGCAGCCTATTTATTTGAAAAAGAAGCTCCCCAAAATCAAAGGAACTGGAAAGCAGAACTGGAATTAGAACAGTTATGTCATGCGATCGGCAATAGCGCGAGTAAAAATGGGATAATTGAAAGAAAGGATAATTCATGATATGATAATAACGAAAAGGCAGGTGGTTGGATGGACGCTGAAAAAAGAAATGATTTAAAACGAAAAGAAACGCTGGAAGCAATAGAAAAGTTATGCCTTCTAGATGATAATCTGATGACGTTGGTATTCGACAGAAATATAGAGGCTACGGAACTGCTGCTGAATGTTATTCTTCAGAGGAACGACTTAAAGGTGTTAGAAGTGGTAGGGCAACGGGAATATAAGAATCCAATGTCGGGTGGGCGTTCTATTACCATAGATATTTATGCAGTGGATGGGGACGGTAAAGTCTACGATGTAGAAGTACAACGTGCATCGGCAGGGGCAGATGTCCATAGGGCGAGGTTCCACAGCAGTATGATTGATACAAAGATGTTGAAAGCGAAGCAGGATTTTAAAGAAATTCATGATTCATATGTAATTTTCATAACGGCAAGTGATGTTATGGGAGCAGGATTATCTTTATATCATATTAACAGGGTAATCGAGGAAACGGGTGTATGTTTTAATGATGGTTCTCATATCATATATGTGAACGGCAGTTATAAGGATGATAACGACCCGGTCGGAAAGTTAATGCATGACTTTAGATGCGTAAATTCTGTTGATATGTTCTATCCAGAATTGGCAAAGCAGGTAAAATATTTTAAGGAAACAGAAGGAGGTCAGGAAATTATGTGTCAGGTATTTGAAGATTTGGCGGAAAAGAGAGCGGAAGAGGCTCGAATAGAGGAGAAGAAAGCATTTGCACTCCGTATGATTGCAAGAGGTAAACTGACTGTTGAGGAGATTGCAGAGGATGCAGATTTGCCAATCGAAGTGGTAAGGGATTTGGCAGGATTACAGTTGGCATGAGATAGTGTAAATTATAGTGGGGCTATTTGGCAGGTGATTAAGGAGATTGCCTGCCATTTTTACAATCAAATTTGGGGAAATAAATGCAGGAAAATAAGTCAATTACTATAAGGATGGAAACTTGATGTGGAAGAGATTTCTATCAATGTGCTGGATGATGTTTGGGTGTCAGAAAGTATAATGAAACAATTTTAAAATTTATTGTAAAATATAGATAAACAGTTTTAATAGGATGGGTATTTAGTTAAATGAATAAGGACTTATTACAGGAAATTGGAACTGAATTGAAAAACAATACAAAAACTACTCTTTTGGAGGCATTGATAAATTGTTTTATTCAAGATTCCGTAGACTTTGGAAAAAATATAATAGAATTATTGCATCAAACTAGAAGCATTCCAGACATGATACTGTGGAACAATTTTTATTTGTTTTTACAGGAGGGAAAATTTGACTATGATGTATTAAGAAAGCTGGCAGTAAAATTGGAAGAAAGCGGAAATAAGAAAGAAAATGTTACAAGCATAGTTTATACAGTAAACAGGATTGATGATCCAAGAAAAGCAAAATACATTTCATGGTTAACTCTTTCGGTAATAGATAACGATATGGATTTTGATAAGTATTTCCGTTTGGTAAAGGCTATAGAAAATTTTGTATATGCTGATTTGGTGTATCTTTCAGAGAACGTTGAAAATGTAACAATAGATTCGAATAATTCACATATTGATGATTTCTTGGCAAATGGAATGATTTATAGAATCGATGGCGGTTTTGCTTATACCGATAAAGCGTATGATCTTGTTGAATATGGAATTAAAAGAGGTCATAGTGTAAGGAGACCCGAGGAAAAGCCTGAAAGACAGATTATAGAAATGGCAACAGATGAGGATGCTATTGATTTTACTGGGATGTTTTAGAAGCATATAAATAATTTTGGCTAAGTAGTAGGAGAGCGAGAGATTATGTGTCAGATATTTGAGGATTTGGCGGAAAAAAGAGCTAATGAAAGGTCAGAGGAAGTGCGGATGGAAGTAAGGGAGGAAACAAGGATAGAAACTTTGTTTAACTCTATTAGAAGTCTTATGGAATCCATGAAGTGGACAGCCGAGCAGGCGCTGACAGCTATGAACGTATCAGAAAATGATTAAACGCTTCTGAAAACGCGCTTTTAGATTATGGAAAAGTGGTAGAAAAGTTCTGGTAATACTGTTGTAGCGTGGTAATACTTTGGTAATAAAAGGTCAGTGAACCAGAAAAATAGCTTCATGTTTCAACGTATTTGGAGAATAAAAAGACTAAGGATCATGGATTAGGTAGCCAAATGACAGCCATGTGAGAAGAGTTCGAATAGTCGGAGCTAAGCCGCAAAGCCCGTAAACACTAGGGTTTGGCGGCTTTTTCTCTTTCTCATTGCA
>ERZ808046.1378-NODE-1378-length-11040-cov-7.417586_pt1 | contig 11040 bp, 8 predicted proteins | sample MGYA00380196_ERZ808046 | MGnify/ENA primary metagenome ERZ808046 (study PRJEB31490, sample SAMN06133421) | mouse gut metagenome | isolation source: Z6_2 | host: mice | place: China: Chengdu | collected 2015-05 ...
AGTGCATATTTATAAAAATATGCACTATCTAAAACAGACTGTGTTAATGTTGATTCGGCTAAGCCGTGAATTGTAACCAAACCAGGCTATTATACAATATTTCACAAAAAGTGATAGGAACCGCCTCATATATGTGTTAAAATATACAAACAACGGATGCCGGGCTGCGCCAGACAGCCTTATGTTAAACGGACAGCACGCTTTGCGAAGTTTTCTGGGTGTTTATTGTCATGACCGTATATTTTATTGGCTTTAACGTGTATTTCCCCTGCATCACCATTTATTTCGTTAACTATTTGGGCTATGACTACGGCATGACAGGGGTTATCCAGGGTGTCGGGCTGCTGGCCGCATCAGTGCTGACGATTCCCGCCGCTAAGCTGATTGACAAAGGGAAAATGGCTGCTGTCATTTTCGGGGCGCTGGCCTGCAATACCATAGGGCTGGTGCTGGTGAGCATTTCCCAGCTTCTGCCTGTTTTGCTGATCGGCGTTTTCGGAGCAGGCATCGGCTACATTCTGGTATTGCAGACTCTGACCGCCTGGATGCAAACGCAGCTAAATCTTATCATCAGAAATGAGGACTCTATGGAACGAGAACTGTTATCAAAAGGCCCTGTACTGGACAAAAAGGGGCGGCCCATACCGGGCTATTCCAGAAAAAGCATTTTAACCTATGACCGAAAAGCCATCAAGGCTCCCCCATGGCGAATCAAGGAGTGGGATTTTTATCAGATTACCAATGATCATCTGTGCCTTCAGCTCACCATCGGCCACGCCGCCTATGCCGGGCAGGTAAGCCTGATGCTGTTTGATTTTCAAAAAGGGAAAAAGTACCTGGATCTGTGCCGTACACTGGCACTGCCCTTTAACTCCCTCCATATGCCTGCAAACGCAGAGGAAGACCACGAACTTACTTATTCCCACAAAAAACTTCCCAGCAGATATGGAAACCGGGATATTTTCATGAGCTTTGAGGTCGTCTCCGGAGAGAGAATTCTGACCTGCCGGTGGAAGGATTTGGAAGCAGAGATTGTGCTTAAGCGCCAAAATCCGGACTCCCTGGTGATAAACCTGCCCTTTGATGAATATGCCCATGCTTTCTATTATAATCACAAAATCAACTGTATGACTGCCGAAGGCTTTGTACGCACTCACAATCATGAATGGCTCTTTGAAAAGGAAGATTCCTTCGGCATTCTGGACTGGGGACGCGGCGTGTGGCCTTTCCACAATGAATGGTACTGGAGCAATGGAAGTGGTTATCTGAATGGGGAAATGTTCGGCTTCAACCTGGGCTGCGGTTTTGGTAATACGGATACCGCCAGCGAAAATATGCTTTTTTACAAGGGAAAATCCCACAAGCTGGGGAAGGTGGACTTCTCTCTGGGAAAAGATTATAGGGAGCCCTGGCATATACGCGACCGGGAGGGGCGGCTTGATTTGCGGCTTAAGCCTGTTTATGACCGCGAAACCCAGATTAAGCTGCTGTGGGTGGACAACCACTGCCATCAGATGTTCGGAAGTTTTTCCGGGACCGCCATCCTGGATGACGGCACAAAGCTTCAGGTCAAAGATGTGATTTCCTTTGCGGAGCATGCGGTGAATAACTGGTGATCACATGATTATTGCATTTTCCCCTAAACAGTGTTATTATTTTAACGAACTGAAACTCCCGGCCAGTGCCTGAATAAATGTGCAAAAAAAGCTTGCCCAATCGCTTGGGCATTGGACGGAATTTTATAAAAAATATAATATGAGGTGAAGCAAATGAGTAAGACATTCGCGGATTTAATTGCCAGGGTCAATGACTGCGGAATGAAAACAGTTTCTGTTGCCGTAGCGCAGGACTCTGCCGTACTGGAAGCTGTTGTGGCTGCCAAAGAAAGAAAAATTGCCAATGCCATTTTGGTAGGCGATGAGAAGAAGATCAGGGAAATTGCAGACTCTCTTTCCATGGATTTAAGCGGATTTGAGATCATCAATGTGGTGGATATGACAGAAGCTGCCCGCACTGCTGTCAGCCTGGTGCATGAAGGCCGGGCTGACATGTACATGAAGGGACTCATTGACACCAAAGGCTTTTTGAAGAGTGTCCTTGACAAGGAGGTCGGCCTGCGCACCGGCAAGCCCCTGTCCCATGTGTGTGTATTTGAGGTGGAAGGTATCGACCGCCTGCTTTTCTTAACAGATGTGGCTTTCATTCCTTATCCCACTTTGGAGGACAAGGTACATATCATCAACAATACGCTGGAGATCACCAGGGCCTGCGGCATTGAAAATCCCAAGATTGCTCCTCTTGCCGCCGTTGAAGTTATCAATCCCAAGATGCCTGCCACTGTGGAAGCAGGCGAGCTGACCCGAATGAATAAGGAGGGAGAAATCACCGGCTGTATCGTGGACGGTCCTTTATCCTTGGATCTGGCCATTGATCCCGAGGCCGCCAAGCATAAAGGCGCCACCGACAGAGCGATTCAGGGAGACGCCGATATTCTTCTTTTCCCTGACATCCATGCCGGAAACCTGGTTTACAAATGCCTGGTACACACTGCCAAAGTGGTAAACGGAAATATCCTTACCGGAACCAAGGCTCCTGTTATTTTAACCTCCCGTTCCGACGATTTCGAGACCAAGGTGAATTCTATCGCATTAGGCGCGGTGGTTGCCGAAGCTATGTCGAAAAATTGACATGTCCAAAAACTGAAAGGAGCAAATTATCATCATGGCTGTTAAAAGTTTGATCATCAATCCCGGTTCCACCTCTACCAAAATCGGTGTGTTTGAGGATGAAACCCTCTTATTTGAAGAAACCCTTCGCCATTCCACGGAAGAAATCGCAAGCTACGCTTCTATCGTAGACCAGAAGGATTTCCGGAAACAGATTATCCTGGATTTATTAAAGGAAAAAGATTTCGATATCAATTCCCTGCAGGTAGTTGTGGGACGCGGCGGAATGTTAAAGCCCATTCCCGGCGGTACCTACGCGGTAAGCGACGAGCTGCTTGAGGATTTAAAGATTGGGAAACAGGGGCAGCATGCTTCCAACTTAGGCGGCATTCTTGCGAGAGAAATCGGAGACTCTATCGGCGTTCCCTCCTACATTGTGGACCCTGTGGTAGTGGATGAGCTGATGCCCATTGCCAGGTATTCCGGCATTCCTGAGCTGCCCCGCACCAGCGTATTCCATGCATTGAACCAGAAGGCAGTTGCAAAGCGTTACGCCAAAGAGCAGGGCAAAGCTTATGACTCCTTAAATCTGATCGTTGTCCATATGGGCGGCGGAGTATCTGTGGGCGCCCATGAAAAGGGACGCGTGATCGATGTCTTCAATGCGTTAGACGGCGACGGCGCTTTCTCCCCTGAAAGAGCCGGTGCGGTTCCTACCGGCGCACTGATTAAAATGTGCTTCTCCGGTCAATACACCGAGAAGGAAGTTTACAAAAAGGCAGTGGGAAACGGCGGTTTCAATGCCTATGTCGGCACCAACGATATGCGCGATGTGGAAAGGATGGTTCAGGGCGGCGATAAGAAAGCGGAAGAAATTCGCGAAGCCTTCATCCTGCAGGTTGCCAAGGATATCGGTTCCATGGCCTGTGTCCTGAAGGGAAAGATCGATCAGATCATCATCACCGGCGGTATTGCCTATGACAAGGTAGTTGTCGGCGGATTGACCGAAAGAGTCGGTTTCCTTGCCCCCATCACAGTTTATCCCGGCGAGGATGAGCTGCTTGCGCTGGCACAGGGCGCTCTGCGCGTGATTAATGGAGAAGAAAAGGCGCTGGAGTATTAATCCTTTCGCCTTTTACGTAAATAGCGGGCGGTTCGCTTTGATATATGAACCGCCCGCCTCTTTTTGATTTCTGTCTTTTTGATTTCTGTCTTTTTAAGTCCTGTCTGTATCTTCGCCCTTCTTCTGAAAGCTGTTTCTCAGCTTTTCCTCCAAAGCGTTTATCTCTTTTGCGCTTGACGCTTTTTTCTCGTCCCGTTTTTCATTGTTAATCCGCAAATATCTCCGCACAACGCAGAGAAGCGCTACACTGACTACCGACACGAAATCCTGGTAAGGCGTCGTTTCCCCCACGATCATGTGACGTGCCACAAGGAAAATCAGCACCTCAATAACATTTTCCGAATTTGGACGGCAAAGCATCACCAGGAACTCAATCCCGATTACCAGCATGAAAATCTGGTCCATATACCCTCTGAAGGAAGAAGTGTCCGAGAGCAATTGCCTGAAAATATCCACATTTGTAACAAGACTGAATGTGGCAAACAGAATCCCCACCAGCATCAGCACTGCCGCAATCATCTCCAATACATCGCAGATAATATGCACCGCCGCCTTCAGTCTTTTAAACCGCTCCATAAGTTCATCCATCCGCATATCTCCTTTCTTAGTGCGCTTCGTCTTTTATTATCTGTCATGCGCCGATTTTGCAAACAACAGAAACATGGGGAAAATCTCCAGTCTTCCCGTCAGCATGGCTATGGATAAGATTACCTGCGCCCAATCCGAATACACGCTGAAATTTGCCATAGGTCCCACCTGATTTAATCCAGGGCCTATATTGTTAAAGCAGGAAAGCACCGCTGTCAGATTGGTCGTAAAATCCAGGCCATCCAGGGAAACCACCAATGTGAACACACAGACAAGCAGCAAATAAGAAGCCGCATAAATCCTTGTGGAACCCAGGGTTTTCTTGTCTACCGGTTTCCCGTTTACACAAACCGTAACCACTTCCTTGGGATTGATAATCTGTTTGATCTCCGCCACAAAGGATTTTACCAGAATGATAACCCTTGACACCTTCATGCCTCCCCCGGTGGAACCCGCACAGGCGCCGATCACCATGAGAAGCACCAGCAAATGCTTGGAAAATTCCGGCCAGAGCTCAAAATCCACCGTGGCAAATCCCGTGGTTGTTATGATACTGGAAACCTGAAAAAAAGCTTCCCTGAGCGCATTTCCCACGCTTCCTGCCCCGCGCAGGATATTGACCGAAATCGCCGCTGTTGAAACCGCCACAATTACAAAATAGGTTTTCACCTCCTCCATAGATAAGGCATCCTTAAATCTCTTAAGCAGGAGCAGATGATACACGGAAAAATTCACGCCAAATAAAAGCATGAAGATTCCCAAAGTCACCTCGATCGCCAGGCTGTTATAGCCCGCAATCCCTGCGCTGGAGGTTGCAAATCCTCCGGTTCCCGCCGTACCAAAGGCAATGCAAAAGCTGTCAAAAGGCTTCATTCCCAGCAGACAGAGCAGCACGATCAAAACCAGCGTCATAATTCCATAAATACTGTACAGAATCCGCGAAGTAGTGCGCATTCTGGGCACCAGCTTTCCTGCCGTAGGCCCCGGAACCTCCGCCCGTACCAGATGCATGGAATTGTCATTTTCCATGGGCATGACCATCATGAGAAATACCAGTACTCCCATTCCCCCAATCCAGTGGGTAAAGCTTCTCCAGAAAAGAACGCCTCTTCCCAAATCCTCCGGCCTGTCAAGAATGGAAGCTCCCGTGGTGGTAAACCCGGACACAATCTCAAACAATGCATTCCAATAGCTCTCAAACCCTCCTCCCAGATAAAGAGGCGTGGCTCCGATCAGGGAAATCAGTATCCAGGCCGAGGCCACTATAAAGTAACCGTCCCTGCTGCTCATTCTCTGAGCAGAACGCTGCTTTACCATCATCATCAGAGCCCCGACCACTGCTGACACTACCACAGTGATCAGAAATCCCATCGTATCTCCATCTCTGTAAAAGAGCGATACCATAAGGGAGGGTACCATAAGCATGGCCTCCAGAAAAATGATCTTCCCGACAACACTTATAATAATCCTTTTATTCATGATATTATTATGCCGCCTCCTTATGAGATAAAAATATCTTCCAGGCGGACAATCTGCCTGCCTATGGTTGCCACAAGCGCCATATCTCCGGGCATCAGCACATCATCTCCGCGGGGAATAATCGTCCTGGTGTCCCTCATAATGCAGCCAAGCAGGACATTTCGCTTCAGCTTTAAATCCTTTAGGGGAATATTTAAGTTCCTGTCCTTCTCGTCTATTTTAAACTCAATAAACTCAATCTTTCCGTCCATCAGACGGTAAAGGGATTCCACTGCATCATTGTCTTCCGCATTTAAAAGAGAACGGCTGTAGCCCAGAATACGATCCGCCGCCACATCCTCCCTGGAAATCGTACAGATTTTGCTCTCCGGAGGCAGCACCTTCAGCCTTGATTTGGCATTGATGCGGGAAACTACTTTGTTAATTCCCTGGGACTCCGCATACATGGCAGCTACCAGGTTATACTCATCATTCTCCGTCATGGCGATAAACGCATCTGTGTGAGAAATATCAGACACCGACATGGAGTCAAAATAAGTAAGCGTATCGTCACAGATCACCGCCGCCTTCGGCATGGCCGCCGATACTTCGTCAGCTATCTTTTTATTCCTCTCCACAATCGTAACATTAACCCCCTGCTTCAACAATACTCCTGCCAGATAGCAGGAAATACGCCCGCCGCCGGAAATCATCACAGACTGCATGGGCTTAATCGGAAAACGCAGCTTCTTGAAGGACTTCCTGAATTCCTCCGCCGCTCCTGTCATATACAGGATATCCCCTGAGCGTATTACCGTTTCCCCGTTTGGCACATAGACCTCGCCGTTTCTTACCACCGCACAGATCAGAAGATTGATTCCCATATTCTGATTGATCTGTATCAGTGACTTTTCATTCAGCGGGGAATCCGCTCCCACCGTCATCTCCACCAGCTCGGCCCTGCCCCTCGCAAAGACCTCCACCCGTGTGGCAAGCGGGAAACGCAAGAGCCTGAAAACCTCCATGGCTGTGGCAAGCTCCGGGTTAATTGTCATGGAAAGCCCCAGTTTGTCCCTGTAAAAGCGGTTTTGTCCCGCATAATCCACTTCCCTCACCCTGGCAATGGTGTGCTTGGCTCCCATCATATGGGCGGTCAGGCAGCTCAATATATTCAGCTCATCCGATTCCGTCACCGCAATAAAAATATCCGCCTCATTTGCGCTTAATTCCTTCAAAGTGGCATAGGACGCCCCGTTTCCCTGAAAAGTAATCACATCCACCGTATTTCCGATACTGTTTACCACGCTTTCTTCCCGGTCAATGACCGTCAGCTCATAGCCGTCCCGGGCAAGCTGCACGGCAAGCGCCCTGCCAATCTCTCCTCCCCCAACAATAAAGATTTCCATATTTTTATGGTACTTCATTTCCATTTGCCTTCTTTCAGTAAATTATGCCGCAAGGAGGGACCCGCCGCAGGCGGGAGGATTCCTTGTGACCTGCGTGCGCATCAGCGCACTACTTATTATACCCTATACTTATGTAGCTTTCTATCTTTTTTTACAGAAAAGAAGGCTGAAAAAAAGGCTTCCTCTGCCCATCGGCAGCAGAAGCCTTCCCAAATCTTCATTTATTACCGTATTTTTATATGAACCTCCCGAAGCTGCTGCTCCGTCACCTCACCCGGCGCGCCGCACATCAAATCCTGAGCCGTACCGCTCATGGGGAAAGGAATAATTTCCCGGATGTTTTCCTCCTCCCGAAGGAGCATGATCATGCGGTCCACTCCCGGCGCCATCCCTGCGTGAGGGGGCGCGCCAAACTGAAAGGCATTGTAGAGAGCGCCGAACTTCTGTTTCAGCACTTCCTCATCATAGCCTGCGATCTCGAATGCCTTTACCATGATATCCAGGCTATGGTTGCGGACTGCTCCTGAGGACAACTCCACACCGTTGCACACAATATCGTACTGGTAGGCCAGAATTTCCAGCGGGTCTTTGGTGTTTAAGGCCGCAAGACCGCCCTGAGGCATGGAAAAGGGATTGTGGGTAAAACCAATCTTTTTCGTCTCCGGATCCCGCTCAAACATAGGGAAGTCGTTTACAAAGCAGAAACGAAAAGCTTTCTTTTCGCAGATGTCAAGGCGGTTTCCCAACTCATTTCTGATCTGTCCTGCAAGGCTTGCCGCCCGCTCCTGCCTGTCCGCAATGAAAAAGATGGTATCATCCTTTTCAAGACCTGCAAGCTCCCGCAGCTCCCCCTTCATCTCCTGGGGAATAAACTTGTCAATAGGCCCCTTGTAGGATAAATCCTCCTGCACCTCCAGATAGCCAAGGCCGCTCATACCGATTTCCATGGCAAATTTCAGCATCCTTTCGTGAAATCCCCTGGACTGCTGCCCATGGATTCTGATTGCCCTTACCGTTCTGTTCTGGAAAGGTTTAAAGCTGCAGCGGCTGAAAAATTCAGACAAGTCAATAATCCGCAACGGGTTGCGCAAATCCGGCTTATCCGTGCCGAACTCCAGCATGGCCTGCTGATAGCTGATGACCGGGTAAGGCGCCTTCGTCACCTCATAGCCCTCCGGTGCAAATTTTTCAAAAGTGGCCGTCAGCACTTCCTCTCCCGCCCGGAACACATCCTCCTGGGTGGCAAAGCTCATCTCAAAGTCAAGCTGGTAAAACTCTCCGGGAGAGCGGTCCGCCCTGGCATCCTCATCCCTGAAACAGGGGGCAATCTGAAAATACTTATCCACGCCGGACACCATCAGAAGCTGCTTATACTGCTGGGGCGCCTGAGGCAGTGCATAAAATCTCCCTTTGTAATGTCTGGAGGGCACGATATAATCCCTTGCCCCCTCCGGGGAGGAAGCACATAAAATAGGGGTCTGCACCTCCAGAAATCCCATTTCTGTCATTTTCTGCCGAAGGAAGGCAATCACCTTCGACCGGAAAATCATATTATCCATCACCTTGCGGTTTCTCAGATCAAGGAAACGGTATTTCAGGCGAAGGTCTTCCCTGATTTCCCTGGATGTGACAATTTCAAAGGGAAGCTGCTGATAAACCTTTCCAAGGATTTCCACGCTGTGAGCCTCTAACTCAATGGTTCCCGTCGGAATTTTGGGATTGTAGGTTTCCTCGTCCCTCTTCTCAATCCCTCCGGTGATGCTGACGCAGTCCTCCCTGCTGATTCCTTTTAGTAAAGAGGTATCTCGCATAACAACCTGAAGTACGCCATACATATCCCTCAAATCAATAAAGGACACTCCTCCGTGGTCGCGGATGTTCTCCACCCATCCCGCAACCTGCATTTCCTTTCCGATATCACTCTCGGAAATCTGGTTTAAGGTACAATCACGATACATTTACTCAAACCTCCTGTTCTAAGCTCTGTCTGCGAGTTTCGTCGTTCGGGATTAACGGGCGGTGGAATTTCTTCCCCTGCCCACGCAGCGCGGCATTCGCCGGATGTAAGTACAGACACTCCCGCCCGGCTCAATACACGCACATAAAAAAATCCCGAATCGATTTTTAGAATCAATCCAGGACGAATTTCATAAATCCGCGGTGCCACCTGATTTACTGCCTGCGCAGTCACTCAATTTACCTTTGTCAATGGCTGATAAAGCTGTTTTTCATATGGGCTCATACTGCCGGCTTTCCACCCTCCCGGCTCTCTGTAAGCGAACTCCCATACTACTCGTCTTCGTCTTTGCCAAATACAGGTCTTCATTATATTAATGTAGAACCTTCGATTTGTCAATGAATTCTTTCCCGAAATTACTTGAAAAATACAACTGCTAATGTATAATAAAAGGTAAAGTTTTTATAAATTATACATAAAAAATAAGAAAGAAAGTGAGCTACATCATGAAGAACTTACCACAAAACAAATGGGTAAGGGCTGCGATACCCGCTTTGTTACTTCACTGCAGCATCGGTACTGTTTATTGCTGGTCAATTTTCAGTCAGGAAATTGCCGACTACATCGGCTTTTCCAAAGGAGCTACCGAATGGGCGTTCAGCTTTGCCATATTTTTCCTTGGCATGTCCGCCGCCTTCCTCGGAAATATTGTTGAAAAGGATATCCATAAATCCTCTCTGATTGCGGCTATCTGTTTTGCGGCCGGTATGGCCGGAACCGGATTCTTTATCTGGTACGGCGGTTCCCACCCCGGAAGCATGCTGTCGCTTATCGGTATTTACGTGTGCTATGGATTTATCATGGGTATCGGTCTTGGTACCGGTTATCTTTCCCCTGTCAAGACCCTCATGCTCTGGTTTGAAGACCGCAAGGGCCTTGCCACAGGTCTTGCCGTAGCCGGTTTCGGAGCGGCGAAGGCAATCGCAAGCCCGATTATGCAGTCCCTTTTAAATTCCCTTGGAGAAGGCGGAATTTACAAAATGTTCCTGATTCTGGCGGTTGTGTACTTCGTTATGATGTTCATCGGCCATGTCCTTCTTGCAAAGCCTGCGGGATGGCATGAACCTGCATCCTCCGAAAAGGGCGCCAGCGCCATCGACGTAATCAAGGCAAAGCCCGTTACATTTATTGGTATCTGGATTATGTTCTACTTAAACATCACCTGCGGTCTTGCCCTGATTTCCCAGGAAAAAATGATTGTGAAATGTATCGGCCTTGCCAGCTCGGTAGGCGTGCTTTCCTCTGTCACCGCAGTATTCAACGCCGGAGGACGTCTCGGCTTTTCCGCATGGGCGGACACCTTTAAGGACAGAAACACCATTTACAAAATTATCTTTATCCTGTCCATCGCAGCCACAGGGCTTGTGGTTCTCACAAGAGGAATTACCAACATGGGCGCAAACACGATTCTGATGATAACCGTACTGCTTCTGCTCTTTGTGGTAAACGCCGGTTACGGCGGCGGGTTCAGCAATGTTCCCACCCTCCTTTCCGACCATTACGGAATGAAGAACATCAGCGCCATCCACGGTATCACCCTTTCCGCATGGGCCTTTGCCGGTCTTACCGGAAACCAGATGGCAACCTTTATTGTTAACAAGTTCGGCTCTGAGGTTGACCTGGAACATGCCCTGGCTGACGGGACGACAGAAATCATCAAGGTAAATCCGGTGGGCTACCAGACGGTGCTTTACGTGACCCTTGCACTTTACATAGTAGCCGCAATTATCTGCTTCACCATGATTGGGAATAAATCGGCGGATAAGAAATAAAAATTCAGGC
>ERZ808046.1379-NODE-1379-length-11024-cov-3.453914_pt1 | contig 11024 bp, 8 predicted proteins | sample MGYA00380196_ERZ808046 | MGnify/ENA primary metagenome ERZ808046 (study PRJEB31490, sample SAMN06133421) | mouse gut metagenome | isolation source: Z6_2 | host: mice | place: China: Chengdu | collected 2015-05 ...
CAGAGATCTATAATCTCAACATCATACTTCTGTTTTCGGTCATCTTCATCTTCGTCATCATAATCGATATCTTCATCATATCCGTATTCGTCATCCTCGTACTCGTCGTCATACTCGTCATCTTCATCTCCATATTCATCATCGTCATACGCATCATCTTCGTACTCATATTCATCATCATACTCATTGTCAGGAAATTCGTCATCTTCCTCCCTGTCTTCATCATTCTCGTCATCATAACCTTCATAAAAACTATCCAGTTCAGCGTTTCTGCGGCTCAGCTTTACTGTCAATACAATAATAACAATAAGCAGGATCAATAAAAGCGCCGCTATAACCGCCGCTATAAGCAGGAAATAATGATCCACCAGCTCTTTTACCTTGGCAAGTACCGGGCTGTCCTCTTTTACTTTTTCTTCTTTCTCTGTTGGATCAAACATATATCTCTGATATGTTCCCTCTACCGAATCATACTCATAATAACCCTTTGTCCCTTCACTGCTCAACGCATACACAAGATAATACTCCTTGGCGTTCATATTCTGCCATGCAGGGAAATTTGTTCCATTGATTTCAATAATCGTATCCTGAAACTGTTCCGGTAAAGCACTTCCGTCCCCTTCACTCAAGACAAACACAAAAAAATCGTCGCCGAATCCTATCTGCTGGGCAATCACAAAGCTGCTCATTTCCTTGTTATATACAGCCATCACCGGATCGTTTTCACCTGCAATCAGATAAACCATGATTTCACCGGATGCATCCTGTACAATTGCGTTGTGTTCCCCACCGTTATAATTGATTGTTGTTTTTGAAAACCCTTCCGGTATCAGGGCTTCTGTGAAATTCTCATAAATTCCGTACATTGTACCGAAAGCTTCCACATTTGCCTCACTTACATGCCGCTCCCCTGATGTCTCTGTCCCAGTTGACGTTGTTCCATCCGCCCCTTCAATCGTGACCGCTCCGGTCCCCGGTGTCAGATTGAGCGTTTCGTCTGAAAACAAATAAGCATTAGAACTTGTCACCTCAATATTTGTACTTCCTTCTGCCAACGCCTTAAATGTCAGTTCAAATGCCAGTTCTGTTTCTGTCCCTGTACCAGAGGCAGATAATTCTACTGTTCCGTTCCCTCCTGTTGCGTTGGTTCCGCTGACAAACTCCAGCTTTGTACTGTCATATGAAATGGTTGCCTGTCCGTCTCCGATTGCAGCGCCGCCAGCCTCCATCTTGACCTTGACCAGAATCTCCTCTCCGACTTTTCCGGTCGGATCGGAAAATGCAATCGTTCCTTCCGCCGCATAGCTCACGGTTACCGGCATAAGCAGCACCGCACATATCAGCAGACTGACTGCCCTCAGTTTCTTTATTATTTTCTTCATATCTGACCTCTTCCTGTATGTTCTCTGTTGCTGTTCACTGGTATGTCAGCAAACAGCATCCTGGACGTCATAACGTGCATCCGTAATCAATATCCAGATTCCCCGATGCCGTCATCGTACACCCCGGCATTGTTCCATGTATCAGTGCCGTCTGTTGTATCTGACCCATTCCACTGGGAATCCGTACCTCCATAGCTTTCCGTCCCATAACTGCCATCCACTGTGCCTGTATCTCCCTCATAACCGTTTCCGGCAGAATAACTGTTATTATATCCATCTGTACCTGTACCCGCAGTATCTTCACTTGAATAAATATCGCTTCCCACAAGCCCAGTCTGGTCTGCAATCATATCGCTGATTGTCTGAACCGTAGAAGTCGGAGTATAACTCTCTTCTGTACCAAACAGATATTTGTGAAGTTCGATAACATTCCCTTCCAATGTGACTGGTACAACAGAATCTCCCTGACCCGGATAAGACATCGTATCTTTTTCCATCGGGAATCCGAGTGTTTCACCCAGCTTGTACTTCTTTACATCCTTGGCATAGGCCAGAATTTCTGTTAATGTGAAATTGGTCTTCAGTTTCGGGAATACCTTGTCAATAATCTTATTCAATGTTGCGATATCGGCATTCTGCGCCTTTTCCGCCACCTTCGTCAATACTGTACGCTGTCTCTCTGCACGTTTAAAGTCATCTCCTAATGTCTGGCGGATGCGGCAGTAAGAGGTCGCCTGTACCCCGTCCAGCACCTGCCGTCCCGCATTATACACATAATCCGTGATTACGCCCGTTTCAGCAGCAACTTCCGTTCCATACCCGTTAATATAATCAACCTCTTCCTCAGTGACATCAATTTCAACACCGCCCAACGCATTGATGACATCAACTAACGCCGAAAAATCTACCGTAACGTATTTCTGAATATCCAAATCCAGATTCCTGTTCAGCATGGAGATTGCTCCCTCCTCCTCACCAAACGCATAAGCTGCATTTGCCTTCTGCAAATCCACATCCGAATAACCATAGTATTCACCGTCATTAACTTTCATATCCGACATCTGTAACAATGTATCCCTGTATACAGATGCAAGCTTGACTTCTTTGGTCTCACGATTCAGGCTTGCAATCATAATCGTATCACTCCGCGATATTCCCGACAAATCCTCGTTCTTCTCTCTTGTATCCAGTCCGAAGAGCGCTACGTTGAGAAAGCCTGTCTGGTCTAATTCCAGTTCATCTGAAATACTCAGCTTATCTGTGTCAATATGCTCCGTGTTCAGCTTACTCAACTTGTTTGCCAGCACGCCAATGGCTGCGAATACAAGAACCAGAAGAATGACACAGATGGCAATTGCAACCTTGCTTCCGACTGACATGCCTTTCTTTCTTCTCTTCTTTCCAGATGCGCTATTCCTTCCTTTTCCCGATACTCCCCTCTGATTCCCTGCGGGACGTTTTCCATTCGCTGTACTGCGCTTTGCTCCCTTTCTTTTCAACTCTGCCTCCCGACTGGAAAAGCGTCTTTTATCTGCCATAATCTTTCATCTCCACTGTTTACTTTCAACAAAACTGCATATTATTATACAATATTTTATCTCGGACATCAATCTTCTTTCACACATTCCAGCTGATCTAACTGATCCCAATATCCCGGATTCATCGTACATCTCCTAATCAGCCATAGGGGCAGTTTTCTATAGTTCCGCCCACATTTATAACCTAAATACTTAAATCCGCTAGTAACAAGCAGTGACGGAATCAGCCATGGTCTGCCTTTTTTTACCAAGTACTTTGCCGTATCCTTCACAAGCCGGATGCCTTCCGTTTCAGATTTGACAGTTTCGAAAATTTCCGGATAATTGCTTTGAGATACCGCCAAATCAAAATTCCTTTGGAACTGCTGTAACCATCCATAATTATGGGAATGAATCACTCTGGCTTCTGCCGCATACGCAATCCGGTATCCTGACCGTATGACCCTCGCCGCCATAATCATATCTTCATTAAAAATCACTCTTCGCTCAAATCCCCCCAAATCTTCATAGACAGATTTCCGGTATGCCGCACATACGTCTGAACAAAAGTATGTTTTAATTCCCAACCGTCCCAAATCTGCCGCTGATTTCACAAATCCCTTTTCCGGATAATTAAAACTCCTTGTATATCGTTCAACAAATCTGCAATCCGCTGTGGGAATCTGCCTCCCATATGCAACTGCAATTTCTTCATCTTCAAAAGGCTGCAGAAGCTTCTCAATCAGCTGCCCGTCCACCGGCATTGCATCCTGTGTCATGTAAACCAGAAAATCCGCTCCCGATGACTCCGCTCCGAAATGCCGTGTCCCTCCATGATTGAACTCTGCTTTTGGGATATGCGTAACCCTCACCTTTTCCAGACAATATAATTCCTCTGGAAACACCCCTGTTTCTGTATTAATCAAATGTATCTCATGAATCGGATATGACTGTTTTAACAGCCGTTTCACCAACATAACAACCGTCTCGTCAGGTTTATATGTCGGTATGATAATATCCGCCTTCTCCTGTATTGTAGACATCTGCTCCCCTTCTGATTCTTTTCATAATCCTGCTTTCATCAATCAATATGCATTTTTATTGATGAAGCCTTTAAAGAATGTCAAAAAAATGATTTTAAAATCAAATCCCGGCGTCCAGTTTTCAATGTAATACAGATCATACTCAATCCTTTTCTTAATGGAAGTATCTCCCCTGTATCCGTTGACCTGCGCCCATCCGGTAATCCCCGGACGCACCTGATGCTTGACCATATATCGAGGTATCTCTTCTTTGAAGCTCTCCACAAACTGCGGCCGTTCCGGCCTTGGACCCACGAGACTCATATCGCCTTTCAGCACGTTAAAAAACTGCGGCAGTTCATCGATACTTGTCCTTCGCATAAACTTGCCGAAAGGTGTCACTCTCGGATCGTTCTTTCTTGTCCACTCTTTTTCTTCGTCACTCTCCTGCTGGACGATCATTGAACGAAACTTATACATATGGAACGGCTTGTTCTTCCAACCAATCCTTTCCTGTCTAAACACAATCGGCCCTGGATCTGTCAATTTCATAATCACTACAACAAGCAACATAACTGGTGAAAACAGAACAATTGCAAACAATGCGCCGAAAATGTCAATACTTCTCTTTAACATCCTGTTAAGCGCATCCATCAATGGGACATGCCGGATATTAATTACCGGAAGTCCTTGTATATCCTCTGTATATGGCTTCGTTGGGATAATATTATTATAATCCGGTATAAACTTCGTGTGTATCCCGGACTTCTCACACATGGCCACAATCTCTTCCAACCGATAATATTCATTCAGCCCAAGTGTGATCGCAATCTCGTCCAATCGGTTCTGAGGTAAGATTATCAGCAGGTTTTCAATCGTGCCGATGATTTTGATTCCCTTATATTCGGTTCCCGCCGGGTGATTGTCATCCAAAATCCCCCTTACATTATACCCCCACTCCGGATTTGCCTTAATACGGTCAATATACTGCTCTGCCGCACGGCTATAACCCACCAGGATCATATGTTTCTGATTATATCCATTCCGCCGGATATTACGCAGTATCATACGCAGCACATTACGCTCCAGCACTTCCAGAAATATATTGACACATAAAAAGATAAACAACATCTGTCTGGATATATCTGACTTTTTTGTCAGATACAGAAATAGTATCAGCACCATGACGCCAATCACATTAGCCTGAAGAACACGCCATGCTTCCAGCCGCCTTCCCAGCACTCGCTTGGGTACATATAAATGAAATAGGTAATACAAAATCAAATACTCAGGTATGATCAATATAAGCAGACGCATATATTCCCTGCGGGAATAATACCATTCATCCAACGCAAAAAATCCACTCTCAAATCGGAGATACCAAGACAGAAAATAAGCCAGGACAACTACAAATGCATCTAACAGCACTTGAATCCGGTTCAGCATTTTTTGATTTTTCTTTATCATATATAAACATCTTCCTTTATATTCCACCTTTGTTATCCGTATTATAATACTATATTTCCTTCAAAATCTCAACCAGAAATACAAAAGACATATGTTTTTCAGTAATATTTTTGTAACATTTACGAAAATTTTTGAACTATTCTTTTATTTTTGTTATACTAGTATGCAAACAGAACGATTAAAACAGAAATGAGGACACTATGAAAGTAACAATTATTATTCCTAATTATAATGGAAAACATTTTATGAAGCCTTGTCTGGAATCACTGAAGAAACAGACTTGCAGGGACTTCCATATTCTGGTAGTAGATAACCATTCAACTGACGGAACAATTGAATATATGAAGGAAACCTATCCTGAAATCGAACTGATTGCACTCAAAGAAAATTACGGATTCAGCGCTGCCGTCAATGTAGGAATCCGCCGTGCCAAAACACCTTATGTCATCCTGTTAAACAATGACACAATTGCCGACCCACACTATGTTGAAGAAATGGTCAGAACAATTGAGGCTTCCCCCCGGACATTTTCTGTCAGCAGCAAGATGATCCAGATGTACAAGCCTTCCCTGATTGACAGCGCCGGAGATATCTTCACCGTCTTAGGATGGGGCATCTGCCGCGGCAGCAATAAATCTGTCAAAAGGTATACCAAACCGGATTCTGTGTTTACCGCCTGTGCAGGCGCTGCCATCTATAAACGCAGTGTATTTGAAGAAATCGGTTATTTTGACGAGCTCCACTTCGCTTATCTGGAAGATATTGACATTGGCTTCCGTGCCAGAATCCATGGCTATAAAAACAGATATTGTCCGACTGCTCTCGTTCAGCATGTAGGCAGCGGAACAAGCGGATCAAAGTACAATACATTCAAAGTGAAACTTTCTGCGCGTAACAACATTTGGCTGCTTTATAAGAACATGCCGCTGTTACTGCTGCTGCTAAATGCATTCCCTCTGCTGCTTGGCTTTCTTGTCAAAACGGTTTTCTTCTATAAGAAGGGATTTGGACAGGAATATATCTCTGGATTGAAAGAAGGAATCCAGCGGCGCAGGGAATGCAGAAAAGTACCTTTCCATATACAGAATTTTCCGTATTATATTTCTATTGAACTGCAATTAATCAGATATACTTTTTCTTATGTAATCAGCCGGTTTTACCGATAAAAAAGACCTCCGGGTGCCTGTCTCCATAATGAAGTGCCCTGAGGTCTTTTTCTTTATACCCGCTCTCAACGTATCGTTAATCCCTTAGAACAGTTTCTCCGGATACATTCCTGCATCCACAAGCGCCCTGACGGATGCAACCACACTGTCCTTATCTTCTTTGTAGGTCACTCCGAACCACTTATCTTTGGATTCCAATACTCTGACTGCTATCCTGTCTTCCTCCAGAAGTCCGCCGATAATGGTAGGCAGAAGATATTCTGCTTTCAGATTGCCCTCTTCGATATCAGAAAGAAATGTCTCGAATCCACTCTCCAGAATCTGAAAGAATTCGGGGGAAAGTCCCCACATATTCATAGAAACGGCCGAGTCTGCATCTATCGCCCTTTCTCCCGTTTCATTGCGTATGACTGCTCCGTTATCACACTTTTCAATCCCCTGTGTCTCTACGATATCAGCCAGCATTCCGTCCTCATCCACATGGCAGATTCCTCTCGTCACACTGCCGTTCTCACTCAATGTATTCTTTAGGACAAATCCCACCATGCAGATTTCCATTTTGTCAGAATTCCTTTCTTCTGTCAGATAACGGTATGCCTCTGCATATGCCTGTTTTCCATAATAATCATCGGCATTGATTACAAGAAACGGAGAATCCACCACTTCCTTACAGCACAGGATTGCCTGCCCGGTTCCCCACGGCTTTGTCCGTTCTTTGTAATGTTCTGCGAACTGCAGCGGGATATCTGACGTTTCCTGATATGCATATGCCGTATCTACAACCCTCTCAATCCGATTGCCAATCACCTCTTTGAAGTCCTTCTCCAAATCTTTCCTGATAACAAAAACAACCTTATCAAACCCTGCCTGCATTGCATCATAAATGGAATAATCCATAATAATCTCGCCATTTGGCCCTACCGGTTCCAATTGTTTGATTCCTCCGCCGAAACGGCTTCCAATTCCGGCTGCCATAATAACTAATGTTGCCTTACTCACGTATCTTGCCTCTCTTTCCCTCTTGTATTTATGCTAATTTATATTTCATCAATTATTCTCCCAGTCCGTCTTCTACAATCTGAACCATGGTCTTCAATGCTTCTTCCTCATCCTTACCTTCACAAGCTATGGTAATCTCATCACCGCTTTTGATGCATGAACCAAGAACACTCAGCACACTTTTCGCATTGGCATAGATTTCCTCTCCCTGATTTTTTCTTTCTATGGTAATTTTGCACTCAAACTGCATTGCCGTCTTGCAAAAGAGTCCTGCCGGTCTTAAGTGCAGCCCCGTCGGATTCTTAATTATAACCTGTTGTCTTACCATCGGGGAATCCCTCCTATCTTATTTTACATAACAATTCAGACAAGCTGATCTGTTACTATTTCACTTCTGTCGCTTCGGATAATTCATTTTCCTCTGCCTTTTTCGCCAATGTAACCGTAACCACCGGATTGTTCACCAGAACAACATCAGAATCTACCGCTATATAGACCGGAACCTCGTAAGTTCCCGGCTCTGTATAATCACGCAGGTCGATAGATGCCGCATTCTTGATATCCAGCTTCTCCAGAAGTTCTTCTTTTCCTGTAAAATATACTTCCAAGTCTCCACTTACCTCTATTACCGCACTGAGATTTTCGGCAAGATTATTAATCCTGATCGAACCTACAGGAAGCAGGAATGTTCTGGTTCCTTCTTTTTCTACCATAACTGTGACGACCACATTGTCGGCAGTCTCATCTGTCAATGCCACACCTTCCGGAAGATATGGTGAAATATCAATCGTATATTCTCTCTTTGAATCTACACCGCTGATATCAATGGCCTTTGCCGGTATTTTGATAGAATCCAGCCCTTTCAGCACCTCTTTTGTACCATATAGTTCGATTGTTTCCGGCACACTGCTCAATCCAGTATAATAATAACCTTCTGCGGGATTACCTGAAACACCAAACTCTAGTTTCACTTTTTTACTCGGCAGAATCTGTACGTTGACACTGACGCCCTTATCTCCAAGATTCATCTGCAAGCCGCTTTGATCCATCTCATTGCCGTTTCCGTCAAAGATATGCAAACTTGCTTTAATCTCGCAATCCTCTGATTTACCGATTACATCTATCTTCGCAACAACTTTCTGGATATCTTCTATGGCACTTTCAGAACCGCTGATTTCAACCCGCTCAGGATTAACCTTCATTTCTCCAAGTTCATACCCGTCGCGCGGTTTATTCTCAGTCATAACAGAAATCGGAAAGCTCTTGCTCGCCACATTCTCCACCCTGATCAGGACATTATTCGGATTGGTTTCTGTTGTTACCTTCAGGCTCTCTTCATAACCAGACACTACCGCCTTAATTGGAACCACCCCGGTATTCGGATCCCGCTGCCGCAGATCTACGACCGCCGTGATATCTCTTCTGTTAATGTTATGCAGGACAGTACGCGGCGCACGGACCACTACGCGCACAGAATCAACGGCATCCATAATCTTAAATTTCTTACCGTCATTTGTAATAATTTCCTCATTCTTAAGCGTGAGCGGAATTTCACTGAATGCTTCGCTCTTAACAGGATCGTTAATAAATCCGACTGCAAGCCAGAGCACTGCGGAAAATACGAGGGCAATGATTTTCAATCCAAGATTGTTGGAAAACTTATGCAGATCAATCTTCTTCATCTTTATGCCGTCCTTTCCGCAGACTAAACCGCCTCTTTGTATCCGGCATCCTGTACTGCATCTGAGACAGTCTTGCCGCCAGATATTCCGCCGTCACTCCGCGCACAAGCTGTCCGCCCATCGCAACGGAAACCTTTCCCGTCTCTTCAGAAACTGCAATTACAAGCGCATCACTGACCTCGCTTATACCAAGCGCCGCCCGGTGCCTTGTTCCCAGATCTTTACTGATCTGCATATTGTCCGATAACGGTAAATAGCAGGTGGCAGAAGTAATTCTGTCCCCGCGTATGATAATCGCCCCGTCATGAAGCGGCGTATTATGTTCAAATATATTAATCAGAACCTGCCGGGACACTTTACAGTCTAGCTCAATCCCGGTCATTTCATATTCGGTCAGATGAATCGCCTGTTCTACAACAATCAATGCGCCTGTCTTCACACTTCCCATATCAAAGCATGCTCTTACAATACCTTCTATTGTATCATCAGAAAACCGCTGATTTTCTTTGTTCTTATCGAATAAAGAAAATGTACTGAACAGATTCTTCTCCCCCAGCTTTTCCAATGCGCGGCGCAGTTCAGGCTGGAATACGACAACCGCTGCGACGGCAAGCACATTAATTGCCGCTTCAGCCAGATAGAGAATGGTATGCATCCGGAAAATAGCAGCAAACAGAATAAATGCCGCCAGAGTCAGCATTCCTCTCAACAGCATCCATGCTTTTGTATTTTTAATCCAGAGCATAATCTCATAGACAATCACTGTAATAATTAGTATTTCCAGAATATCAGTCAAACGGATAGCTGGAAAGTACCAGTCTCTGACATACTTACTCATAAAATTCTGAATCCATAACTGCATCTTTCCACCTCCGTTCTTTGTAATTGTTCAGAAAAGATGAAGCGTTACCGCTCTTCTCCTCTGTTGACTTATTCTATCCTCTTCGGTATCTGCTTATTCTATCAGGCCATATCGCGCTTTCTTATGGGCTTTGCAGCAAGTGCAAAGCCTACGGTGAAGATTACTCTTTTGGTCTTTCATCCAGTCCAAGCTCTTTATTCAGACTCCTCGTCAAAAGAAGATTCTCTGTGTGCTCCGCCGAATCATTTTCCCACATTCTTCCTGCATTCCGCCTCTTTCTTGGAAGTGTTTCCCTTTCTTCGCTTTCCTGACGCTCATTGATATGCTTCACACTCTTTTCCGGAACAGTCACACCTATTTTCGGAACTGCCTTTACATAATAATGATACTCGTCATCTTCAAATTCCAAATGTTCTGTCCGCAGATAATCCACTGACAAAAATAACACCTCTAACAACAGTCCGACAACAATAGCAACGATTCCGCTGATGAACAATGTCGGATAAGAAATGTGCAGCCCCAATGCAACATTCCCTGCCACCGCAACAACAATAGCCGTTACAGTTCCGGCTCCCATTGCGATCTTCCAGGAATGATCAATACCTCTGGATCTGATGCCGTACACAATCAGTACACATAAAATAACAGCAGCGACCATAACCCACATCTCTTTATTCATCAGAGACTGCTTCGTAAATGTCATCACACCGTCTGCCAGCGCCTCCACACTGCCGCCGTCTCCTTTGAAAGAGCTTGCGGATGTCTTAACAAAATGAAGCATATAATACGTAAATGTTCCGCAGACTGCCGGCACAAGGCATACCGGATTTCCGAGAAGTCCGACCGCAACCGGAACCACTAGCGGCATCTGCAGAGAAAAACCTGCTGCTGTCAGCAATATAAGCCATGCCTTCTTTGAAGAAATAC
>ERZ808046.1380-NODE-1380-length-11020-cov-7.099790_pt1 | contig 11020 bp, 13 predicted proteins | sample MGYA00380196_ERZ808046 | MGnify/ENA primary metagenome ERZ808046 (study PRJEB31490, sample SAMN06133421) | mouse gut metagenome | isolation source: Z6_2 | host: mice | place: China: Chengdu | collected 2015-05 ...
GAAGATGTCTTATTTTCACACTGGTCAATATTTAATCTTTCTGTACATAAGATAAAGCAAGTGGTAATAGAAGTTTGTAAAAGTATATATGCGGAAAATTCTTTAGTATTTAAAGAGAAAGTTGGATTAGAAAGATTATGCGATTCAAATTTTTTGAGGCGAAATTGTATCATGAGAGAATCCTCGTGGGAACGATTTATGAGTTCAATAAAAAATATAAATCGATTTCATTCAAATCATATTAATTTGGAATTATTACAGAAGTTGTTTGATAGTCCAAGTCTGCAACTATTGATTTCTAAGAAGAGTGTAACATATTATCGTGCTAGAATAAGTGGAGAAAAAGTTTATTCAAAAAATGAAATGGGACCTCCGCCGTTTAGTCTTGCATCGGCTGGACGAGCTAATTCTCAAGGGATTAGTTGTTTGTATTTAGCAAGTGATGTAATGACAACCTTTCATGAAATTCGAGCAAGAGATTTAGATTATGTTTCAGTAGGTGAATTTGTTCCAAATAAAGAATTGAAATTAGTTGATTTGTCAAAGCTTCATAAAATAAGTCCTTTTTCGGCAGGAACATTTGGATGTGAGTGGTTTGCGATTAATATGAATATATTGAAGAAAATAAGTGAAGAAATTGCGAAACCGTTAAGACGGCAAGATAGTGAATTGGATTATTTACCAGCGCAATATATTTCTGATTTTATTAAGTCTTTAGGATATGATGGAATATGCTATAGAAGTACTTTAAATATTCAAGGTTTGAATTATGCTATATTTAATTATAAAAAATTTGATTGTATAAGTGTAAAACTTTATCATATTACATCATTGTCATATTGCGCTAATCCATCGATTGCTTGATTTTGATAACATGGTGCTAGCACCATGTAGATATGACAGTTAAGGAGAAAATCTGTGATACCTGTATGATACCTGTTTGCTATATAACTGTAAATAAGGCATAAAATATAGATATTATGGCGATAAAACCCCTTAAAAAGCAATCAAATACTTAACGATTATGTTATGGTTATAGGGAGTTCGAATAAGTTGAGAGGTCGTAAAAAACCAATGTTTATGCGGGTTTGCGGCACTTCGAGAGGTCTTTTGATAACAGTTGTATAAGAGCCATTATTCTTGTAATCCAGTGGTTTTATGGTTAGAGAATGATTGACAGGCGGCTGTGCAACAAACAAATCCATATTATAAACTAAGCCCTTAGCTGTGGGTATGAAACTCATAGCTAAGGGCTTTTTGTCGTTATTCAAGTTTTGATGTATTTAACTGCCACAGATTATTGTATAGGAAACGATGTGTTTCTTCATCATCGGCATACCAGTCTTTATCGTATCTGCTGTCTGACCAGGATGTTTTGCCGATTTCACGAATGTGTAATCGACCACTCTCAATCGTGTAAAACCGCGCGTACTCTGAATTTCTTGAATCGTAAGATGTTCGAGTACTAAAGCCCTCGTTTTGGAGCAAAAGTTGTTCTCTGACTGCCTTAGTTAACCGCATAATAGATCCTCCTTTTACTACTTGTTGAGAGTTTGAACAAAAGTATCGTTTAGTTCCTGCGAGGGAACTTTCTCCCATCTCTGTGTGGTATCGAACTTTGGATAGTGGTAACGCCAGTTGTCGTATTCTTCCCTGCTGATTTCCTCGGAAGATAGCTTGTCCGCCTGCTCTTTCCAAGCATAGAGCATTTTTGAAAGCTCGGCAGCGTCCTTGCCTTTGTCCTTGTTGACTTTCAGACAGACTTCTCCGTCTGCTTCGCTGACGGTAAGACCGTAAATATCTTCAAGGGTAAATAAGGTATGCATAAGACCGATGTAGCTGTCAATGTCGGGAACATCAAGAGCCTGCGGGGAAACATCAAGCAACTGTGCCAATGTGGCGGTTAAGTCCGCTTTCGGCTTGCGTGAGCCTGTTTTGGTGTTAGTATATAAGTGTGGACAGGAAAAGTTGAACAACCTATACTATCAAGTGAAAGAGCAAAGGAGATGTTTAACATGGCGAAAAACCAAAAATCCTACACTCCGGAATTCAAGCAGCAGATTGTGGAACTGTACAATGCCGGAGGAACTTCGTATCCACAACTGGAACGTGAATATGGCGTAAATCGGAGTACACTCAGCAACTGGGTAAAACAGCTTTCTCCAATCAAAGTGTCCGAAGAGGAAACCGTTACCCTGAAAGAGTATAAGGCTCTCCAGAAAGAGGCCCAGCGCCTTAAAATTGAAAATGAAATATTAAAAAAAGCGACCGCCATATTCGCAAAAGAACAATAGCTGAGATTGTTTCTTTTATCCAGCAAAACTTAACCCATTATACGGTATCCCAGCCTTGCAGTGCCCTGGAATTCCCAAGGAGTGCCTATTACAAAGCTCTAGGTCGTGTACTCTCAAACCGGCAGAAGGAATATGAGGAATTCAGCCGGAAGGTAAAGGCAGCTTATGAAGATTCAAAGCAGCGGTATGGGGCAGTTAAAATATGCCGTATCCTCAATGGCAGCGGGACTCCCTGCAGCATCAAACGGGTCCAGCGGCACATGGCAGAGCAGGGGCTACGCTCTGTTGTAGTAAAGAAATACAACCATCATGCCAATCACGGAACTGTTCCCAATGATAAAGAAAATATCCTGACGCGAAATTTCGAGGCGGAAACCATCAACCAGAAATGGTGTGCCGATATTACCTATATCCATGTACAAAAAGAGGGATGGACCTATCTGGCTTCTGTAATGGACTTGTGCAGCCGTAAGATCATCGGATATGCATATGGAACATCCATGACAGCAGAACTGGCGACAGAAGCTGTTAAGAACGCCTGCCTGAATGTCAGGGGGGCCAAGGGGATTATCCTCCACAGCGACTTGGGAAGCCAGTATACAAGCCAGTCATTTGAGAAGTTCCTGAACAGCAGGGAGATACTGCATTCATTTAGCCGGAAGGGAAACCCTTATGGCAATGCCTGTATCGAATCGTTCCATTCTGCACTAAAAAAAGAAGAAATCTACCTTCATCATTATCAGGATTCTAAAGAAGCGCGAAGGGCAATCTTTGAGTATATAGAGGGCTGGTATAACCGTAAGCGGATACACAGTGCAATTGGTATATGACACCTCAGCAAAAGGAGGATGAGGAACTAAAAAAAGTAGTATAATCTTTCAGCTTTTTTTGTCTAAAGTATTGACATAGGTCCACCCTTTTCTGTTCGAGGTAGTCCGGTACATATTCCTTCCGGTATTCCAGCTCCCCGCAGTAGAGGCGGTTTTTCAGGACACGGCTGATGGTGGCGTAATGCCACAGGCTTTTCCCCATCGCCGTGAGGTCGCCGTCTTTTTCAAGCTGCCTCTTGATCTTCTGGCTGCCACTGCCTGCAAGGCACATATCGAAAATCTTCCTGACCGTTTTCGCCTGCGCCTCATTGATGACGTATTCCTGCCCCACTTTGTCGTAGCCAAGTACTAATGCCAAATACTCACGGATCCTCTGTTACCCATTTATTCATAATCAGTGCCTCTCAATTCAGAACGATTCTAAGCCACACTATCCCCTGACCACGCTGTCACAAGAAACGCTTCCCCATCTGCTTTCATCACCAGCACGATGCCAAAAAATCAAGGATTATCGGGTTAAGTTCCTCCGCCTGTTCTCCAACAAAATGTGGGCGATGTCCTCCGCCTTTTACCTCATATACCCTTGCAGACGGAACTTTTTCCTTAAGCTCTGCACAGGTTCCAAAGGGATCATTTTCACCGTTGATGAAAAACGCCGGGCACTTGATTGCCGCCCATTCATCGTCAGTCAGGCTCGGATGCGTTTTCCAATCTGCGACCGTCATCCTCAGGTAAGTCTGCCAGTCACCCCTATGCGCATCAAAATGCCTTACTTTCATGTCCTCAATAAACTTGGTGTCGTTCTTTTCCAACAGGCTTTCCGGCAGAAAATTGTCTGCGCTTTCCGCCCTTGGATAAGCTCCCCCTCCGACCGTGACGAGACTTTTCACCTTTTCAGGGTACTTCGCCGCCATATAGCATCCCACATATGCACCGCAGCTATAGCCAAACAAATGCGCGGACGGAATGTCCATGGCGTCCAGAAAGCCGGCCATGTCGTCTGCAATCATGCGGCTGTTCCATTCCAGCCTGTCACATCTGGTTCTGCCTGGCCTCTGAAATCAGGAAAAAGGCAGCGGTAACTTCCCGAAAACGGCAGAATCTGAGCCGAAAAAGCCAATAACCCTCTGCTAAAATGGCTGTGGAGGAACAGCAGGGGTTCCCCTCTGCCGAATTCCTCATAAAATACATCCAGATCGTTTATTTTTACTTGTGAGTAAAAAGTTTGTGTTGCTTAAGAAGCCCATGAACCCCAGTAGGTTCCGGACTCATCCTGTTGTTCCTGAATTATCTGTGTTATGCGTAATTCCGGCTGTTTTCCTAAAAGATGGAAAAAATATTTCCTCAGATAGTGCATGACAGCTCCTTCCGATACCCTTCCCCTGGAAGGCGTCCTTTGGTAGCGGAGCTGGCTGGAACTTGCCTTCCCGATAAAGAGGATAGTGATGCTTTGCAGTATCCCCATTGCAATACAGGACAATGCCATATGCATTTCAATAGCGCGGACTGCTTCCAATACTTTCTGGCGGGCGTTCCCTTCTTTTACCTGTTCCAATGGCGTGGGCTCCCCTTTTTTCAAGTAATAGCTCAGTTTTGGCATGTGCTTTGACCAAAAGTGGTAGCAGAATGCCCCAATCTGCTGCTTTAGCTCCCGGAAAGTGCATTCGATCCGGAACCGGTAACTGTAAAGCCGGATGAGAGCGCGCGGATCCAGTTCCAGACTGGTGCTTGCCAGGATGCTCTGCATGCCATCCATTTCCACCAGCACAAAACGCAGCTCCTGATAAAGCTTCTGCCCCCACAGCAGGTCAATGCAGTAGTAACGGATGGACTCCTTCTTCCCATAAAGTTCAATCTCTGCCTCCTGGAACCGTTCCTTTTGGGATGTGAATAATTCTTTCAGGCGGACAGCAGCTCCCTTTTTGGGCGGACGTCCCCTTCCGGGTTTCCGGGGACCGGGCTTTTCATATGCAGTACAGGATTTCTTTGCCTTGGTAATGATCTCCATGTGCGCCGCACCGCTGCTGTTAAGTGCTTTCAGCTTTTCAAGAGCCGGGACAGTAAGGAAATATCTGTCCAGCAGGAGCAGGCAGTCCCCAAAAGCCAGGGCAGCCTGATAGGCGTCTTCCACCATCTGCACCACATGGGAAGCGCCCGAAACAGCCGCACCTTTCCGCTCCCTGGCAGCCATTAGGCCGTCATGGAGGCGGATACTTAAAGGGATGCATGCCCAATTACGGGCACTTCCAGCCAGGATGCCAAGCCCGCCGAACATATGCCCGTGGATGTACTCAAGCTTTGCGGAATTTTCAGATTCCTGGAAGAGCTTCTTCACTCCCGGCATCCGGCGTCCTTCTTTTGGCTGTTTTACCCCGTCACCTACAAGGACATGGAAACTGCCTTCCCTGTAAAGCGGCGCATAATCCATGACGGCTGAAAACCAGCGTTTACGTATGTTTTCCAGTGACCAGGAGGAAGCCCTGAAAAAATGCGGCATGGAATCATAGCAGCCTGGGCTGAGGGCAAGGTCACGGATAACAGAAGTAAGTCCAAGTTTATCGGAACGGAGCATAAGGCCGATGGTAATGGTAACAAACCAGCGGAAAGCAGCTTTCCGGGAGAAGCAGGATTCAAAGTGGCATAAAACAGTTTCCATAAAATTCATCATAATCGTATGGTAAACCACCGGAAAGTATGGTAAACTCAGACATGAAATAACTCTTTCGGCGGTTCGTATCTTTCTTAAGTGTCGCAACTTAAAGATACCATAAATCTATACGAAAGGGTTATTTTTTCGATAGAACTTTTAACTCTCAAGTATTTTTATATATGGCATATTTTTCCCCTTGTCCGGAACAGACAGATACATCTGCAATCAACTACCCCGGTGCAAGCACTCAAGCACTGTGCTCGGGCTCCTACGTCGCCCGCTCACAGTACTTGCCTTTTGCTCTTGCTTCGCAAGACCAAAAGCGGGGTATGGAAGCATCACTGTTTCTCCCTCTACATATAGTCAAATATGCTTAACTGTCCCTCTGGCTCTTTGCTCCGGAATAGCTTCTTATACTCATTCCCTTGATTTTTTACATAGTTTGCTATCACTTCTTCATTCCCATATTCGCTCACTGTCCCCACATAATAGCCTGCTGTCCAAAAATTTCCTCCCCATAATTGTTTCTTCACCTCTGGGCAGCGGACAAACACTTCTTTTGCCGTTATACTTTTTACGATCTTTATTATTTGTGTCGGGCTGTAATTTGGCACTGACTGTATAAGAAAGGCTGGTATCCAAAATCTTTCGATATTCTCTGGCAAAGCGTGCTTTTCCCTGAACGCGGTACGCCCGCAATTATCATATGCTTCATTATATTGTGTGCGTTACCACAATGCTTACCCATAATCTATTCCAATATTGCGTTTGCACTCCCAATTTCAAGCAAGTTTCCCTCTGGGTCAGCTACATAAAAATTGCGAATACCGAAAGAATAGGTGATGGGTCCTCCTGTTGGAAACTGCACGTCCAATTTCGACAGGCGCTCATATTCTGAATCCACATCAGCGAAGCTGGGCAACCAAAGGGCAATTTCAAAGGTCTGGTTGATACCATTTGGTGGAATATAGTCTTTTCCTATTGCCTTGACAAATTCTTTCCTGCTATACATAAACAAGGATAACTCACCGCCTGCCGTTTCAAAATCTGCAAACGGATCACCATTCCATTGAGTTTGAAAGCCTAATATATCTCTGTAAAATCGAACCATGTTGTCCATGTTGCCAACCAGTAGACTTACACCTACACGCACTTGTTTTCCATTCATTGTCATTATCTCCTATGCTATAACTTGTATAGAAAGTTTTCTATAGCCTGTTTGCTATCAAGCAGCTATACCCTTTTTCGGTGAACAGTAAGATAGTCGGTGGTCTTTGTTCGGTTATTCATTGATTTCACCCTTTACTTGTTCCCAGTCTATAAGCAGGCTATAACGCTGTGTCGTGAACCGGATCACGCAGAGATTGGGATCATCGGGACCGGAAAAGTGATTTGCCAAACCCTCGTACCACATCTCCCGGCAGGTTTCCGGGTCGGTACAGACCTCCGCTGTACCGGTGAGGGATATGTGATAGGTTGGAGAATTCAGGCAGACGGCAGCCTTGTTGTTCTGGCCAAGGCGTACAGGGCTTGGCGCGCCCCGGCCTGTACAGAAAGTAATCCAGCGTATTCCTTCGCTGCGTGAGGGACTGATAGTCGTAGGTACAGGAGAACCGTCCGGGTCGATAGTGATGAGTGTGCCGAAGCTGTCCTTGTCCTGACGCACGGTGCGCTGGGCGATAATTTCAACGGCGCGGGCTAAAATGGTTTCATTTGTGTTCATGTAAATGCCTCCTTTGAGTAATTTGGAACCCGAAATTCGGTATTCCGTTTTTGTTTGAGTGGTAAAAACACACCTAAATCTTTTCTATTATACAGCATACATGAACGGTTGTATTGTATATTTCCGACATCCCTACACTTCCAACAGCCATTTCCTCTTTTGTGAGGGTTACCGCACATAAAATGTGGAAGCTTCTATTTTTACCGGAAAGCTATTTCCCTTGCATTCCGGATACTCATGGAATGATAGCGTTCAAATTCACGTATCAAGTGCGGTAAATCCGTATATCCGTATTTATCAACGGCATCCATCATGTTAAAATGCCCCTGACTTACAATGTCCCTCCATAAACATTGGTAGCGCACCAGATTGCTCAGTTTCTTGGGCGTCATTCCGATATATTCACGAAACAGCCGTTCCATCTGCCTGCTGCTGATAAGATTCTCTTTCGCCAACTGGCTGATCTCCAACCCGCCGTGATGCCGGAGAATATCTTGCATAACCCTGTCTACTATCATGTTCTCCCTCGCTGTTTCCAGTTTTTTCAAAAGCAATGTTTCCGCTAATCGAATCCAATCTGCCAGATTCCCCGGCTCGGACAGGCGGCTGCGCAATTCCCTGTCCAGCCAGCCGAATCTTTCCCTGACATCATATCTCCCATTAACCGTTCCGGTAAATGAGTCCTCGCAAAAAGCGTATGCGCCCCACGCATAGAAACGGATCGCAAACACCTCCATCTTATTTTCGGCATTATGATTGCTCTGAATGAAAAAACTCCTGTCATTGATCCCCACAAAATCAGAAATAATGATGTTACCCATATCGTCCATTCGATAAATAATATCTACGCAGGTATCAGGGATTACAATGCCAGAAGATTCAACTGTCTCTGTACCAGACGTCATACGCCCGCCCCAAAAGCATCTGACATAAGACTGCAGCATCCTGCAGGGCTCTATTTCCTGATAAGCTGAATTATGTTTGAAGGGTGTTGCCGTCAACGGTCTATATAACATTTTAGTTTCCATAAATATATTTTTTCCACATTCCATCTCGTCTTTACAAACAATTTGATTATAGCATTTTCATTTTTTATTTTCCACTATAACGAACACTGTGAAATTTTTTTATAACTTATTTTTCCACTTGCTATCCTCCAAAACCAGAGGTAAGATACGACACCAGGTCAGGAGGGATTGGAGGGGAAAAGATTCTGCATTATACCAGCTCATGGACACCCGCATGAACGGAGTCATGAATGGCATCGTAAGCAGTGAAGGGGAATACCAGGCGATTCTCCGAAAGTCTGACGTATACTCCGGCGAACTGGACAGGATGAATTTATCAAAAGAAATCCAGCTGCTGATCGACCACTACGTCAACGAGCAGAACGCGCATAGCACTTGTGCTATTGATCCCGGTTTGGGATGCTCGCCTACCTGTTTGGCTTTTCCGACTGCAAGGCCATGTTTTTAGGGAAATGCCTGTCGACAGAAGTAAAAGAAATGACCACAGAATTGTAACCGCGAAGTGCCGGACAGGACGGAAAGGCTTTATGGCGGCGGGTCTCCTTCTGTTCGTTGTTGTACTGCTAGCGGTCTAAATCCAGCAGCATCCCTCCGAGGGACTCGTCCACTTCACCCTCGGAGATTTCCCCTGTTACAAATTCATAGGTGATCTTCATTCAGACCTCCCGCCGGAACCTCCACAGCCACTTCTGGATTTCTAACCGCGATCAACGGAACGGTTCCGTGCAAGATGTCCTTACAGTGGTAATTTCCATAAATTACCATGTATACTGTAAGTATGCCCACGGAGCGCATTCCTAATCACGGCTTATAATCGAGTAGGGAAGATTTTCCCCTGCTCGCCGCGCGGGGCGCGTGCTGCCTTGGCAGCAAACTTCCTCACGCGCCCCTGCGCACAAAAAATGGCAGGGCTACCCCTGCCGCCTGTTCTTCTTATGTACCTTCTTCGGGCCAAAGCCCACCCTGACCGCCTCCCCACACTGATATGTACACAGGAATTCTACTCATCAGCCTTCACCTCGGTTTTGAAATACCTTGAATATTCGCACCATTTGTCCCGGTTCGAGCTGTCCTTGCAAACCTCCAGATACTCGTCTATAGCCGAACTTAAAACCGCATCTGTGGGTGCCTTATTCTCCTTCATGCATTCCGAAAACTCTCTGCTTACGCGGTTATATAACTGCTCTCCGGCTTCGTTAAAGCCCGGTTTTGAAAGAAGTTCTCCGCATATGCTTCCCAGCAGATTAAGCCTTCCGAAATCTATTCCTCTGCTCACCCTTTCCTTAAAGAGTTCGCACATTTTCTTCATATTATACGTTCCTATTAAGCATTCTGATTTTCATACCACTGTGCCTGTGACATGAACAAAACATAATATGTGCCTTTTTTATTAATCAGCTCATCATGGGTTCCGGTTTCTGCAACACGGCCATTTTCCATAACAACGATTCTGTCTGCAATTCGGGCACTTCCGAGTCTGTGAGTTACAAGCACCGTTGTTCTTTCGTCGGATATCTCTTTGAACTTCTTATATATCTTTGTCTCCTCAATGGGATCGATTGCTGCAGTAGGCTCGTCCAACACGATTATCTTACTGTCTCTGTTGATACCTCTTGCAATAGATACCCTCTGCCACTGTCCGCCTGAAAGGTCGACGCCGTCAAACTCACGGGAAAGCATTGTTTCCAAACCGTCGGGATAAGACTGTGATTCAATATCCACATCTGCTTTCTTTAAGGTTTCCAGCAGAGTTCCGTCTTCCCTTTCCGTATCAAGACTGCTAATCATAACATTTTCACGAAGAGTCATCTGATATTTCTGGAATTTCTGGAATACACCGGACATAAGTCCGTAAAGGCTCGATGACTTAATATCCTTTGTGGGGATACCGTCTATTGTTGCACTGCCACCGGTGGGCTGATATATACCTGTAATCAGTCTCACGAGAGTTGATTTTCCGGCTCCGTTATGTCCCACAATTGCAATGGTTTCACCCTTGTTAATTGTCAGATTAACATCTGTCAGAGATTCCTCTTTTGCTCCCGGATATGTAAAGGAAACATTCTTAAGTTCAATCTTTTCACAGAAATCATTTACCTTTGTTTCACCGTCTGTTTCGGGCATATCTATGAAATCAAGAAGGTTGTTGATTGAACCGCTGTTTTTACCTATATCGCCCACAAGATTAATCATTTCTCCGACCATTTCCTGCATCTTTACGATTGCCGTGAATATTGCGGCAAATGCACCCGCCGTAATATCACCTGTAAGCAATGCTTTAACAAAAAGCAGAAGGACAACCAGATAACCCGCAAGGCCTATTCCTTTTCCCGCAAGATCAAACAGACAGGCTCTCTTTACCACCTTAAGGCTTTTCTTATTCAGAACAACCATTGTGTCATAATAAAGCTTCTTAAAATACTATAAATGAGCAAATCTGAAATATTACCAAAGTTGTCTAAAATGGCGTAAAAGTAAAGACACCACGCCTTTTT
>ERZ808046.1382-NODE-1382-length-11005-cov-6.241215_pt1 | contig 11005 bp, 9 predicted proteins | sample MGYA00380196_ERZ808046 | MGnify/ENA primary metagenome ERZ808046 (study PRJEB31490, sample SAMN06133421) | mouse gut metagenome | isolation source: Z6_2 | host: mice | place: China: Chengdu | collected 2015-05 ...
CCATGACCTGATACGTGATACCTGTCACGTTCAGCAAATCATTCTCGGAAATTTCCGTCAGGAAATACACATTATCTCCGCTTAGCGTATTGTCGATAATCAGGTAAAAGACCTTCCCATTCTCTGTCTGAATCGTATAAAACTCCTTCCCCATGCTTTTACCGCTCTCGGAAACCGTATCAGGCAAAGCGCCGTCCGCTTTTTCCGGCTGTACATTTTCCTCCATGCTCCCGCCCATATCCTCCGCAGTATTTACATAATCAACCACCGCCGCCCTGGCTTTCTCAGGCTGTGTCGGCAAAGCGCTCACCGGCAATTCCGACGCGCTGCTTTCTTCCTCCTTCGCTTCCGGATTTTTATAATACGGATTCTTAATGGTATAAATATCAGATACGTTCCCCGCCATATCCATGGCCTGCACCGTAAAATTCTCATAAACCGAATCCGCCTGCTGGAGCCGTATCTGCACTGTCCCACCCGTAAGGTCGGTAAACTCCTGTCCATTGACATAAACCGCCTTCACGCCGGAAGTCCTGTCCATTGCCTGAACCGTCATCATCCCTCCGCTGATGGGGCTATCTATTTCCCGACACCCCCTGACCTGCCACACATCATACAATCTCTTCCTGCCATTCCCACTCCCCGCCATAAATGTCATGGTTTACCTCCTGCTGATAATAATGGTTCATGGTGGAAGGCGCATTATACAGGGCGGTAATCATATATGCCTTCATGTTTGTGATTTTAGCCGTCGTCTCCCGCATACTCCTCATCACATACTGTAAGTGGGAACTGTCCAGCTTTAAAAACTTTGCCCTCACAAGCTCATAGGGATAACTTTCCCCGCCTATCCTTACAGACTCATGCCTCACGCATACCACCTCGCAAATTACCTGATAAAGCTCATCGTATAATTTCCTGTCACCATAGCTGTCATATTTCATGTGGTGCTCATATTCAATATTTTCCCTGATAAGCTCCATACAGGAATAATCCCCGCCATATCCGTCCTCATTCCCTCCTGTAACAGATGGATTGGATGGATAGAAGTCTCTGTAAGGATTCTCTGCTGTAATCTCTGAATATGTATATCCGTTCCGGGTATCACCTCCCTCCGTTTTGGGATACAGGCTGTGTACTTTTCCGTCACCTCCTGCCTCCTGTATGGGGAACAGGTCCCTCCCGTTTGGGATACCCCGCCCTCTCGTTTTTTCCACAGGGGGGCCGGTTTTGCAGGGAGTCTCCCTCCCTTTCTGTCACTATCTCCCGCCGCTATGGCTTTTCCTTTTCCGGCCTTCCCCGGTTCTTCTTTCGGATAAGTAAGCTCATACAGCCTATCCGGTATCAGCTCTATGTACATCACGTTGTTGGAGACAAGACCGTCTCCATAAGATACTTCCGCCTGTAATCGTCAACGCTCGGCGTTCCGCCCGTATAAAGGTTAAAGGCAAGCCTGACTGCCCTTACGCTTCCGCTTGTCTGCCATCCCTGATGCAGACACTCTGTTTTGATGTACCCGGACTTAATATCATAAATCTGGCTGAAATGATTTCTTGTGTCCTCTGAAATACCGAGAATGTAGATCAAAGCCTTGTGATAACAGTCCTGATACCTCGCCTGTTTCAGTTTCTCATAATAAAACTTCTCATGTTCCTCGTTTGCAAAAACCATGTGTGTGTTGTTGGCGCTCTGCGCCTCTGCTCTTAACGCTGTGTTGTTCATCCCGTGAACCTCCTTTTCATTTAATAAAATGACTATTACCAAATGTGCATTTTAATTTGTTGGACTAGCCTGACCTTACAATTTCTTCATAAAAGGCTAAATCCTGCTTGAAAGGCGAAAAAAAGAGCGTTTCGATTATTTCCGAAACGCTCCTCAGGAATCTGTGGATTTACACTGATTTTGTTGGACTTCGAGATGAAAAATGCATTATAGCGTATTATGATGTACCAACGCAAAAAATTTTGTTGGACATTTGTTGGACTTTTGGTATCTTTGTTGTACCCCAAATCCGCATCATACTCAACATTTTTTACTCAAATTTTGAATTGTTAATCTTCTAATAACACACGTTTTCTTTCTATCATTTCCCCGATTCTCTCGATATATTGGGAAACATCCTTGACGTTCTCACTCCGCTCAATGCGTCCGTCCGGATACACCCTTTTCGATACGCTCCCAGCACCGCAGGCGACTATGGTCTGTTTCTCCTCCATAATCAGAATATTATAAATACCAAATTTCCCCTCTTTGGAGTAACCCACATTTTCAAAATTGCCGGACATGTTTTTCTGGCGGTACAGGTAATAGGGAACCATGCCCATCCGCGCTGCTCCCTCTGCGGTAATATACATAGTTTCTTCCGTATTGTTCAGAGCGGAAATTCCGTTTTCAATAATCCACTGGCTGAGTCTGGACGCGCGTTTAATTGCCAGGGAATGAACGGTAAGGCTGTCCGGCCCCAGCTTTTCAATCTCCTCCATGGTATGCCTTACATCTGCCGGCTCCTCTCCGGGAAGACCAAGAATGATATCCATATTGATATTGGAAAAACCGGCCTCTCTTGCCATGGCAAAGGCTTCCTTTACCTGAGTCACCGTATGTTTCCTGCCGATCAGATCCAGGGTTTCCTGTTTCATGGTCTGGGGATTGACGGAAATCCTTGTCACTCCCCATTCTCTTAAAACTTTCAGCTTTTCCGGCGTAATGCTGTCCGCCCGTCCGGCTTCCACCGTAAATTCTTTCAGCCGGGACAAATCAAAGGACTTTTTCAGCTTCGAAAGAAGCCTGTCCAGCTCTGCGGGCTCCAGCGTTGTGGGTGTTCCTCCGCCGATATAAATCGTGTCCGGAATTTTATTGCCGTAAATTTCTGCTGTAAAATCAATTTCCTTCTCCAGAGCCTCCAGGTACTCTCCTACCCTCTTTTTCCAGGATACAATAGGATAAGAGGTAAAGGAGCAGTACAGGCAGGTGGTAGGGCAGAAAGGAATACCAATATAGAGACTGTAGCCGTCCTCATAGTGAAGGGTGTCCAGCAGAGCCTTCTCCCTTCTGGCAATCTCGATGGCGAGCTGCTCCTTTTCCCTGCTGATGAAGTAGGTTTTTCGCATATGCTCCCTGATTTCATCCTCGCTTCTTCCTTCCTCCAGCATGGACATGGGGATTTTCACCGGACGGATTCCGGTAAGCGTCCCCCAGGGCAGTTTTTTGCCCGTGTATTCGGAGAGCAGCTGATACAAAAGCTGCTTGATCCGGTTTTTGATCTCCAGCCGGGTCACTTCCCCGGAAGCGTCTGGCAAAAGCACCATGCTTCCCTCTGCAAGAGGGGCTCTCTGGGTGGATTTAGGAGTTGTCGAAGAATTCTTTTGAAAATCTTCCTGAAATTCTTCCATAGCAGAGCTTTCCTTTCCCGGCTCTGCCAGAGCAATCCGCACCTGCTCTTTCTCAATCCATATCCAAATATCCGCCTCCAGTTTATCCTCTGCATATTCAGACACCTTCACATCCCATGCCGGATAGAAGGATTTTACAAGGGCATGGATATCGTATTCAAATCCGGCCCTGTTTGCAGCAACCTTTATCACTTTTTCGTCTTTCACATTTGTCATTGTTTCCCCAACCTTATATTCTTTTGAACTTCAAGTTCGGAACTGACAGTTCGGAACTTCAAGTTCCTATTCTACTGTAACCACTTTGGCCAGATTCCGCGGTTTATCCACATCCAGCCCTTTATCCAGAGATACATAATAGGCGATCATCTGCAATACAATAGATGCGGGCATCACCATAAAAGGATCCGCCATCCGGGGCAGCCTGTAGACGCAGCTCCACTTCTCTCCCTCGTCCATTGTCTCATTTTCTTTGATAAGAAGCAATACCCTTGCTCCTCTGGACTGAACCTCCCTGATATTGGAGAGCTCCTTGCTCTTTAATTTCTCCTGGGTCACTACCGCAATCACGGGGGTATCCTCCGTAATCAGCGCAATGGTGCCGTGCTTGAGCTCGCCGGAGGCATAGGCTTCCGAATGGATATAGGAGACTTCTTTCAGCTTAAGGGAGCCCTCCAGCAAAATAGAATAATCCAATCCTCTGCCGATCATAAACACATCCCGGGCATTCAAAATCGTCCCTGCCAGGCGGTGGATTTCTTCCTTTGTCTCCAAAATTCTCTCCATCACCTGCGGAACTCTCTGCAGCTCTTTCATGAAGTCAGAGAGCTCTTCCTCCTGCCAGAGCTTTCTCGCCATCGCCATTCTCGCCGTAAGGAGATACAAAACCGCAAGCTGGGTCGTATACGCTTTGGTGCTGGCCACCGCAATCTCCGGCCCGGCATTGGTGTAAATGACATATTCGCTGGCCCTTGCAATGGATGCCCCTCTCACATTGACTATGGAAATACTGGGGGAGCCGCACTTTCTCGCAAACTTAAGCGCTTCCAGCGTGTCTATGGTTTCTCCTGACTGGGAAATAGCCACCACCAGCGTATCCTTATTCACCACAGGATCGTTGTACATGAACTCCGAAGCCATCACCACATCCACATGAATCCCGATCATGGCCTGGATGAGGCTTTTTCCCACCAGCCCCGCATGCATGGCGGTACCGCAGGCGATCACACAGATTCTTTTACATTCCTTAAGCATTTCGTCCGGAATGCCTTCCTCCGAAAAGTCCGGCTTTCCATCCTTAATTCTGGGCATAATGGTTTCCCGTATCACCTCAGGCTGCTCCATGATCTCCTTTTCCATATAAAAGGGATAACCGCCCTTTCCGCTGCGGCTCACATCCCAGTCCATTTTCAGCCATTCGATCGGTACCTGATCCCCGGAGAGGTCGAACATTTCAATATTCTCCTTCGTCAGGCAGGCAACATGAAATTCAGGCAACACAAAATAATCCGACGTAAACGGCGCAATTGCCGTCACATCAGAAGCCAGAATGGTTCCGTCCTCCGTAACTGCCGCCACAATAGGGCTTACATTTCGAACCGCAAAAATCTTGTCAGGCTGGTCATCGAACATAATGGCAAGGGCAAAGGTTCCCTTCAGCTTCAGTACCGTTCTGCGGATTGCCGAATAGGGATCTCCGTGATAGAAATGCTCCACCACAGCCGCCACCACTTCGCTGTCCGTCTCGGATTTCAGCTTTCCTTCCAGAGAATACTTTTCCGTCAGCTCCCTGTAGTTTTCAATGATGCCGTTGTGGATCAGGGTAATCTGCCCGAACCTGTGGGGATGGGCATTTTCATCACATACGCCTCCATGCGTCGCCCATCTGGTATGTCCGATACCGCACTGCCCCGCCGGGTTTCCTCTGGCACACAGCTCCCGTAACTCCTTAACTCTTCCCGCTCTCTTTACGATCTGTGTTTTCCCCTTATTTAACAGGGCAATCCCCGCACTGTCATAGCCTCTGTACTCCAAAAGCTCCAGCGCATCCAGCATGATCTTCTGCGCATTGCCTTTTCCTGTATATCCAATAATTCCACACATATTGTTGTTTCCCTCATCTTTCTATGTTCATTATATGCCGCTTTGCGCCTGCCGCGCATTCAGGCCGAAATTATTTCTCTTTTTCGGAAAAATGCCTGCTTTTGGCATTCTTCCCTCTGAGACTGGAAATTCTCAGGCGACGTCCTTTGCCGTCTTAGAATTTCATCTCATATTATCTCCGCTATACCGTATTTGTTTTGCAGTTACCCGCATATTTGCCGGTATATCTCGCACCGGAGAAGTACGAAAGAGCATCCGCCGAATTTTCGATCACTCTTTACCTCGTCAACCTTCCCATAAAAACCACAATTTTTGTCGTTTTTTATTTTGAACGACAATTATATTTGAGGTTTACTGTTAAAATCGTTCCGCAAGGAAGGCCATGGCGCTAGATAAGGGAAACAATGACAATTTTCATGCTTTTATTCTGTTTTCAAGGTACTGCGTATCCCATTATACACAAAAACATGCCGGTTGTAAACCATGGGAAAACAAACCCAGGATAAACTTATAAACAGTTTTTGATACCAGACACCCTCTGGTGCTAAATACTGTTGATAAGTTTATCCTGTTGATAATTGAATAGACTTTGCACCTTGATTGTGATACACTTACATTGTAATGAGATAGCCCAATATATAAAAGGTAGGTGGTATATATGACAGATAAACAGTTGCGGTATATTAATAGGCTGACAGTATTTGTCAGAAAACTATTAAAACTTGTACCGCAAGAAAGAAGAGAAGAACTTGAAAATGAGTTTGATAGTATTCTTCTGGAGGTTACGGAATCGGACACAAAAAGCAACTAAAATATAAAGGTGTAAAGTCTATTAAATTATCAAGGGCTTTACACTTTTTTATTTTAGGCACTTATGAGGTATGGCATATTTCAAGAATGTAAACACAAAGAACCAAAAAAGCCGCACGGGAGATCACCTAAGTCCTCCCATACGGCTTTCTTTAAGCAGCTCCGTTATTTTATTTGTACTCTACAAACTCCCCGTACTCTTCCCAGATATTGCAAATCCACGTACTTCCCTGGTTGAAGATAACTTCTTCCCCATCCTCGTCATAAAATTTGGCCGGTGTGGCATCGCCGTCAAACCTCTTCCAGGTTCCCTTAATCGCCTTTCCTCCGGTAAAGACAATGGCATCGCCTTCCCCGTGAACGCCAAACGCCAGATAATCATGGGAATCCCTGACTTCTCCGTGGCAATACTGGAACACCACGTTGGAAACCGCAAGCTGTTTGCCATCCAGCTCATCTATCTGCTCCTTGCCGTTCTGATATCTGTAATAGAGATGATCCTGCTCGTTATATTCAAAATAGGGATTGTATGAGCCATATCCTCCCTGGTTTCCGCTCTGCCCGCCGGGATATACCATAGTGGCATCTTCCGCGTCCGCATAAAACTCCTCAGCCCTCCTGTCATCCGCCGCAAAGGTAAAGGGCGGCACATAGGCGTCATCATATCCCCATTCATAGCCCAAACGTTCTGCCGCTTTTTTCATACCATCTATAAAAAGATACCCGGTAAACTCGGTAGCATAGCCCGGTCGGCTGACTCTGTCAAAGGCCTCGTGGGCAGGCTTATTGATTCCTTCCACCGCAGCGCTGATATTCTGAACCGTGTCCCTGTTGATCAGTTCCTCCACATAGGGCCTTGCCAGTCCCCAGTTACAGTAAAGGGCCTCATACCCCAACGCCACATATAAAAAGTAGTCACGGCTGCTCCTGACAGGTCCGATCCGTTCCAGATCATCAAAATCCTCAAAAACTCCCATCAGTCTGGTGATACGTCCTTCCACAGGCGCCTCATAGATAATGCTGGCTTTGGAAATTCCATACTGGGGCATTGCAGGGGAATTGTTGGGAATCATGACCGCAATGGGACGTCTGTTAACTACTGCCTCATCCTTCCATTCCCCTGTCAGGTAGCTCTGCATTTTTCCGTCTACCGACTCGCGCTCTCCGATCACTGTGGAATCCTCCGGCTCCTCAGTGGGTTCCGGCTCCGGTTCCGGGGTCTTGTCCGGTATCTGCTCAACCACAACCTCAGGCGCTTCCGGCTCCGGCTCCTCTTTGCCGCATCCCGCAAATACCATACCTGCCGCAAGCACCGCTGCCACCGTCATCAAAATTTTTCTCTTTGCTGTCATTTTCCATATTCCTTTCTGCCGTTTTTTAACGCTTTTGTATTTAAATTAAGAAACGTTCTCCTCTATAAAAAAGGATTATATTTCTTTTCATATCCTATACTGGTAGATTCTCCGTGCCCGGGATAGACTTTCACATCCTCCGGCAGAGGAAGCAGCTTTTCCTTCACAGAGCGCACCAGCGTTCCCATGCTGCCGGTAGGCAAATCTGTCCTTCCCACGGATTCCTGAAACAGAGTATCCCCACTTATCAGAATCTTATCATCCTCAAAATAATAGCAGCAGCTTCCCCTGGTGTGGCCGGGTGTGGCAATGAGTTTGCAGGTCATGCCGCCCGCCGTAATTTCTTCTCCGTCCTTAACATAAAAGTCTGCTGCAACCGTACAGGGTCTTCCGGCTCCCTTAGAGACATTCAGCGAGGCATTTTCGCATACCTCCTTCTCTTCCTCACAGGCATAGACCTTAGCGCCGGAAAGGTTTTTTAACTCTTCCAGCCCCCAAATATGGTCAAAATGTCCATGGGTCAGAAGAATAGCCTCCACAGTAAACCCCTTGTCCTTCAAACCGTTATAAATATATTCGCCCTTATCCGCCGGATCAAAAACCAAAGCCCTGTTCTTTCCCTCTTCATATACAAAATAACAGTTTGTCTGACATATTCCCATCACGATTCTGCCGATTTTCAAATTTGCCATTTTCAAAGCTTCCTTTCCCGCTGACCCGCGAAATGCGGCAGCGTTTGCTGCAATAAGCTGGTACAGCGTTTGCTGCAATAAGTTGGTACAACGTTTGCTATCCTGTGGTTCTCTCAATATCCAGCACGCTCTCGATACTGCTGAGCTTGTCAATAATATGATTCAGTTCCTCTCTGCTGCTGATCTCAAAGGAAGTGGCAAGCGTTGCCGTTCCCTGTTTGCTGACTCTCGTATTCAGCGCCAGTATATCAATATTTTTTTCGGTTAAGGCTTTCGATATGTCTGCCAGAAGCCCATTCCTGTTATTGGCAAAAATTTTAATCTCCGCCAGATATTTTTCGTTTCCGGCCTCATCCGGAGAACCTTCCCACTCTGCGTCGATCAGCCGGACTCTTTCCATTTCCGGCAGATTGATCACATTGATACAGTCTGTCCTGTGAATCGAAACGCCGCGCCCGCGGGTCACATATCCCACGATCTCATCCCCCGGAACAGGGGAACAGCACTTGGAAAAACGCACCGCCACGTCGTGTATTCCCTTGACCGTAATTCCGCTCCTGGACTTGATCTGCACCGGTTTGCGCGAAAAATCATTTTCGGCAACCGCGGCAAGCACTTCCTCGTTGGTCATCTCCTTCTTGTGGTTCTTATCATAAACCTCAAGCATCTTATTGATGATCTGGCCTTCCTTAAGACCTCCATGTCCCACCGCCGCAAGCACGGAATCCCAGTCCCTGAATCCGTATTTGCGCATGATGACCTCCATATATTCGGTCTTCATGATTTCCGACACATTGATATTTCTGGATTTACAGTAGGTATTTAAAAGCTCCTTGCCCTTGACAATATTTTCTTCCTTAAATTCATTCTTAAACCACTGGTTGATCTTGTTCTTGGCCTGGGTACTCTTGACCACACTGAGCCAGTCCCGGCTGGGTCCTTTGGAATTCTGGGACGTCAATATTTCCAGCTGGTCGCCGTTTTTGATTTCATAGTCAATGGTCACCAGCTTGCCATTGACCCTGGCACCGATCATTTTATTTCCGACAGCACTGTGAATACTGTAGGCAAAATCGATGGGTGTGGAACCTGCGGGAAGATTTTTGACTTCTCCTGTAGGGGTAAAGCAGTAAACGCTGTCTGAAAACAAATCAAGATCGCTTTTTAACAGGTTCATGAATTCCCTGTTATCCGACATATCCTGCTGCCATTCCAGAATCTGTCTCAGCCAGGAAAGCTTTTCCTCCTCAGAATCCTCAATCTTCTTCCCGTCCGAGGCCACCTTATATTTCCAGTGGGCGGCAATTCCATACTCCGCCGCCTTATGCATTTCGTAGGTTCTGATCTGAATTTCAAAGGGCTGCCCGTTGGTACCGATCAGCGTCGTGTGGAGCGACTGGTACATGTTTGCCTTGGGCATGGCGATATAATCCTTGAAGCGCCCGGGAATGGGTTTGTACATCTCATGAATCACCCCCAGGGCCGCGTAACAGTCCTTCACCGAATCCACGATAATCCTCACCGCAAAGAGATCATAGATCTGGTCGATGGTCTTGTTCTGGTTCTTCATCTTTTTGTAGATGCTGAAAAAGTGCTTCACACGCCCGTCAATCTGCGCCTTGATACCGGCATTGACAATGTGCTCCCTGACCTCGTCCACAATCCCCTGAATATAGGCCTCCCGCTCGCTCTTGCGCGCGGCGATCTTATCCACCAGATCGTAATAAGCCTCCGGCTCCGAATATTTAAGAGACAAATCATCCAGTTCCACCTTGATCTTGGAAATACCCAGCCTCTGGGCAATCGGCGCATAGATCTCCATGGTCTCCCTTGCAATCCTGACCTGGCTTTCCGGGCTTTTGTATTTCAGCGTGCGCATATTGTGAAGTCTGTCGGCAAGCTTGATGATGATCACCCTGATGTCCTTTGCCATGGCCAGAAACATTTTGCGCAGATTTTCTGCCTGCATTTCCAGCCTATCCAGTGTCTTATCCCCGTTCTCGCTGGTAAATTTGAGCTGTTCCAGCTTGGTAACGCCATCCACCAGAAGGGCGACATCCTTTCCGAACTCCTCCCTGATCTCATCCTCCGTCATGATGGTATCCTCTATCACATCATGTAAAAGCCCTGCCGCTATAGTCTCCTTATCCATTTCCAGATCGGCAAGTATGATGGCTACACATAGGGGATGTATGATATAAGGTTCGCCGGACTTGCGCACCTGATTTTCGTGAGCCTTTCTGGCCAGATTGTAGGCCTTTTCTATCAGAGAAATGTCATCTGAAGGGTGATATTTCCGGACACGCAAAATCAGGTCCCTGTATAACTGCTCGGGACTCTGGAATTCTTCAATGGATTCAATCCTGCCATCATCGATCACTAATTCACTTTTCGCAAGGTTTGTATCTTTTTCTTCCGTCATATAGTATTACCCTCAGATACCCTAAAAATCTATCAAAACTCTCCGGACATTTCCGGGACGCTACTATTATATTCACTGCTGTTACCTTTTGTATACATTTTTTCGCTTATTTAAGCTATTATATATTTTTTTGGGTGGTTCGTCAATCTGTGGATGGGTTGAATTAATTTCGCTGTAACTCTTTCATCATGCCAAAGTAATTCTATTTTACATCCATAAGTGAAGATTTCTACTGTT